>OCTA010002113.1_pt1 | contig 18133 bp, 25 predicted proteins | sample 1538991 | NCBI WGS metagenome assembly OCTA01 (sample SAMEA3539302, study PRJEB22396) | soil metagenome | biome: tundra; feature: field; material: soil | place: USA | collected 2010-05 | depth 0.15 m | reverse complement strand
CGCACAAGAAAAATGGTCAATTCTGTACGGTGAACTCGATAGTTGGCGATAAATCCCGTGGCTGTTGAAAAACTCACTCGCCGGAAAATGGCCGAAAAAACTTTGCATTAGGAAGCCCTACAAACGACTTTCTCGATTTTCCTAGACATTTTCTATCCCCCAAATTTCGGTTGTTTTGGAGAAAATGGAGTTTTTCAACAGCCACTCCCCATTACACTCATCGTGCCCCGGCCCGGGGGTTTTGAGTGTAATGGCCTGGTTACAACAGTTACTCCCGGTTTGCACGTCATCCGATACACGATCCCTAGGTTGCGCGACCTCGGTATGATAGGTTTGAGTTTTTCCTGGTTTCCCCATGCATCTCGGAGAAATCCGACAAACGTTTCGAAGACTGGGCAAGAGTCGCGGATTCTCGTGCTCCGTGGTTCTGACGCTGGCGTTGGGAATTGGAGCGACGGTATCCGTTTTCAGCATCATTCATGCGGTGATGATTACTCCGCTGCCGTATGACGATCCCTCGCGCCTGTTTAGCGTTTTCGAAAGCAAAATGGCAAACGATGAAGGTAAAATCATAGTGTTGTCTACTCTAAATGCCCGACTTTTGGCACAACTGTTGAAACATCATGTCCGCCAGACGATTTCGAGGTTCAGAATAGTCAGCGCTGTTCACGCGCCGGAAGAGTTGGCTCAGTTCGATCCTCCAGCGATTCCGACTCAGATTTCGGGCGTGCGCAAAGGTCTGGGAGGCGGTGAGAAAAAAAATCCCGTTTTGCCTGAGGAGAGTTGGTGTAAGATTTCGTCCGCTGTACTCCTTCCCCCAATCAAAACCTGTTTCGTGATGATCGCCAAGGAGCATTGCCATGGCAACTGCTGAACAGAGACGGCAGGAGATTCTCAATTTCGCCGAGAGCTTGGCGAAAGGTGGCGCACACTATCTTTGGGGCGCGGAGGGGGATAAGCCCACTCACGCGGGCGGGGGATTCGCACCCGTTGCACTGGATCAGCCCGCGAATGCTACTTTCTGCGCCGCGACCAAGACGGTAGACGGCAAAGTTTTCGTTTGTGCGGGCCGCTGCTCCCGGCGAGCGGGTGGCGGCCTTATTCCGTCGCCCGACAGCGATCCTCGCCTGAAGGCCTTCATTGCCCAATGGGCAGGTAAGCCGCAGATCCAGTACGCCTGGGGGGATCAGTTGACTCCGAGGCTCGTCAAAGGCGAAGACGTCAGGGACTACGCCACAGGTGGCGATTTGACGAACAAAGTGGTCTGGGGAGAAGGGTGCGACGACACCCTGCACTTCGACTGCGGCGGATTCGTCCGCTGGGTGGTACTGCAGGTTTGCGGCGTCGTCATCAAGGGTATCAGCTGGCTTCCGAACCCCGCGACCATGCTGACTCCGAAACACGCTCCCATGGCCAGGTTGGTGAAAGCCGGAGAGACACTGTTGCCGGCTGACATAGTGGTCTATGACGGAGGAAAGCATATCGCATTCGCGATCGCTGACGACAAGCCGGCTTACGTCCTAGGGTCCACAAGCTCCTACAAGGTAGCGCAAGCCGAATGTGCAACCGACGGAGTGACCTATGGGGAGAAGCACTCCGCAACGTCTACCAAGTGTATCCGTTTGTCGGACGATGCCCTGACGTTCAAGAACTGAATCGAACGCCGCACCGGTTGCAGCATTACACGGCCAATGGCCGCAACCGAAATCTTAGCCCAACTATTCCTTTGCGTCGTTGGGAACGCCTTTTGGCTCCTAAACTGCCCCGCGCGGCGCCCCTCCGCACCCCACCCGCGTCACCGCCCCAAATCCACATCCGCGCATCACATCATCCGAAATATCTCCACATGTTTATCATCTAGTTAACATGATGTGTCGTTCCAATCATCTCTATCTCCTATCCCGTTCTCGGGCTGAGACCTCAGTTCACGGTCGCCCCGCCGCAGCATTTCTTGTACTTCTTCCCAGAGCCGCACGGGCACGGCTCGTTCCGCCCGACCTTGGGAGCATTGCGCTGAGGCTCGCTCGTGTGGGCACCGGGACTGACCTGCCGATGCGACCGGAAATAGCGATACGCTGCCACTAGCCTCGGGCTCACGGACAAGCGGCGGGTGTTAGCGCTACAATTCCAACCGTAGCTCGTGATCGCAATCGAGCGGGAGGCCCCTATGCCCGTGTACGACTACGTTTGCCACGATTGTCATAAAACCTTCGAACTGATTCTTACCCTGAAGGAACACGAAGTAGAGGCGAAATGCCCCAAGTGCGGCAGCAAGAACGTTGAGCAAGAAGCGACTGCTTTTTATGCCGTAACCGGGAAGAAGAGTTAGGCTGGAAATAACCAAGCGGAGCCGTGTGGCGAAGTTGGCAGGTTTTGTGCGCCCCGGGGATTCTAGTGGCGGGTGGCGCGCTGCATTACCACCTTATGGGATGATGTCTTCGCCAAAAGCACGTCCTCGGTGGGGAACCAGTTGGCGCGATAGGCCTCGACGACAACCGGCACGACCAAATTCCCGATCGTGAAAGTGGAGACTTGCCCCATGGTAAACATTGTTCTCAGACACGCGAGAGCGGCTTGCCGAGTACCTGTTCCACATCTCTGACCTTGCCTTCAAGACGGCCGGTTGCGCCTCTGCGATCGTCGATGGTGATGCTGGTGAGCACGCGCGGTGCCAACTCCAGCATGCGGCGGTGACAGCGGAGAATTACGTCCATGACGCGATCTGAATCTCCTTCGATGGTGGTGTGCATGGCTCCCAGCTTGTAGGAAAGTCCAGATTCGTCGACAATTTTTAGGGCTTCGGCTACCAGCTCTTTAACGCCACCTGCGACGCCCATAGGAACTACTGCGAAGTCCGCAAGCATAAGGCTTCCTCCGATCAACTGATTATCAAATAAATTCTTGCCGGCATTTCCAAATGTTCTCGGCAAGGGTTTACGATGCTACACCTGCTTTTCCGCCGCCCCTCAGGCTGGCAAGCAGCCCCGAATACCGCCTCTGCGGGCGGTCATTGCGGACTGCGATGCCCAACGTCTTCTTCTGCTCGATCAGCACCGCTGGCTTGTTGCCCCGCGTGATGCCAGAAACTCTTGATATCTTCAATCGAAGGAGGCAAATCAGGGGCGGCTATCTTGCGAAAGGATTCACGCGCTTGGGGTCGTACTTGAAATCCACAAGGCCGTCGCGGTAGTCCAATTCCACCTCAAGCTGCCTGAGCATTGCAAACCCCAGAAAGCCGGAAACCTCCGTCCCGGTGTGGCGGCTCACGGTGGAGAGGTCTAGCGTAATGATGCCTAAGTTCGACTGCTGAAAGTGCCCGAAACGCAAAGTCGCCTTCTCGGAACTGTAGACTTTATCCACCGCGCCGTTCAGACCATGAACCCGCACGCCGTCGTCGGAACTAACCTTGCTGACCTGCCGCCCAGCACGCACCGAGAGAAGATTGCTGAAGGCACCCGTATCAAGTCCGAACAACATGGCTTTCGAATCGTTCACCCTAGTCGGCACCAACATGCTGTGGCCAAAGCGGAAGATTTTCGTCCAGTCCGCCATTTCGGGAGCAATGTAACGATCTTTGGGCAGGCGGCGTGCAGGCTTCGATATCGGCGGGGAAGATTTCTGTTCCTTCGAAGTCGGGTCGTTCACGCTGTCTTCTTTCTGCTCCGCATTCGCTTGCTCCTCTCCCTCGCTGTTCAGCGACTTCGGGGCCACTGTGTCTTCGGGGCGTTTTGGCAGCGGAGAAAGTTTGAGCCGCATTCCCGGAAGGTCAATGTCGATGAGGTAGGCCCCGAGCACATCGGCCCCGATCAACCCGTCTTCATCGGCCACCGAGCCTTTGTCGCTTACCGAGACTACACAGTCTTGGAACTCTAGTTCGCCGATTCGGATGTGGTCGGCTACCGCCGTGTAGCCGCTTTGCAGGCCTTTGTCGCCGATGCCTCCGTAGTGCACCGCAGAAATGGAAGTCAATCCCGCCTTTTCAGCGACCTTGCGGCTCACCATGATCCCGCCTGCTCCGGTGTCGAGCAGGAGATGGGCGTTTCGGTCATTGAGCTTAACCGACAGGCCTATGCCTCGCATGCGATGTGCATCCGCCCCATACATGGTCTCCAGCTTGGTCTCGGTCTGCTCCAATTTGCTGACCAGCCTGCACGCATGAATGGGCTTATCTACTGTAGCTTTCAGAAACTCCAAATACTCGGTCATCCACTTTGTTTCTTCTTCATCATCGGGATGGGGACCGCTGAGGTAGGCCTCCAATGCCAACAGCCTCTCTTTTCGTGGAAGCATCCGTAGCCATGCCCTCTGCACCTCGATATTGTCAGGAGCAACCTCATGGGCGCTCTGTAGCTGGTCATAGGCTTTGCGGTACAGGGAGTAGGAGCCGTACAACCGCGCCAGCCCGAGATAAGCATGCACTTCCTTCGGGTCAAGCTTCTTTGCCGCGAGGTATGACCCCTCGGCATCAGACATTTCACCGCGACGAAACTGGACATCACCTTTCGCCGCCAGCAATGCCGCCGCATTGGGCTGCGCGGTCAGTGCGGTGTTCACCGCATCCAACGCTTCATCAATCTTCTGTTGCCGCAACATTGCCCGCACAAGTCCAACTTGCGCAGGCACCAGATTCGCATCATTCTTCAGAAGCGCCTGATAGCTGACCTCCGCTTCCGCGAACTTGCCCGCCCGATAGAGTTGGTCGGCAGCCGCAAGTTCCGGATTCATAGCTTGCGGCTTGGCGTCTTCACCAAGCACTACTATAGTTTGCAGCGAGAGCAGCAGAAGAACAACGAGGACCGAGCGCAAGAAGGAGGACATGAGATGAGGCACTCCGGGTAAACGGAGCAGAGTAGCACGATTTTCGGAATGCTGCGCAGCCGCCCCGCCTCCCCTGGCCGTCGTCGTCTTTGTCGTCATCATCGTCATCTTCTTTGCCGTCGCCTTCGTCTTCCTCGTCGTCTTCTTCCTCGGCTGGCTCTCATGCAATGGTACCCCTTGTTAGCCCTTGGCAAACGCAGCGTTTCCAATGCCCCGGCGGGAAGAACTGTTCGAACGCGAGCGCGGCCCGAAGGAAGGCTAATCAAGCCGTATCATCGAACCAGTGACATCATTTATCTCAATGCTGAGACACTTGGGTGGAATTGGGGTGTTCATTCTTGCCGCCCTCGATAGCTCTGTGCTGCCCACACTCGGGGCAGTTGACGCGCTCACGATAGTCTTGGCCGCCCGGCACCCAGAGCTATGGCCCTATTACGCCATGTGCAGCACAGCAGGCTCGGTCTGCGGGGCTTCAGTTGCTTACCGCCTGTCGCGTCTTGGAGTCCTCCATCGACGTATTAAGGGAGCGGTATTCGACAGAGTCACGGCAGTCTTACATCGTTTTGGAAGCCTTTCTCTGTCGCTTGCCGCACTCCTTCCGCCACCATTTCCGACTTCCGCTTTTGTAATTGGTGCTGGTGTAACGCGCTATCCGTTCATTGCGTTTGTGCTGTCTTTCGGCATAGGACGGGTGTGCCGCTTTGCTCTGCTGGCTTACCTCGCATCTGTGTTCGGCAGGAGGTTCGTGACAAGCATGTGGTCGGCGCACACGCTGGTACTTGTAGCGTCTATTGGCGCTGTGCTGGTGTGCGTCGGACTGCTGGCGTGGCTCGTCTTCAGGAAATCTGAACCGCATACCCCTTCCGGTTTGTAGCTCTATTTGGCGCTGAAGAAACTGTTGACTGCACCAGTTCAACCAGAACCGCCGCGTCGACTTTCGAATTTTTCGAATAGTACTTCTTCACGTTCTTAGCCCCGCACTTTCTCCGATATTTCTCGACTTTCTTATTTTTCATCATGCAACTGCTGCGCGAGGTAGTTGGCAATGCCCATTTCCTTCATGGAATGAAGCTGAGCCTCCAAGAAGTCCGCGTGCCCTTCTTCGTCCTTAAGCATGCGCTGAAATAAGTCGCATGATCCATTGTCCCGAGCTTCGGCACAGATGTTCATAGCGGAGTTGTACTGGTGTACGGCATCTTCCTCGTCCTTGAGGTCGCCTTCGAGTTGCTGTTGCACGTTAGCGCCAATCTTGGGAGTCAGAGCGACATCCACCTTTGGTGTGGCATCCAAGAACACGATGCGTTCGATGAGACCCTCAGCGTGGTGCATTTCCTCGATTGCACGCCTCTTCAGGTAGTCGCCTAGCCGTACGTATCCCCAGTTTTGGCAGGTCTCTGATTGAACCATGTACTGAACGATTGCGGTCAATTCAGAAGCGAGAGCCGCGTTCAATTGCTCGATCACCTTTTCGTTACCGTGCATAGTTTTGCCCTCCGTTCACCATTTTGCGATCTTGGACAACAGGGACGATGTGATCCAGAGCACAGGGACGTGGCAGGCGGGTCAGCAAAACGGGGGTGAATTCCACGTTTCGTTAGAGCCGTTCTTTTGCGAGAGCCTCACGCACCTGCGGCAGGTGCACCTGTACTCGGGCACACCGGGACGCACCGTGTGGGCGCAGTCGCGGCAAACGAACCGCCCATCCTTATAAGCGATCATCGGCCTGAACTCGATGCCCACAATGCAATGAGGGCATCGAATGGTCAATGTTGTGTCGGTCAGAGTTGGCATCGGGCGCTCCTCCACATGAGCAAAGGATGCTGGCACGCAGGATTCCAGACGCCATGCCGAGTGATCCCGCTGAAAACCAAAGGATCGCGTGGGAACCATACGGGCATCGAGAACCCGCGCCGACATTTCGGCAGGCGTGCCGACAGGCCGGCAGGTATTGCGGAAACTGGGGCACTCGTCCTGTGGGTCTCCTTGCTATGCATCTAGCTCGGTTTCGTGAGCACGCATGTGCCGGTGGTAGACTGCGCGTATGGCCAAGAACAAAACTAATAAGAAGCGCACGAAGCCGAAGGGATCTGCCGGGAAGAAAGGGAAGCCGATGAAGAAGACGGTTAAAAGGAAGCTGGCCAAGAAGAGGGGAACTCCGAAGAAGGAATTGGCGAAGAAGAAGCCCGCGTTGAAAAAGGCGGCGGTAAAAACGACGAAGGCCCGCGGCAAGAAGACAACCGGTGCGAAGACGCCGACCGCACTCAGGAAACAGGTTCGGGCGAAAAGCCAGAGCGTGGATACGGTGGCATTCTCACCGGAGGGATCCGGAGCGCGTTCCGGCCAATCGGGAGATCTGCAGGGATTATCCAACGTCCAAGGTGCGGATTCGGAGAGTGTGGCCGAGTTGATCGAGGAAGGAAACGCGTTCGAGGCCGACGCAGTGACGGGCGTAGAACACGCTGGTGACACTGACGAGAAGGAGGTTCGCACGCATGAGATACCGGAGGATGATGTTCCCGAGGAATATCTGGATAAAAAATAGAGAGTGAGAGGCTCTCTCCGCGCCGGTAAGATTCGTATCCTTCCATAATCCTGACCAGCGAGGCTGCGGCCTTGTTCATCTGTTTCCGGTTGACTCCCTGCCAGCTGGCAAAGGAATCCAACAGGTGGTATCGAGGGCAAGAACGAAACCGAGACCGGGGAGTATCCAGTGAGCGCACTCGCTCTCCCCTTTGAAATGCTGGCTGAGCACACCCTGGAAGGTCGCTTGGAGGATGTTTCTCAGCGGCTACGAGGTCAGGGCGGTAACCGACGACAAACAATTCGCGGTGCTCTCCAGTTCTAGACCTTTCGGCAAAGTGAATGTTGTTCCGGTAGCGGAGTGTCGCCCGAAAGCGTCGAAGGCGGCATGGGCGCAGATTTTCCTCGACGTACACCCCGAGATTCCTGCCATTCCGCCGGCCACTTCCTCTGGTGTGCCGCTGAAGCTGGGTGGCGCGCAAAATGCGGCGTTTTCATCCTTCCCCCTTTCTTGTTGGGATCACTTTACCGCAGATTCTATTCTGGTCGATACGAGCGACTGTCAACATCACCGTCCGCTCCCCAAGAAGCGGCATCAGCTCTACGAACCTACGTTCCCCTTGTAAGAAACTAGGTCACTCCTGTTCGGTGGAGGGCGCCGCAGGGTCCATGCGGCGTGGATTAACTTTATTGTTTTATAGGGCTTGTCAGCTTGATAACGGTGAGGCCCGGTGAACTGGCGAGTGACCGGGGAAAGCAAGTTTTCGACAAAACTCCGCCCGCAACAATTGACATATACAATCGCAGTAAGCTGTTTTTGGCTTGGGATGGTGATCCATCGATTTTGCGATCCTTCCGTTTGTCCTGCTGGTTCGAACCCTATCCGCACGTGATCAACAGCATCATGCAGGAACAAGAGGCTGACCCCAACTAAAGGCCACTCTTGGGGTGGACTGGATTCGGCCGACGAGGACTGAGGCTGAGGAACTTCGGTGGATGATCCTGTTTTTGATCAGGCAGCTTAGAAAGAAGCATCCGTATGTCACCTCGTGGTTTTTATCCCGGCGCGTCGCGCGTGCGCAACCTAAGGCCGCTCTTTAGCCTTTTCTCAAGCGACCTGGCCATCGATCTGGGAACCGCCAACACACTAGTTTATGTTCGTGGCAAGGGCATCGTGGTGAACGAGCCGTCCATCGTAGCCATTAACAAGAACAGCGGTGAGGTGGAAGCGGTGGGAAGAGAGGCCAAGGAAATGCTGGGCCGTACACCGGGCCACATAGTTGCAATTCGGCCGTTGAAAGACGGGGTCATTGCCGATTTCAAAGTGACCGAGAAGATGTTGAATTACTTTATCCAGAAAGCGCACAACCGCAAGATGCTGGTACACCCACGCATCGTGATTGGTGTGCCCGCGGAGATCACGCAGGTGGAACGTCGCGCGGTCATGGACTCCGCTTACCGGGCGAAAGCCAGCGAGGTCTATCTGGTGGACCAGGCCATGGCGGCGGCGATTGGCGCCGGGCTTCCCACCAGTGAACCCACCGGAAGCATGATCATCGATATTGGGGGAGGTACCACGGATATTGCGGTGATCTCTCTGAGTGGCATCGTCTACGCCCGTTCTTTGCGTATGGCAGGAAACCAAATGGACGAAGCCATCATGACTTACGTGAAGCGAAAATATAACTTGCTGATTGGCGAACGCACCGCCGAGCGGATCAAGATTGAAATAGGGAGTGCATTCGCGCTGGAGAAGCCGCTGACGATGGAAATCAAGGGACGCGGCCTGATTGAAGGGGTACCCAAGACCATCATTCTGAATGACAGTGAAGTCCGCGAGGCATTGAGTGAATGGGTGTCGACCCTCATGAACGCCATTCGTGTGGGGCTAGAGCGCATACCGCCCGAGCTCTCCGCTGACATCAGCGACCGCGGCATCGTGCTCACCGGCGGTGGCGCGCTCTTGAAGGACCTGGATCGGCGCATCCGAGAAGAAACAGGACTTCCGGTCTCGATTGCCGATGACCCACTGTGCTGCGTTGTTCTGGGGACGGGCAAGATGCTTGACGATTTCAAGCTACTCCGGAAGCTTTCTATTGATTCCGTGGCGGCCTGAACGGCGTCGAGGGCGAGGAGAAGAGACGGGCATTCGAGCACTGCGAGCAGTAGCTAACGCCTCTATCGGCAACCAGTAGTGATTGTGGTAGATCCGAGCATAGTAGTGGGTCAGTTCGTAATAGGAAAATACAGACCGTGGGCGCTGGCGGTTTCGCGACGGATTCTGGTTGCTTGCTGGATGCGCCGTAGCGACCAGCCCAGCCGTCCCAGAGCTAAAACTTGTTGTTTCTTTAATCGCAAGCTTGCGATTAAAGAAATAATCAGAAGGATCGATTAATGCGAAGGAAGCATCGCAACGGCGCTAATGGCAGCGAATATGTGCTGGGCTCCTTCGCATTATCCAGAGTCGCATGTGCAATCCTCAGGTGTCACCAGGAGGTGCACATTGTCTTCCAAAGAATCTCCCAATCAGTTGTGGCATTCGCGAATCGACGAACACTTGAAAGAAGGCAGGTATTCCCCATACACCACGCGGTGCAGAATCGCCGTGGCCAGTCGTTTTGTCGGCTATTTGAATAAGGAACATGTTGCACTCGAAGCGGTCGAGCCCGCGGACGTCGACCATTATCTGCGAGAGGAACTCCGGCTCTATCGCCAGCGTCACCAGAGGGTCCCACGGTCGATGGACCATTGGCGACACCGGCAAACAGCCGGCATCTACATGCTGCTACGTTTGGTTCGGAAGCAGTGGCCACCCGAGGTGGTTGAGGTCACGCTGCTCGATAGAATGTAACCTCAGCCGATTTCAGGAATCGTACATGTAAGGGTTCGCCGTGCAACAGCTATAATCTGCAAATACGTCAATGCAGCATCATCTTCTCCACCACTCTCATCGCGCCTTGGCGATGGGGCTCGCCGCAGTAAGCGTGGCTGCAATGGGTTATGTGGGACTCTACCAGAGCAGGGCGGTGAGGCACATCTGGTGCCCGGTCTTTGCCAAGGGCTGTGAGGCGGTAGCCGACGCTGCTTTCGCGAAACCCTTTGGTATTCCCGATGGATACATCGCGACAGCCCTCTATGCCGTGATCTTCGTGATGCTTATGGGAGCGACTGGCAGGCTGTGGATATGGATACCCCTACTGGTGCTTGCCGCTGCCGCTACGCTGGCGAATTTTCTGGGCGTCCGTGACATGATCAATCTCGGAAGCTTTTGCTTCTACTGCATGCTGACGACTATTCTTTCCCCGGTTCTGTTGTGGGAGATATGGCGGCTGCGCTGAGCCTCGTGCTCGGTCTTGTTGATTCAGGAGGCTAAGATGAGTAACGGTTCAGTCCCAAGTCCGAGTCCGACGGTGGGCAGGGTCTCGAAGAAAGACGCGGACTACGTCTTTTACGAATTGACGCGCAGCATTTGCCCGAAGTGCCGGAGAGTGATCGACGCGAAGATCGTGTTGCGGGAGAACAAGGTCTTCATGGTCAAGCGATGCCCGGATTGCGGCCCGTTCGAGGCATTGGTCTACGGCGATGCCGAGGCATACACCAGCTTCGGCAAGTTCAACAAGCCGGGAACGATCCCACTTGCCTACGGAACTGACATTCGAGAAGGCTGTCCCTACGATTGCGGTCTTTGCCCCGACCACCAGCAGCATACTTGCCTTGGCATCATTGAGGTCAACAGCGCGTGCAACATGGATTGCCCGCTCTGCTTTTCGGAAGCTGGTCCCGGATTCAGCCTAACGCTCGAAGAGGTCGAGCAGATGCTTGACGACTTCGTAAGAACCGAGGGGAAACCCGAAGTCATTCAGTTCTCGGGTGGAGAACCCACCATTCACCCCCAGATCATCGAATTCGTCCGGGCAGCCAAGCAGCGCGACATTTCCTTCGTGATGATCAACACGAACGGGAAACGAATTGCTCGTGACGACCGATTCGTCGAACAACTGAACAAAGTCCGCCCAGCCATCTACTTCCAGTTCGACGGCTTTGATTCGGAAACCTATCGCATTCTTCGGGGAGAACTGAACATCTTGGAGGAGAAGCTGCGTGCCCTGGATCGGCTTGCTGAGATCGGCCTATCCGTCACCCTTGTTCCAGCGGTCGAGCGTGGCGTGAACGAGCACGAGATCGGCAAAATCGTTGACTTCGCCATTCGGCACCCGGCAGTGCGTGGGATCAATTTTCAGCCAGCGTTCCACGCAGGTCGTCACCGCCAGCACGATCCTATGAAACGCATGACCATCCCCGATATTCTGCGGCTTATTGAGGCGCAGACGAATGGCAAGTTTAGGACGAGCGATTTCGTTCCCGTGCCCTGCTGTTTCCCTACGTGCAACTCAGTGACCTACGCCTTTGTAGAGGGCGATCAAGTCACGCCGCTGCCCCGGATCGTGAATGTCCACGACTACCTCGACTACATTTCCAACCGAGTGCTGCCGGATTTCAGTCTGGAGGTAAAGCGGGCTCTGGAAGGGTTGTGGTCGTCTTCCTCCGTCGCAGGCTCGCCAAAATCCGTCGATCAGCTTTTGATGTCCTGTCAGGCGTGCAGCGTTCCCGACTTTCCCCTTGGTGACCTGTCCAAACACATGATAATGATCATGCTGCAAGATTTCATGGATTCGTGGACTTTCAACCAAAAGAATCTGATGAAGTGCTGCAAGGAATTCCTGCTGCCGGGCGGCAAGCAGATTCCGTTCTGCGCCTATAACACCATCGGGTACCGCGAGCAGGCAAGGAAACAACTGGAGGCCATGGAGTCTGAGCGCAGGAGGGCAAGAGCTGAAGGCCGCAGATTTGAGCCCCGGCCCATCGAATTCACCTTCAAGCACGCAGAGACTCCTCTCGAAGGGCTTGTCGGTATCGACTCGCGAGGATGATTCATGGTTACGAAGGACAACACGACTCGCGTTCGCCCAGAGCACGAGCAGGTTAAACAGTGCTGCGCCAGACTGTACGAAAGCGACCTGACCCGGTTTCTGCTGGGCGATTCGTTTCATCCGGGTGGCTTGCAAATGACCGGGCGGCTAGGGCGCATGCTTGGCCTGACTCCCCCCAGTCGTGTCTTGGACGTGGCGTGTGGTAAGGGGACGACAGCGGTCTTCCTTGCTAAGGAGTTCGGATGCGAGGTCTTCGGGGTCGATTACGGAGATCGGAATGTCGCGGCTGCACGGTCTCTGGCGCAAGCAGACCATGTGGACTCACGGGTGCAATTTGAACGCAGCGATGCCGAAAATCTACCGTTTTCGGACGGGTCGTTCGACGCTGTGATTTGTGAATGCGCCTTCTGCACCTTTCCAGACAAAGTGGCAGGGGCGAGAGAGTTCTTCCGCGTGCTTCGCCGGGGAGGTCGTGTAGGCATCAGCGATCTCACCCGAGAGAGAGTACTCCCGGAGGAGTTGGACGGGCTGCTCGCGTGGATTGCGTGTATCGGCGATGCCCAGACTTTGGAAGGTTACACAGCCTTCCTTCGAGATGCTGGCTTCTCTGTGGATAACATCAAACAACAGAATGAGGCGCTTGAGGAAATGGTGAATCAGGTTCGCGTCAAACTCCTCGGCGCGGAGATCATGACCGGATTGAACAAACTGCAACTGCCCGGTCTTGATCTAGGAGCGGCCAAGCGGATGGCGAACAGCGCAATGGCGGCGGTCAAACAGGGACAACTTGGATATGTCCTCATCTGTGCTATCAAGCCGGACTGACGATGATCTTCCGCCATGGGTGGGCTTCTGAGTCCGTGTAGTTCTTGCCCGCATCCAAGAACAATTCCTTGGTCTGGAAATCAGATACGAAGGTCAGGTATCCTTAGTTAGTGTTCTTTTTCGTGCTCAGCCCGAGCACGCGATATGTGAGTCATATCCCACAGGTACCGCTAAGAATTACCGAAACTCCGGCGATTCCAAGCGCCCAGCCAAGGTAACGATGACCATTGACGAGGATTCCCGCAATCCCGAGACCGACCCCCAGCACCACGCGCAAAGCGCGATCCTTTCGCCCCACATTCAAAACCATCGCCATATCGCCTCCTCTGTTCGGCGTTTCTTGCAGGATTGCTGCGACTGGCCTTCGTAGCAAAGCAGCAGATCGCAGCAACTTTGATTTTACGCCGCGGCGTTAATCTGGCGAATTTTTATCCGTCACCATCCAAACGCTATCGTCACTGGCTGTGATCCCACCCTCTGGGCCTGCTGGCGCTATGGGGAGTGTGGCACTGATCGTGTTCTTATCGACATTGATTCGGATACCCGTTTCTGACGACGGTGGGATACATTGTCCGAGGGCTTCTAGACGATTCGTTTCCGAAACGCCACACCTCGTAGGGTACTGCCAATGGGATGGCAGGTCCGGTCGAGTGGTGCTCGCCGGACAATCACACATGCAACTTCATGTCGCACCCACTCGTAGAACTCGTCTGCGGGGATCAGGCACCTGCGAGATTTCAACGCATCGCGGAACGCAGGCTTCGTTCCCGCCGTTTCCGATCTTGCGTTAATCATCTTGGCAGCGACAGACGAATCTTTCGACCATGATGGAATCAGCCCCCAGCGGATTAGCGACAGTTCCCGGCGAGGTTCCTTCGGATTCTGGCGGATGACGGGAACAGGCTGAGTGGGCGCAATGTTGTAGCGGGGACTCCAGTCTTCCTCCCCGGAGACGCTGGCGAAGTGCTCCTCAACGACCTGTTTCCTCCGCGAAAGTCGGTAGCGCCCGCACATGGTCATTATGGCAGATCGGATATCATCCCATTCGCTCGCAGACCGGACCTCATCAGCGCTGAGCCAACAAGAGGGTTGCCAAACACGTCGCCTTCCTGACCACCAAGTACCGATGTGCGAGGACACGAGGATTGATTTTGGGTTTGGGTTATAATTCCCGTTCCCCCAAAAGTCACATTAGAGAGTTCAAACAAATGCGTCACCTGACCGTGATGGTGTCGGTACTGCTGCTTTCCGTTGTTAGTCTCGGGCAGCAGTTGACGCACCGAATGACCAATCAGGATGTTATCGACATGGTCTCGCTGGGTCTATCGGATGATGTGGTTATCGACAAAATCTACGCCACCGACGCGACCGATTTCGATACAAGCGTCGCGGGATTGAAGACGTTGAAGCTCGGCAAAGTGTCCGATGCTGTGATCCGCGTCATGATAAACCCGCACCCGAAACCTGCGAGCGCGGGCAATCCCGCTGCCGCATCTTCGACAGTCGGTAACACAGGCCTGCCTGAGGAAGCTGGGGTTTATATGGTGCTCAATGGCAAGCCGACGGAGATGGAACCGGAGGTCGTCAATTGGCAGACGGGTGGCGTGGCAAAGAGTCGCGCAACCCTCTTTATCTTGAAAGGCGACCTGAACGGCAAGGTAATGAGGCCTAAAAGTCTGACACAGGTAAGAACTCCCCTAGAGTTTCTCATCAAAACGATCGAGGGAACGTCCGCAACCGAGTACCAGCTTTTGCGATTGCACCAGAAAGGTAATCGACGCGAGTTCCGCTCGGTGACAGGTGGTGTGTTGCATCAATCTGGAGGCGCTCAAAGAGACGAAGTATCTTTTCAACGTGAGAAGATCGGTGATCGGTTGTGGAGAGTGCGATTCGATAGCCTGCAAGCAGGAGAGTACGGATTTCTAGCGCCCGGAACCTCCTCGGTGAGCATTTCTGCGTCGGGAAAGATGTACACGTTTGGAGTGCTCGAAGGAGACCGTAAAATAACCAAGGGGAGCGTCTCTCAGGACGAGCGCAAAGTTGATGCACGAACGGGTTCAGACGCGATTGTTTCCACTCAAGAGTTCAGCGATGCAATTATTGGAGCATCAACTGACGAGGATCCCAAGGTCAGACACGATGGAATAACTCTCGCCCGCATCACTCCGGGTAGCCCCGCTGAGCAGGCAGGTATAAGGGTCGGCGATGTCATTCTTGCAGTCGATGACCACTACTTGTTCACAGCTGAGGAACTCGACACCGAAATCAAACACCACAAACCCGGTGCTCGGGTCACCGTACGCTATCGGCGCTATTCTACGATCTATGAGACATACTTGATTGTGGGCTCCGCGCGGTAGTTGGCAAAACCAGCGCACCTTGCCAGTCCTGCCAGCCTTGCCCGCCATGCGACTCAAGGCTTGGACATGGATCGCACGCCCTGTTGCATTAGCCACTTGGCGATTGCAGCAGAGTCGAATCTAACGCAGGAACCGACTCGAAACGACGGAATGCTACCCCGCTTCGCCCGCCGGAGAATCGTTATGCGGGACATCTGGAGTAGCTCCGCTAACTCTTCAGCGGTCAGAGCACGATGAATGGCCTTGATGCGCGAGGCGAGGGACATCAACCGATGTGGATTCGGGCTGTCGAGTACGCTGTTCATTGCACCCCTCCGAAAATCTCATTGACCTTCTCACGCACCTGTTGACTCCGAGACGGCTTCAGGTAACGCATTGTCGATTCCATGTCAGAATGACCGAGCCACTGCTGCACCGTGCGAAGATCGACACCTGCCCAGAGGCACCGTGTCGCAAACGTCGCTCTGAACTTGTGTAGCCAGAAATCTTCCGGGTTCAGTTCCGCACGCTCGGCGACGGCCTTCAGATCATCGAGGAAGTTCATCTTCACATTGCAGCCGGAGGTCGGAAAGACCAAGTTGCAGGTCTTATCAGATTTCGCCTTCAGGGCCTTCAGGCTGGTCACCAGCTTTGCCGGGATCGGAATTTCTCGCTCTTTGTACGCCTTTGGCGTCCAGCCCCGGTCTGGTTTGTGGCTGACGCGAACAGTGGAAGCCTTGAAGTTGATGTCAGACCAGTAGGTGTACATGACCTCCTGTTCGCGTTCACCAGTCATCAGAAAGAACTCATACCACAGCCGTTCTTCCGCGTCACAAGCGGCAAAAAGTGTGCCGAGCTCTTCGTCCTCGTACATCTCAGGCTCTTCTTCCGTGTACCGAGGCCAGTCGTTTTTTCCAGCCAGACCGCGAATCCCGTTTGCCTTCAAAAACGTCATTACGTTCTCGAACTTGTTGTAGACAGAGCGGGGTGCCTGCTCCTTCTTCTCTCGTAGAAATGCCGCAAACTTGAGCAGGTCTCTGCGGTCAATGTCTTCGAGGTAGAGCTTTGGGCAGGACTCGGTGAAGTAGTTCAGAGCCGTCGTGTACGCGGCCAGCGTCTTCGGCTTCTTGGTGAGCTTGGTTTCGTCAAGGAAATCACTGACCGCGGCGGCTACTGACCTGTGTCCGTTCTGGCCGTCAGGCGCGACAGCGACGCCATTGTTCAGGGCGTTCAGTTCAGCAGCCTTTTGAAGACGGCGGGCAGTGGCAGTAGCAGCGTCCTTGCCCACTGACAGCCGGATAAGACGCTTTCCCTCGTACCATGAAATGTAGTACGCCCCTTCGGGGTGTCGCTCTTCCCGGTCTCCGACTAAAACCACATCTGGCTTGATTCGTCCATTGGCAGAAAGCACCACTGGGCAGTAGCGTGGCCCTTTGCTTGTCTGGATTCGTTTGGTGACGTTGCACTGGCGGTTCACGGGTGATCCTCCACCTTGATATCAGTGTAGATATCACCAGCTTGCAAGTACTAGATTACAAAGGTAATGGCGGAGAGGGAGGGATTCGACCCCACTGTCCGTATTGATAACACGCAACTTGTTGATTCAACACAACGCTTGAGACGCTCTCAACGCTCACTCCTCAAAGTCATGACACAAAAAGGGCACGTTTCCTGCTTGCGTCCCGACGACGGTCAGGTTTCACGCCTGCCCGACTTCTAGCCTCTTCCAGATCCGAGGCAAGCAACCCAGCGCAAGCTGCGAGGACTTCGCCTCGTGTCCTGGACCCTTCACGGGCCAGCGCCTCAACGAGTGAGACTGTCCGGTTGAGTTGTGCGCCGGGTCAATTGCCTCAGCAAGTTCCGCAAGCGTTTGCCGTATCTCGTCTTTCTCAATGAATCTGTTTAGCTCATCCTCAGTTGCACAGGCGTTGAGCCAAAGTGCCCTATACATTCCCTCAACGATAGGTCTCACACGTTGCATCCACGACAATGACTGGGTTACTCAGCTCGATGGCAACCGCAAAAAACTACTAGCGCGGCGACTGCGACGTCACGAGAAACAGAATCTGGAACTCCGAGTTCTCGAGCTAGCAGATTTTGGTGACAAAACCGTAGCTCTTGTGAGGATACTGGGGCTCGATTCGGCCGCGGCTCAACAGCTACGTGAGATCGAACAATTGCGCAACGATATTGCACACGCCAAGGATTACGGTAAGACGGATGTAGATCTCGACAAGTTCGTCGGCCGCCTCGCACTGACCGGCAAGTGGATTCGCAGCGTATCCCGAATGTCTGGTAGAACGTGATTCCGAGTCGACGTGGCTGGCGACTCGGAGGGACTTCGGCAAGTCGAAAGCCTATCTCCACTACCCGCCTCTACGATCTAAGCAACAGCGGCATCGAAAACAACCCGACATTTCACGTAAAGTAATGGGCGTAAACTCTCAAGTATGGCGGCTGATGATCGAATCGAGCATCTGATCAGGTTCTATTCCATCCTGGACGCACTTGAAAAGAACGTTGGTGCCCCTGCTCGGGTCAGCCTTGCGCGTGTGGAAATGCTTAGTACTTTCGGCAGGACGGAATTGCGAATTCCGCAAGAAGGAGATTTTCAACAACCACAAGACGTTTACATCAACGACCAGGTTTACTCGCTATGGCGATGTTCCGACAGCAACTGTCTCGAGAATTGTTATCGAG
>OCTA010002110.1_pt1 | contig 18153 bp, 13 predicted proteins | sample 1538991 | NCBI WGS metagenome assembly OCTA01 (sample SAMEA3539302, study PRJEB22396) | soil metagenome | biome: tundra; feature: field; material: soil | place: USA | collected 2010-05 | depth 0.15 m | reverse complement strand
GATAGCGACACGCCTGTTTCGTTTTAGCAAACCCTTCGCGGCGAAACTCACGCAGTATTCGGTTACTACTCCAAATACTATGAAGTCGGCGTCGTTACCCAAACGCCCGACTAATTCATCAACGTGACGGGATTCAAAAATATCCAGCGTCTGCTTTTCCAGAATGATCTGTTGATATTTGGAAAGATCGTTTGGCAAGCTGTCGTTTGTAGTGTTCTCCACCCGCACGAAATTCGAAGTCAGCGCCTCGGGAAGCAGTGCCGAGCCGGATTCTCCTTTCACGCAATGTGGCGGAAACTGGGCGAACTCGGGATCGTTTGGTCCGTGGAAATCTCCGTGCGAAACGAGAAAGGCTTCGCCGCGTCGGGCCGCGTCTGTCAGCTTACGAATGTTGGGAAGAATCTTTTCCGCACCCGGCACGTAGAGCTTGCCACCAGGCAGCATGAAATCAGCTTGCACATCTACTTCCCACAAAATGAATTTCTGCGATCGCATTGATCCTCAATTATCTCGCGTAACGTTGCCCATGGGCCGATTTGGTGCTAACTGACACTACCGTTCAGAAGTGAGCATCTCAAGACTCAACCGCCGATCTGCAAATTCATTTGCTCCCGAATTCGGCCTGTGTAATGCTGTTCCGTCAATGCGCTAGACCAGATAACGGAGAATGCGAATGCGAACTGCGCTTTATTTGATATTGATGCTTTCTTGCGCTGCGACGATTTTTGCGGTCGACAATATCACACTGCTCAATGTGAAAGAGGGACTTTGGGAGGTCACGAACACGCATTCCATGAGCGGAATGCCGGGCACTCGGAATATCCCTCCGGATGTTCTGGCGAAAATGCCCGCTGATCAACGCGCCAAGATCGAAGCGATGATGAGCGGGAAACCGACGACCGACGTGCGTAAGGAGTGCGTCACGAAAGAAAAACTGGAAAAGAATTTGGCTTTCAGCAGTAATCGAGGAAACTGCACCCGCAACGTTATCACTTCGACGGGCAGCAAATTGGAACTGAAGATTCACTGTGAAGATAAACAGTCGACATCGGATGGAACTTTTAAGATGGAGACGCTCGGATCCGAGGCTGCCAAAGGCACGATGCACCTCGAAGGCAACGCCGGGGGACAGCCGTTAAACATCGACTTTGTGTTCAGTTCGAAGTATCTCGGTCCGGCTTGCGGCGACGTCAAATAAGTTTAGTAATCGAGGTTTGACCGATGGCATGCGATTTCAAACAGCGATCGCGCACCTTTGCTAGAACGCGACTTTCGGTCGTTCTGCTGCTTGGACAACTGCTTCTAGCTGGAGTGGCGTTTGGAGGGTCGGAACAACTTGCCTCGAAAGAGAAGGCACAGCTTGAAACGGCAATCTCTCGTTTCATGACGGCCAACAGCGTTCCTGGAGTATCCGTTGCTGTCGTCGACAACGGAGCCGTAATGTGGTCGGCGGGATTCGGCAGCGCCGACCTGGAAAACTCTGTGCCGGCGACTTCGCACACTCTCTACCGGCTCGCCTCTATTTCCAAGTCGATCACCGCGACTGCAGCGATGCTGCTGTGGCAGCAGGGCAAACTCGATCTTGACGCGCCGATGCAGAAATATTGTCCAGCATTTCCTGCCAAGGACACTCCGATCACCACGCGCGAGTTACTGGGCCACCTCGGAGGGATTCGGCATTATAAAACTGACTCGCAGGACGATCCGGAGAGCGGCAACACGAAACACTTTTCCAACCCGATCCAGGGCGGACTTGATTTTTTCAAGAACGATCCTCTCGTCGCAAAACCCGGAACCGAATTTCACTATTCGACGCAAGGATACACGCTGGTTGGGTGCGCCATTGAGGGCGCTTCCGCAGAAAACTACGTCGACTATATTCGCGAACATGTGCTGAAGCCGGCGGGGATGACGCACACTGTTGTTGACGACCGATTCGCGATTATTCCGTTGCGCACGCACTTCTACAGCAAAGATAAGTCGGGCGCGATAACGAATGCGGAGTTTCTTGATTCGAGTTACAAGATTCCCGGAGGCGGCTGGCTTTCCTCCGCCGATGACATGGCGCAATTCGAAATTGCGATGATCGAAGATCGCATCATTACTCGCGCCACCCGCGACGTAATGTGGACTTCTCTAAACCCGTCCGATGGCAAGGATGACACTTATGCTCTCGGCTGGAACACTGGCAAGGGTCTCGGGGTTTTCGAGGCGCAGCATAGCGGAAGCCAGCAGGGAACCAGTACCCATTTCACAATCGTGCCCAAACGCCGCGCGGGGGTGGTTGTTCTGATCAACATGGATGGCGGTAACGCCTCTGATTTAGCAAATGAGTTGATGAAAATTGTTCTCGCATCTGAGCCTCAATCTGCAAAAGTGCGGCCACCAAGTAGAAAGCCCCGCTTAGGCGGTGTCAGGGGGCCCTAGAGTTCAGATTCGTGTAAAAGTCCTTGTCCTCTCCGTTCGAATGTCACTTCTAATCCGTTTTCGGTTTAAGTACGCTCACGAGCGGAGTTTGGATCTCGAGTTTTGTTTGCAAGGAAAAATGCGCGCAGCCCGAAAGCTGCGCGCGGGAAGGAACTTCGGGATGTTTATCGGCTGGCAGCCATCGCCATCGCTTTTGGCTGAATCTGTTCCCCTCGACCTACATAGGTCTTATACGACTGGTAGATCGCGAAGAGCACAGCCATCAGAGTGCCTAACGTGGCCAGTCCACTTAACGTGCTGAACACAGAGGCGATTGCGGTCAGTCCCGCTCCAATTACGTAGTTCGGGAAGGACCACATGAAGACCTTGTGCCACAAGGCAAAAGGATTGCCGCCTTCCGTGAGTCCGATGATGCTGGCTACGGGAGCGGTGTTGGCCAGGAAGTAAGTCACCGCCGCCAGTACCAGAGACGTCGTGTGCGCTGTCGCGCGGGCCGAGAATATCTGGCTATGGTAGGCCAGGTACGCGAGACCGGTTGCGTTCAGCAGTGTGCATGCGTTGAAGACGAATTGAATTGGCTTTACTTGTTTGCCGGATGTGTAGGATTGCGCGATCGCAGCCGTGATTCCCACGAGCAGGCTGGCGAACAATCCCAGTTGCGTGACTCCCAGAAGAATGACGGGCAGGTTTCCCGACATCGAGCTTGTCATTCCGGGCAGCTTCACCTTGAAGCGCGAGCTTAACGCAGCGGCCGCCGAGAGCAGCACTAACTGTGGCCACGCTTGCGTCTGCCATCTTACGACCCCAATCGACAAGGCGCACAGACTCGCGACGGCCACCACTCCGATCATGACTTTGGCTTTAATTGGCATTGTGTCTTTCATATGGCTCCGAATATGGTTTGCAGTCGGTTATCTAGTTGTCTCCCGGATCGCCTTCGCTAAGTGCTGCCACCGCGCTGGCGACTGTAGAAGTTGCACCCCAGACCACACTGTAGCCAGAAACGGAGGTCGCGCCCCAAACCACGCTGGTCGCGCCCCATACTACTGATGTACTTGAAATGACGTTTGTGCCCCATACCACCGAAGTTCCCCAGACCACCGATGTAGCGCCCCAAACGACGCTAGTGCCAGAGAAGAGGGAACCAACCGCAGTATTTGAGACGCTTACCGAACCATTCTGGTTATGCGAAGCGGTTTGTGAGAATGCCCAGCCGTTCGCGACGTCGGTATTGCCCAGAGCGGCATCAACATCAAGGTAACCCGCTCCGTAAGTGAAGAGGTCATACTCGTTGTTGTAGAAGTTTCCAAGGCTGTCGGATGACGACGTATATTGCCCGACGCCTTTCCACGCCGTCTTCAGCAAGCGCGCTTTCACTTGATCTGGAGTCAACGAAGAATTTTGCTGCAGCATCAATGCGACGGCGCCGCTTACCAGCGGAGTCGCCATGCTCGTCCCGCTCAACACAAAATACTTCGACGTTCCGGTGGTCGGCGTGAGTGCATATTGTGGAAAGGCCTTGTCGAGCGTGCTGCCACTTACTCGCAGCGAAGCTAAACGGTTACCCGGGGCAACCAGATCAGGCTTCACGATGTGATCAACGGCGGTCGGACCCTTCGAACTGTAGCTGGCGATCTTGTCATCCACGCGAGTCGCTGTGCCCTCGGTCATGGTCGCGCCCACGGTGATGACCGCGGGATCGTTCGCCGGAACCCCAATTGTTCCGAACCCGTTGGTAGCGGCATAACGGCCGTTATTGCCAGCCGCAGCGACGACGACGATGCCAGCCTTCCAAGCCGCTTCCACTGCCTGGTCAACCGGATCAAGAGTGTAGCTCTCGAACACCGGACGTCCGAGCGAAATATTCATCACGCGAATGTTGTAGGTGCTCTTCAGAGCGATCGCCTGTTGAATCGCCGCGATCACTTGGCTGTCAGTGCCGGCGCCATTCTGATCGAGCACACGAAGATTGATGATGTTTACTCCAGGAGCCATTCCCGCGTACGTTCCAGGGTAGCCATTGCCGTTGCCGGAGCCCGCGCCAGTACCGGCGATCAGGCCGGCCACGTGCGTTCCGTGTCCGTACTTGTCATTTGTCGCGCTGTCGCCAGAGACAAAACTCTGGCTGTACACAACGCGGCTCCCGCCGCTGCTGTTGTGAAGGTCGCCGTGGTCCGCGATTCCACTGTCAACGATGGCGACTCCAATGCCGCTACCGGTTAGCGCGTACTGGGATGCGGCGACATCGGCTTCCACTGCGCTCGCAAACGCTTCGGTCGTCGGATTAGCAGTCATCTTGATCGGGCGGTCCGGCGTGATGTAGAGGACGTTGGGATTATTCTCCAACTCCGCCACCATGCTCTCAGGCACGCGCATGGTCACTGCGCGGATAGACTGAAACTTCGATCGGATCGTGGCGCCATTCGCGTGCAGCGAATTGAGGTGCGCACTACCCGGCATCTGGCGATACTGCACGATCACGGTCACCATACCGGTGCCATCCACGCGCTCGTGAAGATCTGACGCAGACTTGAATGTCGGTCTTTCGCCGTCGTTGTCGACGATTGGCTTAACGCCGGCGTAGGACGGTACGGCCGCAACCAGCAGCAGTGCCAGTCCGACGGCCCGGCCCCAAGCAGCGCTAAACATTGGGGAATGGAGCGGACGGCTTGCCCATCCGCTAGCGACTTGCGACTTATTCTGACTCATCATAAGTTTCATTTGCCTTTGAGGGACGCAACATGCACGTCGCACCCAGCCCTAATAAGGCAATTGGGCGGCCAACCGCGTAGGCGTAACTCATGCTTCTGCAATGACTTGGCTCGGCTTGCTTGAGCCAAGGGTTGGGACATTTTGTCCCTCGATAAGTCGGTGAGACCGACGATAGTTGCTAAGTGGTTCGAAATAAAGGAAGGGCGGGGAAAACAGCCAGTTGGGACAATTTGTCCGGCTAAAAGAGCGCGCCGGAGTTGGCAAGGCTAGGTCAGAGGTGAGAAGTCAGATTTCAGAGGTAAGAACCGAGGTAAGAATAAAAGGCAACACGCTTTTATCTTTGGTCTAACCTTGGCTTATCCCATCAACTCGATGCGAGAAATCCAGCATGTTAATTAGGAGTCAGCACACTGCGCAACGGGTCGCTCAACCCGCGCATGACTCGTTCGAACTGCGGAAGATCGAGCGACTGAGGCCCATCAGAAAGAGCGCGTTCTGGACACGGGTGTACCTCGACGATGATGCCGTCCGCTCCTACGGCGATCGCGGCGCGGGAGACCGGGCCAATCAGACTCTGCTTGCCCGTACCATGCGAAGGATCGGCGACGACCGGAAGATGCGAGAGTTCCTTTGCTAAAGCGACGGCGGCGAGGTCGAAAGTATTTCGAGTGCCGGTTTCAAATGTCTTGATTCCGCGCTCGCACAACGCAACCTGGTCGTTTCCTCCGGAAAGAAGGTATTCGGCAGCAAGCAACCACTCTTTCACCGTTGCCGACGGACCGCGTTTGAGGAGTATGGGCTTCTTGATCGTCGCGAGCCGTCGCAGCAGCGCGAAGTTCTGCATGTTGCGCGCACCTACCTGCAGCATGTCGGCATACTCGCAAATCAGGTCCACATCTTCTGTGCTCATCACCTCGGTCACCACCGGAAGGCCCGTCAACTCACGCGCCTCGCGCAAGATCTTCAGCGCTTCGATTCCCAAGCCCTGAAACTCATAGGGAGACGTTCGTGGTTTATATGCACCTCCGCGAAGCATGGTGGCGCCGGCGCGCTTCACTCCTTGCGCAGTCTCCAAAAGTTGTTCGCGCGACTCGACCGAACACGGTCCCGCGATTACGACCACTTCAGGTCCACCGATTTTTATCCCGCCAACATCGACCACTGTGGGTTGCGGACGAGTCTGACGGCTGACGAGCTTGAACGGTTGAGCAATCGCGACCACGTTATCCACGCCCGGAGCCACCGATAGCGCCTCGATCTCATGGCGTCGTCCTCCGCTCCCAACGGCGGCAACGATCGCGCGCTCGGTGCCGCGCGTGATATGGGGTTGAAATCCGGCTTCCCGAATCCGTTGAATAATGTGTTCGATTTGCTCTTCGGTGGCGTTATCTGACATGTTGACGATCATGGCGTTGACCTTTCCGGGCGAAGTCCAAAAATAACAAAAGCCGCGATGTTGATCGCGGCTTCGGCGGAATCTCTTAGCTGTCTCTATTTTTCTGGGGAGAGGCTATGATTCTGCGGCGCCGCGAGCATAAACTCGGCGCGGCTAAAAAAACGAAAAGTGCTAAATCGCGTCATGGACACGGGGACCAAGCTTCTCGCAACAATACTCATTAACCCAGTGAACTTGCCACCTGAGAGAATGCGTTGTTGGCATTGCTCCCGATGAGTTTGACGGTTCCGATCACCAACACGAGTATGACGGCGAGCATGACAGCGTATTCGGCGATATCTTGCCCTTGCTCGTCCGCCCAAACGTTACGGAAAAACTCAACCATACATCCTCCGACCTGGGAAAAAGTTGTTCGGCCAGTTTGTGTTAGCTTGTAGGTAATAATGACGACTCGGAGGGCGATTGTCAATCGAGTTTGAGTCCCGTTTTTCCACCGTTTTGATTTGATTCAGCGAAGCAAAAGCCGAACCAGAAGCGCGGTTCATCTCATACGCGCACATCACGACATCGATTTGTGGGATTGACGATTTGTTGAATGGATTTCGTACTCGTTCTCGTTATGCTAATGCTGCGGAACTGCTGCGCGAGCGGCAGTGGTTGTGTCCCCTGCATCGCTCACTAATTGGCGCGCAGAATTCGTCGCATAATCGAGCACTCGTCCGGGAATCACTCCGAGAAACAGAGGAGCGAGCAGGCAAGCCGCGATCGCTAGCGACGCTGACCCGGTTACGGGTGTGACTGGAACCTCGCCCCGCGGTTCACGCATGTACATCAATACAATAATTCGCAGGTAGTAGTAGGCGCCCAGCGCGCTGTTCAGCACGAGAATAATTGCCAGCACCACAAGATTCGATTTCAATGCTGCGCTCAGTACATAAAACTTCGCGAAGAATCCGCCCGTAATCGGAATGCCAACCAACGACATCAGGAAGAACGTGAAAGTAGCGGCCAGCACCGGAGACTTCTTGCCGAGCCCGGCATAGTCTTCGATCGAAACGTAACGTTCATTCGCTGCGGCGAGGTGGCTGACAATAGCAAAAGCGCCAACGTTCATCGCGGCATAAGCGGCGGAGTAGAACATCGCGGCGGCCACTCCAAGTTCCGGATGCGCGGCAAATGCAACGATTAGATAACCGGCGTGTGCGATTGAAGAATAAGCGAGCAGACGTTTGACGTTGTCCTGCACCAGCGCACAGACGTTGCCGAGAGTCATGGTGAGCGCCGCGGATACCCAGATCAGCCAGAAACGTCCCGGGGCATTCGCTTCAAACATGATGCGCAGCAAAACCGCGAAGGCCGCGGCTTTTGGGCCGGTAGACATGAGGCCGACTACCGGAGCCGGAGCGCCCTCGTAAACGTCGGGAGTCCAAACATGGAAGGGTGCAGTCGCCACCTTGAAGCCCAGACCCACGAACATCAGCGCGGTCGCAACATAAGCGAGGACCGGTACAGCACCGCCGCCTGAGTACAGCGCACGGTTGATGGCGTCGAGGTTGGTCGAACCGGTGGCTCCGAACATGAGCGCGACGCCGTAGAGGAAGAATGCAGTCGCGAACGAGCCCAACAGAAAATATTTCAGGGACGATTCACTGCTCGATGCGTCGTGCCGCCGAAAGCCAGCCAGAATGTAAGTCGAGATCGACGAAATCTCGAGGGCAATGAAAATCAGAACGAGTTCGATGGCCGACGACATCAAACACATGCCGACGGTTCCCAGCAAAATCAAGCCGTAATATTCGCCGGCGCGGATGCGCTGCACTCTGAGGTATTCAAAAGAACTCAGAATCGAGACCGCCGAAATCGCGATGATAAGAACGTGAAAGAAGATGCTGAAGGGTTCCACTCGAATGACGTTAGAAAAAGCTGGGCCGGGATAGCGCGCCATCCAAGCCGTGGAGGCGAGCGCCGTTACCGCTCCGATGAGCGCGATCGTACCGAGCGACTGGTGACTGCTTTTTGGATCAAGCAGCGGGTCGACGATCATGATGAGCATCCCGAATAGCGCCAGTATTATTTCGGGCATGATGCGGATGTAATCGGCGAAAGGCGGCGGCTGAAACGCCTGCATTTGCGCCAGAAAAGCGGGCATAGCGTGCGAGAACGTTGTCACGCTCGTCGTTGTCATCGCTGCGATCACGGGCGCGGTCGGCGCTGCGATCGTCGGAAGGATCGTTGCTAGAAAGATTGTCATCTTATTGGCCCACCATCTTGCTGGCCAATTGAGTGACTGGACCAAGTATTCCCTGCACCGCCGGGTCAATCGCTCCAAGCCACACCATGGGCGCGATACCCATAATCAGCCCTGCGACGGCGATCGGAGAAAGTGCAGCCTTCTCACGCACGCTTAGATCGGGCAGCGTGTTATTGATTTCGTGGGTCACCTTGCCGAAGAAAACGCGCTGATACATCCACAGCAGATAACCAGCACTCCAAATGATGCCAGTTGCCGCCAGAATTCCATAAACTGGACGCGCCTGAAACGCTCCGCTTAGCACCAGGAACTCGCCGATAAATCCATTCATCAACGGCAATCCGACGGAGGCGAGCACGGTGACCAGAAAAAACGTGGCGTATCTGGGCATCGGCGTGGCCAGGCCACCAAACTCCGAAATCTCGTAAGTGTGCCTGCGTTCGTAGAGAATGCCCGCCAGCATGAAAAGTCCGCCGGTGGCGACTCCGTGGGCGAGCATGATGAAGACGGCTCCATTCAGTCCGGCTGCGGTAAAGCTAAAAATTCCGAGGACGACGAATCCGAGATGGCTGATCGAAGAATAGGCGATCAGCTTTTTCATATTCGGTTGCACTAGCGCTACCAGCGCGCCGTAGATGATGCCGATTAAGGCGATCACCATAATCCACGGAGCATTGCGATGCGCCTGCTCGGGAAATAGGCCGACATTGAAACGGAGCAGACCGTAAGTTCCCATCTTCAGCAGCACACCTGCGAGTAGCACCGATCCAGCCGTGGGCGCTTCCACGTGCGCGTCGGGTAACCAGGTGTGAAGAGGGAAGAGCGGGACTTTGACGGCGAATGCGATGAAGAATCCAAGAAAGAGCCAGAGCGAAGCGTTCTGAAAACCGAGCACGTTGCCGCTGCGAATCGCGTTTTGAATGATGACAAAATCGAAGCTGCCCGTCTTCGCATACAACCACACAATCGCCGCCAGCATGAACATCGAGCCGATCATGGTGAACAGAAAAAACTTGACTGCGGCGTAGACCTTGCGCCCGTGGCCGTACATGCCAATCAGCAGCGCCATTGGAATCAGCGTCGCTTCGTAGAAGAAGTAGAAGAGGAACAAGTCAAGCGAGGTGAAGACGCCGATCAGCGCCGTTTCCAAAAGCAGCAACAGGATGAAGAATTCCTTCACCCGCGACTGAATCGAGTTCCACGAAATCAGCACACACAACGGCGTGAGGAACGTGGTCAGAACGACGAGCCAAACTGAAATCCCATCCACTCCCATGTGGTAATGAATATTGGGATTCGTGATCCAAACTTTGTCGATCTCAAACTTGAAGAGATTGTAGTCGCGATGCATATGCACCGGAAGATGCAACGACGCCACAAAAGCGAGCAGCGAGATGACCAAAGCGAAGAGCCGGATGTCACGATCGCGACGCGGAATCAGCAGAATGAGCAATCCCCCAACCGCCGGGATGAACGTCACCAGCGACAGAATGATCGGATTGAGGCTGTCCATGTTATTCATTGAGGGCAGATTCATCGCGAGGAAGCTCATCGAATCCCCATCCACACCATGTAGGCGATCACGGCCGCTCCGCCGGCCGCAATCCAACCGGCATAGGAGCGCAGGTTGCCCGATTGCATATGCCGCAGATTATCCGAAACATGGCGCGCGGCTTCGGCGGAGTTGTTCACCGTCGCGTCGATCACTCCCTGATCAACCCCGTGCCAAAGAATTGTCGTCGAGCCGTCAATCAGCGGTTTAACAAAGAGGGCGGCGTAAAGCTCATCGATGTAGTACTTGTGCAAAACGCCTTGATAAATTCCGCCGAGGCTGGCTGCGATGCGCGCGGGGAGTTGCGGACGCCGGAAATAAAGTGTCCATGCAAAAAACAGTCCCAGCACGCCCGCACCGACAGAGATCAACATCAGCACAGTCTCGAGGCCAGCACCAGCCGCTTCGCCGGCTGTTTCATGCGCAAGTTCCGCCGCCGACGAGCCTTGAAACACCGGCGCCAGAAAATGTTCAAACCGCCCACCAATCCCGATCCATCCACCAACAAGAGATAAGAACGCCAACGCAACCAGTGGTCCAACCATCACCCAAGGGCTCTCATGCGGCTCGCCGTGACCATGGCCTTCATGCGCATGTTTGTCATGCGCCGCCGGGCCGCCGCGGTAGTCGCCAAAAAATGTCATGAACCACAACCGGAACATATAGAAAGAGGTGATGAAGGCGGTGATGATGCCGATCAGCCAGAAGACCCAGCTACCATGCTCGCTCGAATAGGCCTTCCACAAAATTTCGTCCTTCGAGAAAAATCCGGCCAGCGGAGGAAAGCCCGCGATCGCAAACGTTGCGATGGTCATAGTCGCAAACGTCCAGGGCATGTAGTGCCGCAGTCCGCCCATCTTGCGCATGTCCTGCTCGCCGCCCACGCCATGAATTACCGAACCCGCCGCGAGAAAGAGCAGTCCCTTGAAGAATGCGTGCGTCATCAAGTGGAAGACTCCGGCCGAGAACGCTCCCACGCCGCACGCCATAAACATGTAGCCGAGTTGCGAGACGGTGGAATAAGCCAGCACCTTCTTAATGTCAGTCTGAGCAATGCCGATGGTTGCGGCAAATAAAGCCGTGAGAGTTCCGATGATCGCGACCACCATCATCGCCATCGGAGCGCGATCGAAAATCACCGACGACCGCGCCACCATGTAAACGCCCGCCGTGACCATGGTGGCGGCATGGATCAACGCAGACACAGGTGTCGGACCTTCCATCGCGTCCGGCAGCCACACATACAGAGGAATCTGCGCCGACTTGCCCGCCGCTCCGACCATCAATAAAAGGCCAATGGCGGTGAGCAAGCCAGCGCCCGCTGCTTCGGATGGCAGCGATTGCACGGAAGTAAACACTCGTGTGAAGTCAAGCGACCCGAAGTGCTTGACCATCAAGAAGAGCGCAATGAGAAATCCGAAATCCCCAATGCGATTGACAATAAACGCCTTCTTGCCAGCCGAGGCCGCCGAATCTTTCGTGAACCAGAATCCAATGAGCAGATACGACGCAAGGCCGACGCCCTCCCAGCCAATGAACATGACCAGATAGTTCTTCGCCAACACCAGCGTCAGCATGAAGAACATAAACAGATTCAGGTAGCACATGAAGCGGTAGTAGCCATCGTCGTCCCACATATACCCGACCGAGTAGATGTGAATGAGGAACCCGACGCCCGTGACCACCAGCAACATGACGAGCGATAGTTGATCGAGATAGAAACTGAAATCGACTTGAAAACTTCCCGAGCGAATCCAATGCGCCAGATCGAAGTAATAAGGAGCCGAGGCCGAAGAAAATCCCACAGCCAAAAACAGAGCCATGGCAAACGCCGCGCCACAGAAGACCAAAGCGATCGTCGTGATCGCCTTCTTCGACGCGCGCCGGCCAAAGCTGCCGTTGATCGCCGCCCCCGCCAGGGGAAGAATCGGGACGAGCCAGAGATAAGGATTCGACGTCATAGCTTGAGCAGGTTCACCTGGTCGACGTTCAAAGTTTCACGCGTGCGATAGACCGCAATAATGATGGCCAGCCCCACAGCGGCCTCGGCAGCCGCGATCACCATCACAAAGAAGACGAAGACCTGTCCGCTCAGCGCGTGCCATTGCGCGGCGAAGGCCACAAAAGAAAGGTTTACGCCGTTGAGCATCAGTTCGATGGACATGAAAATCGTGATGATGTTGCGCTTGATCAGGAAGCCAATGACTCCGCAGACGAAGAGAAATCCGCTCAATAGCAGATAGTAAGAAAGAGGAACCATCATCCGTCCTTTCTCGGGCCCCGCGCGATGGCTTCAGGCTTACTTGCGAGCACGACGGCGCCCATGATGGCGATCAGAATCACGACCGACGTGACCTCAAAGGGAAGCAGGAAATCGTGAAAGAGCAGTTGCGCAATATCGCGAGGATCGCCCTTTAATTCGCCGATGGCAACTGATCGCGTGTTGGAGTGGAAGAACAAGGTCCAGGCGACGAGCAGTGTGCCAATCAGTACGCCGGGAATGCCAACCAGAATTGCCACTCGGCTCGTCCCGCTGCGCTCTTCTTTGCCGGCATTGAGCAGCATGATGGTGATTACGAACAGCACCATGATGGCGCCGGCATAGACGATGATCTGCACGGCGTTGAGAAATTCCGCGCCCAGCAGCAGATATTCGACAGCGAGCGATGCCATCACCGCGATCAGCGAAAGCGCGCTGTTAATAGGATGGCTCTGCACCAGCAGGTTGACCGCTCCCGCCACGCAGATCGCTCCGAAAAATAGAAACAAAAATAAGTGAAGCATGTTTACCTTAGTCGTCAGTCATCAGTTGTCTGTAAAATCTGGTCTTAACTGACGGCTGATCGCTGACGGCTGATAACTGCCTTTAAGCTTTCCACGCCACGATCAGCGCGGTCACCACAATATTCGCAAGCGCCAGCGGCAACAAGATCTTCCACCCGAACGCCATCAACTGATCGTACCGAAATCGCGGAACGGTCCAACGCACCCAAACGTACAAAAACATAAAGAAGAAAACTTTCAGACAGAACCACCCGACGGGCATCAGCGCCTGCAGAAGATGCGGACCAAAAATCGGCCCGTTCCATCCGCCCAGAAACAGCAGCGTCGCAATGCAGGCCACCGTCACCATGTTGCAATACTCGGCAACGAAGAACATGGCAAATTTCATCGCGCTGTATTCGGTGTGATATCCCGCAACCAGTTCCGACTCGGCTTCGGGCAAGTCAAAGGGAGCGCGATTGGTCTCGGCATAGGCGGAAATAAGATAGATGAAGAACGCAAAAATCTGCCCGCGAAAAATATTCCAGTTTGGAATGAAGCCCCAAAAATGTCCGCCTTGCGCTTCGACAATTTCGCGCAAGCTCAGACTGCCCGACATGATCAGCACCCCAACCAGCGACAGGCCGAGCGAAACTTCATAACTGATCATTTGGGCACTGGCCCGCAGCCCGCCGAGCAGAGAATATTTGCTGTTCGACGACCATCCGGCAAGCGCCACGCCATACACGCCCATCGACGTTGTGCCAAGAATCACGAGAAGCCCGATATTCAAATCGGTGACTTGAAGATACGTGCCCCAGGGGCCAATCCAGACCCAGTTGCCAAACGGAATTACCGCAATCGACGTAACCGCGAACATCACCGCAATAATCGGGGCCGCAATATACAGCGGCTTATAGACGTTCGCTTCGGTCAGATCTTCTTTGAAAATGAATTTGACGCCGTCGGCAAGCGGCTGCAGCAAGCCGAATGGGCCGACCCGCGTAGGGCCCCAGCGGTTCTGGATGTGCGCCGATACTTTGCGCTCCAGCCAAACGCTGTAGGCCGCGGCCGTCATCAAAATAAAAATTACGGCGACCGACTTAATAAGCGAGATGATTACGAACGTCGTTATGGTCAACGATTATCTTTCGTGTATGTTCGTGTGGCGCGGACGCCCTCGCCCGCGTGCGTTTGGTCTTATGTAGTCAGTCCCGTTGCAAGTCTCAACGTCATCAGTCCGCCGCCACTTCCGGCACAGCAGATTTATTTTCGTAAACTGAATTCAAAGTCTTCGAATATCTTCCCAGCGTCCCCGAACTAAACAAATCGTCATTTGCTGGAACGATCAACTCCGGCGCCTGCATCGCACCGCCACCGCTCTCGGCAATCTCGAGATGCTCGTCGTTTCCCGCCAGCAGATTGATACGCGAAACATCGTAACCCGCAACGACGCGCTGCACTTCATCCAAAATCGCGAGCGGGTCAAACGGCGTCATCTTCGGTTCGAGATTATGCGCTTCAAGCCACACGGCGTGCCGATCGGCCTCACCAGATTGCGCGCCGCGTGTCTGCCCCATGTCAGATCGCGTGCCGCCGCCCCCGAAGGGCACCAGACTGCGGACGTCGAAGCCCATGGCGTCGGCGATGCGGACGATCATTTCGAAATCAGGCTTGGTGCCAGTGACTTCTCCAGCTTTCTTGACAAGTTGCAAATCGCCGCACGTATTGGTATAGGTGCCAGTTTTTTCGTACGCATTCGCCGCCGGCAAAACCACGTCCGCGATAGTCGCCGTTTCGGTCAGGAACATATCCTGAACCACAACAAAACTTTTCGCGAGCACAAATGGATCGATATTGAAACGTCCAACTGGATTCGAGCCGACCACATAAAGCGCTTTGAGTTTTCCGGCTCGGGCCGCGTCTACCATCTCGGGCAGGGTAAGGCCCCTTTCGGAGGGCAGCGCGCCCCACTCTTGCTCGAACTTCTTCGCGCCAGCGACAGCTTCGTAGCCGGGCAGAAGGTCGGGATAGAGTCCCATTTCGCTGGCACCGCGCGAATTTGAATAATCACCAAGGCAAATCAGCTTTGATCCCGAAAGAGGCGAAGTGAAATTCGCCAGCTTCTCGATGTCTTGGCCGCGGAGCTCTGAGCCGAAAACGACGACCATGTTCTGTTCGGCCCTGATCTTTTCGCCCAGGTCGGTCCAGCCGTCACGGGTCGTCCCGCGGGTGCTCTGCGGGTCAACAAGTGGATCGACAAGCGTATCGAGCGCGGAGTCATCGCCAGCTAAAAACGCGATTGCCTTCGCTTCCGCGCCCGCCGGAACCGATCCAAACGCAGTGGCCTGCCTCTTCAACTTGATGTCTGCGGAGTTGATGACGTAAAGCTTGGCGCGCCGCAGTCGAACATTCGTCCGAATCTGCCACGCTAATAAAGGATGCTGATTCGTGGGGTCGTTGCCAATCAGCAAAATCGCGGGCGCGTTCAAAACATCGCGCATCGAAGCCGTCCGCCCCGGCTTGCCGTGCAGCGCCTTCGCGAGGGCAGGGAAGTCGGCCGTCCGATGATGATCGACGTTGTTCGTCTTCAGCACAACGCGCGCGAATTTTGACAGCAAGTAATTCTCTTCGTTGGTCGTGCGATTTGATCCGACGACGCCGATCGCGCCGCCTCCATCCTGATCGAGAACTGCGCGAAACTGTCTGCCGATCAGTTCAAAAGCCTCTTCCCAACTCACCGGCGTGAGTTTGCCATTCTTGCGAATGAGCGGTTCAGTGAGGCGATCTTTATGATGAGCGAAGTCGAAAGCGTAGCGCCCTTTGACGCAGAGAAAGTCGCCATTGATTCCACTCTTGTCGCGGTTGTCGCCTCGGACAATCTCCGCTCCCGTCTCGCAGCGTCGCACTCCCAAAGTTGTTTTGCAGCCGTCCCCACAGTGCGTGCAAATTGTGCCAACGTGATTCATCTCCCACGGTCGCGTTTTGTAGCGATACGCGCCTGAAGTAAGCGCGCCCACCGGGCAGATGTCGATGCACATGCCGCACTCTTCGCAGTCGAGGTGATCGCCTTCATTCGGAGCGATGATCGAACTCACTCCGCGGTTCTGAATGCCGAGCGCCCAGACGTCCATACCCTCGCCGCAGACCCGCACGCAGCGGTAACACAGAATGCACCGCGGACGATCGAAGTACACCACCGGAGACCACTGCTGTTCTTCTTTATGATTCTTCGCTTCGGTAAATTTCGATTCGTGCGCGCCGTAGGAGAACGTCATGTCCTGCAGTTCGCACTCGCCACCAGCATCGCAAACGGGGCAGTCCAGCGGATGGTTGCCGAGCAGCAATTCAACCATTGCCTTCCGCGCCTGACGCACCTCATCACTGTCGGTCGAGACGACCATGCCCTCCGTCACACCCGTCGTGCAGGCGGTTTGGAGCTTGGGCATCTTCTCAACTTTCACCACACACATGCGGCAAGCGCCCTGCAGCGAGAGCCCCGGGTAGTAGCAGAAAGACGGAACCTCAATGCCCGCGCTCTTGCATGCCTCAATGAGGAGAGATCCGCCCGGAGCGGTGATTTTCTTGCCGTCGACAGTCAGAGTGACATCTGGCATTTTGTAATTTCGTAATCGGGTAATTTTGTAATCTAACAGCTATCGATTTTTACGACCGGTACACTGCGACGCCGTAAAGATCGCGCTTAATTCATGCGCTTCCGCCAATAAGGGCGCTAACTTCTTTGCCGGAACAACATCGCAGTCCGAAAGCATTTCAAGCCAGAAAACTGTTTCGTCTGCTTCTTCGACTACGATACCAATCTTTGCAATCCATTCAGCTTTCGATCTCGACCGGCAGGCTGCTCGGTAGTTCGCAGCCACTCCTGTACCGGACCGAATTAATTGCTTGCCCAAAACTTGCGCATCGGTCTTAAACGGGAGAGCTCGATAAACTCGCACGACTCGAACCGCAAATTTCTTAGTGCGATCTCGAAGCTCTTCTTGTTGCGACAACATCAGCTTCTCAAATTACAAACTTGACGCTTGTAAGATTCCAAAATTACCCGATTACAAAATCCCCCTAGGCCATCACCGGCTCCGCCACGCCCGCCTTCTCAAACGGACACGGTTTCCCATCCAAGTGATCTTCAAATTCTTTTCTGAACTTTTTCACGAACGCCATCGTTGGCATTGCCGCCGCGTCTCCCAGCGGACAAAATGTTTTCCCCAGCATGTTTTCCGCGAGGTAATAAATGTTGTCGATATCTTTCTTCACGCCCGCGCCCTGATGGAATCGCGTCAGCGTCTTCTTCAGCCAGTCCGTACCTTCGCGGCACGGAATGCACCAGCCGCAGCTTTCATGCTGATAAAACTTGATCGTGCGCAGCGCGAACTTCACGATGCAGGTCGTATCGTCAAGCACCACGACGCCGCCCGACCCCAACATCGAACCAGCCTTCGCCACCGAATCGAAGTCCATCGAGATATCAATTTCTTCGGGCAGCAACACCGGAGTCGACGATCCGCCCGGAACGACGGCCTTCAGGCTGCGCCCGTTCGGAATCCCACCACCAATCTCATAAATCATCTTCTTGAGGTTGTAGCCCATCGGAAGCTCGTAGACGCCCGGCCTGTTCAGATGTCCCGCGAGACAAAACAGCCGCGTGCCGCCGTTCTTCGGCGAGCCCATTGTCGAATACCACTCCGCGCCACCCAAAATAATCGGCGGAACACTGGCCAGCGTCTCCGCATTATTAATGACCGTCGGACCGCCCCACAGTCCAACCACGGCAGGGAACGGCGGCCGAATGCGCGGAATGCCACGCTTACCTTCTAGCGATTCCATCAGTGCCGACTCTTCGCCGACCTCGTACGCTCCCGCTCCGCCATGCCAGTAAATGTCGAGATCTTGTCCGCTGCCGAAAATGTTTTTGCCGAGAAAGCCCCTCGCGTAGGCGTCTTTGAGCGCCTTCTGCATGATGACCGACAAGTAGCGATACTCACCGCGAATGTATATATATCCCGTGCGCGAACCGACGGCGAGCGCCGCGAT
>OCTA010002108.1_pt1 | contig 18180 bp, 15 predicted proteins | sample 1538991 | NCBI WGS metagenome assembly OCTA01 (sample SAMEA3539302, study PRJEB22396) | soil metagenome | biome: tundra; feature: field; material: soil | place: USA | collected 2010-05 | depth 0.15 m | reverse complement strand
ATTATGCGCAAATTAATCGTCCTCCTAAACCGACTCCTATCGCCCGAAAATTTTGTCCTTGGCTCCTGACACCGTTGCTGACCCCAGATCTTATCCAGATCTTAGATCTTGCGCGCGGCCGATGGCTACACGATGACCTTCCCGGCGGAAACCCCGTGGTTCAAATAGGCCAGGACTTCCTTGCGGGAATAGAAGGGGCACGGGAAGCTGCTTTCGTGCATGTCGCAGGATGCTTGATACATCCTGACGATGCCGAAATCCAGGAGGCTGCGGACCAGGACGCCATGCCGGGCGGTTGAGGAGGGTTTCAGTATCTCGGTGACCAGGCGCATGGACACCGCAGACAGGTCGTTTCGGGTGACACCCGAGTAATCGGAGAAAACGCGGATGCCGGGGTGGTATAGCGGATCCGAAGCGACCGCCCTTGAAACGGAAACAAATTCATTGTCGGTGATGGTCCCCTCGGCCCGGAGATGGACGACATCCTGATCCGTATCGATTTTGTAACTGTAGGGCACTTGTTTCCTTCTGCAGACTATACCGACAATTAATGCAAGAAGTGACATTAGACGAACAGCGACACTGCGTGCTGAGGTAAGCCGTTAGTCGCGGACTCGAATCGGTCCTTTTCATTTTGACGGTTATTAGCGCGGCCTCGCTTCCGCCCGCTCTCCCTCCGGTTCTTGCCGCGCCCGCGTCCGACGTGATCGGATGACTTGCGTTGCGGCGAGGCCCACCGACGGGCCCAATCGCAGCCATTGGCGGTGGCGGGAACAACTTCTAAAGCCCGCCTCCGTCCGGCCCGAGAATCCTGCAGGAGCGCCTATTTGGCCACGGGACCCAACGGCAGCACGACCGCGCCGTGCAATTCGTTGAGCACCTGAGCCAGTCCTGTGTACATCGCGAGCAAACCGCAAACGAGCCCCTCGTAGCCCGCAAAGTGGGTCACGCCGGCATTGCCTGAGAACTCGCCCCAGGCGAGGAGGATGAACAGAACGGTCAGGGTTCCAAAAACAAGCTGCAGCGCCCGGTTGAGCCGGAGGGTGCCGAAGAACATGACGAAGGTGAAAAGACCCCACAGGACCAGATAGGCACCGATGGCGCTTGCACTGGTCGGGGTCACGCCTGTCGTGATCTTTGGAAGCAGCACCAACGTCACAAGGGACAGCCAAAAGAAGCCGTAGGAGATGAACGCAGTCGTGCCGAAGGTGTTGTTCTTCTTCCACTCCATGATACCGGCGAGGACCTGGGCAATGCCGCCGTAACAGATTCCCATCGCCAGGATCATGCTGTTCAATTCGAGGAAGCCCGCATTGTGGAGATTCAACAAAACGGTGGTCATTCCGAACCCAAGCAAGCCGAGCGGCGCCGGGTTGGCGGTCGTATCCTTCTGCTGGACGAAGCTGATTTCTGCCATGGGGGGTTGGGGGTAAATTCCGACTGCGCTCGTTCGGAGTGCCAGCGGCCACAGGGGGGATCCGCGGCGACGATTTGCGCCGCAAATAGGGCCGAAATTTTTCAAGAGTCAAGGGCCGCCCCGAATTTGGGAACGGCATCCGCCGACCGGAGCGACGATTGAAGCCGGCGTTCGGAAAACGAAATTGGCGAGTCTCAAATCTCGCCCCGCGCACCGGGGACCAGCGAAAGGAGGAAAATTGTCAGGCGCCGTCCGATGCTTGTGGGCTCTTGCTGCAGAACGACCGGACGGCCATCGACATCTCCCATCCAGACGATGAAGCCTTCCGTGTCCAACCTGACCTGCCAGCTTCGGTCCGGCGAGAAATCGTCTATGATCGACCTGGCAAGTTTCTCCGAAAACTGCTCGCTGTGGACCAAAACGGCGATCTCCGTGTTCAAGTGGGCCGAACGGGGGTCCAGATTGAAACTGCCGATCCAGGCCGTTTGGCGGTCGAATACGATGACTTTGGAATGGAGCGTGGAGTACGTCGGCCGCAGCCGATTCCATTTGTGGTCGGGCCGGCTTGGGCCCGCGCGCATCCGGAATTCGTAAAGATTGACGCCCGCCTCAAGAAGGCTTTTGCGGTAGCCGCGGTAGGCGCAGTAGACAATGGGGACATCCGTCGCATCGGCGGCGCTGGTGAGAATGCGCACGGCGACGCCTCGCTTCTTCAGCTTGTCGAAGACACTGATGTCTTCGGAGCCGGGTGCAAAATACGCCGCTTCAATGAGGGCTTCCTTCCCCGCCTTCGCCCATTCCTCGTCGAGGCGGCGGGCCACCAGGGTCCTGTCGGACGAGACGCCTGCGATCTCATCCGGAGGATCGCTGATGATCTCGCCGTCGGCCCAGGTCAATGCGCCCTCCTTGTGTTCCAGGGACGACAGGTAGTCGCCGTTTGTGGTGGCTGGGTACTCCTTGTCGGATTTCGCGGCCTGTTTCACGCGGGCGTCGATGCGGCGGCGTAGCCAGTCAAGATCGGAAGGCGACGGCCTCTGTCCCATCAACGCCGGCGCCGGCACCGCCCAGGAGCTGTTCCAGTACCTGTCGAATACAGCCGAGGCGTGCAGGGTGATCGGGCCTGCCGCCAGGACATCGAAGTCGCGAAAAAGGTTCGACGCATTGACGTTGAAGTAGTCGTCGCCGATGTTTCGCCCGCCGAGAATCGCAATCTCATTGTCGACGATAAAGAGCTTGTTGTGCATGCGCCGGTCCGCGCGATTGAAATGGATGGCATATTCCAAGAGGTGCGCCCACCGGAGGCCGCGGCTGATCGGGTTGAAGATACGGACCTGGATCCGCGGATGCGCGCAAAGGGCCACCAGCTCCCGTTCGTTTCCCAGATTGAAATCGTCCAGGAGCAGTCTGACCCGCACGCCGCGGTCCGCTGCGGCGAGCAGTCGTTCCGTCAACAGGCTGCCGGCCGCGTCGTTGTTGTAGATATAGTACTGTGCGTCGATCGTCATGTCGGCGGAGCCGGCTGTTTCGACCCTCGCGAGCAGCGCCTCCAGGCCATAATCGAGAATTACAAAACCCGACTGCCCCGGATGGCGTTCCTGGTTCTGGGCAAAGGCCATCCCGAGGCGGGTAGTTTCGGGCCGCTGAATGGCAAAGGACGGCTCCGGGGGCACGTTTGAGCCCACAGTCGCGCAACCCGGCAGAAGGGCCAAAAGCGCCACGGCGGGCAAAGACCGGAGGACATTCCGGGCGGCCAGACCGAACCGGCGCGATTTCGCTTCTGTATCGTCGGATGGCATGGACGCCGGCAGCTTGCTGGGTGCGCGCACGATCGGGGTGATCAACGCTCCCATTCCCAATACCGCAAATACCTCAGGATGCGAGGCTCATGTGATGCATCCCCGGCCATTGCAGCGCTTCCCTGAAACCCGAGGAAATCAGTCCGGCGACGAGTCCAATGACGAGCGCCCTCCCGAGAAAATGACGGCGCTTGACCTCCTCCTCATGGAGCCCGAAGCCCGGTCTGGATGGAGCGTCCATCCCGGAATTCATGATTACCGGCCTGCGGCTCCGTGCGCCGACTCCCACACCGGCAGGTACGGTTTCGCGAACTCCAGCGTTTCAATCGCATTCAGCGCCCACTGGACGCTGGCGACTCCGTGCAGCTGCCAATCGACGGGAGCTCCCAGAAAGGCGGGGTCCGTCACGGGTTTCAGGAGTTCGGGCCCCGCCACTTTTTTCGGCACGGATGCCGGCGGCAGCGACGGGCCGATGAGCTTGTCCCATGCCATGCGGCCCAGCTCCGGGTTTTGCTTTTTGAAGGCTGCGTAGGCGAGCATCCGCGGTCCGGTCATCTGGCCTCCGGTCGCCCTCCGGCCCACCTCCTCGCTTGTGTTTGTCCAGGCCCGCCAAAACTCGGGCACATCGAACATCGGCTCCATCTCGTACAGGTTCTCCGGGCCGCCGAATATCATGTCGAAATACGAGCCCGGCAGCCGATCCTCCTCCTTGAGGCCGGCCGACATTGCCTTCATGTCCCCGATCACACGGTCGCGCCAGCGCACGTCTCCGGTGCGCTGCCACTCCATCATCCAGTTCATGGCATAGCACATCCACTCCAGGCCTGCGCGCGCCGCTCCGGTTCGCTCGGTCGGCCGCGGCGGCAGATCCTCGGGCCGGGGTGCGGGCGGCGGGGGCGTGCGGGAGGGGCCGAATCGGCTGGCGGCGTCCAGGCTGTATCCTCCGTCCGCAGTCGGGACATAGTGCGAGCCGTTGAATTTCTTCAGCACCTCGTAGGTCAGGTCGGCGGTCAGCTGCTCGCGCATCAAGTCGCCGACCCGCTCGTCGGTGCTCAGGAAATAGTAGAATTGCTTCAGGCCGGAGTGACTGATGCGCGGCTGCTTGGCGCCATCGCCCCAATGGTTGACATTGTGCCGCGAGCCCAAAGGGGCGAACGGCCCAAGGTGATAGACCTCCACCTCGCTGGTCTGCCGCGTCATCGCTTCGGCCATGCGGTATAGATCGGGCCGCCCGGTCCGCAGGAAGCTGTACCAGAGCAGCATGTCGGGCATCAGCTCGGTGTTGGCCCACGCCCACCCCCCGACGTCGTAGCGCCACTCGTGGCGCCCAAAGTCGTAGTTGTGCATGATGTCGCCGAAATCCCAGAATCCGTACCAGGATCGCTCGTCGACCTGATCGCGGTAGAAGTTTACGAGGCCGCCGATCTGGTCCTCGAGCCAGTTGAGCGTCGGAGTTGATCGGTCCGGCAGACTCCAATGCCCGAAGACCTGCAACGCATGGTAATACTCAGGCTGGCAGACGAGCACGGGCGGCTCCCGCCCCTCCTGTGCCATGGTGAGCAGCTTTTCATCCGACGGAATCGCCCCAAGCGCCCAGAGAGTCAGTTCGGAGGTGTTTGCGATGCCCACCGGCGTGCCCCAACCCGGCTTCCAATCCTCGTAATTGACGCTCAGACCGTGCGGCACGGTGTCGTAGCGCCGCAAATCCATGGCTCCCCCTTCAGGGGCCCAGAACCAGATCCTCATTTCCCCTGCCCCGGCGGCGCCGTTTGCGATCTCCATGGCGGAGGGATGCTTCTCCCAGAAATGCCGCACCCCGACCGCAATCCCGCCCGAGACATCGGCCAGCACCGCAAGCCCTTGCGCGCGATGCCCGTCGGTCACGTGGAGCCACGAGCCGTTTGCGGTCGTGCGCTTGAAGATCGAAAAGCTGTTCGGACCGATCTGCGTCAATTTTGCATCCCCCCAGACGGGGACCGTAAGCAGGGCCGACCGGGAACGATCGGTCAGGGCGCCGAGATTTGGAACCCGCCGGCCCTCGAGCTGGGGTCCATAGAGTTCACCCACTTCCGTCCCGGCCTGCGAACGATATCCCGGCAGCATCCGCACCGGCTGCCTCCAGACACCGCTGCCGTCGCCCACGAAACGGAAATGCCGGTTCTGCAGCTCCTCTTGAAATGGAACGGCAAAGCACATTCCCAGGCCCTTGACAAAGTCCCGGTCCGGGTCGCCGTCGTAAATGAAGGAGTGCACGATGCGAATCGCCGGCGAGCCGCGGAAGAAATAAAGCCGCACAATGAACGGCAGCCAAAGGCGATCTGAAGTCGCTGACCGGTGTTTGCCGGTGATCTTGACCACCGCCCGCACGGGTCCGGCCTGTTCCACGGCCACGGTCTCAATCTGGCTGGCAAAATCCTCCTCCCGGAGAACGTGCTCGGAAGCATAGCGCGATCGATCCTCGAGCAGAGCGATCAACCTGCCGTCCTGCGCCACCTTGCGGTCGCCGACAAAGAGCGCCCCAATCAGGTTTGCTCCCTGCCGCGGCACGATTGCCCGGACCGCGCCGGTGTCGATCGCGATCGACGCCGGACTCTCCGAGACAGTCAAAGGTGCGGAAACCGGCGCGCCGGGCCCGATCGCCAGCCGCAGCGGTCCATCGAGTCCCGCTGCGGCGGCTATCGCCTGGCCGGACCATTTGATCGAGCCATCGGGCCAGTACGCCAGAGGCCAGGTTTGGAGCGGCACAGACGCGCCCGCCTTTGTTTGCAGCTCCAGATGGTCGCCCTTTTGCAGCCGGCCCTTGGGCCAGGGCACGCCCCAGCTCACTCCGCCATCCGCGGCCGGCGCCACGCCGCCGAGCCAGTCGAGGGCGACGGCACCCGATCCGCCCTCGGCCCGCAGAACCACCCCGGACCATGCGATCGAGACCACAACGCAGGAAACAACGCGGATATTCTTCATGGGGAACGGTGCACCGGAAAGACGTTTGCGGGCGAACAAAGGGTTCGGAACGCCGCCGTTCCGTCAATCTTGATGCCCGCATCAAAAATGGCATTGCCCGCCGGACCGGGCAGGCTTCAAATGATCTCCTGGCTACGCCGTTCTTTCCAACATCCGGGGCAGCGGGGAAGGCCGTGAGAATCGGCCACAGTTGCGCTGCGGTTACGCATCACAAACCTCCACTGCGCGGCAGTCGCGCGGCAAAGGCCAATCGGTTTCAAGCCGGTGAAGGCGGAGGCGAGGCAGCCTGACGGTTCGCGCTCATTTGAAGGGCGAACGGTCAGGTGGGAAATGCGAAGTCCGAAGATCCGAACCCGGGTGCTCACGCGTCCGACGCGATTTGCGCGTGCCGGCCGCGAAAACTTCATCGCAAAAATGAAGCGTGAGAGCGGCGCCTTATCGCCATCCCGAGCGGGTCTGCTCTTGCCGCGAGTCTCGCACGGCCGAAACGCACGGACTCCCGCCCGATCAACCGATCGGACGGCTCCCGATGCCGCGTTTCAATTGTGCAGGCAGACAATAGAGAGCAGAAACTTGTGAATCTTTCCACATGGTCCCGCCCATTGGGGCGGACTTCCCGGCCGATCGCTTCGGCGACCGGCACGGTGCTTGCGTTGCTTTTTCTCCCTATGGCAGCCGGGCTTGCCGCACCCCTGGAAGCGGCCCCCGCTGCCGCCCGCGTCGTTTCCCAAACGGTGGGCACCGACGAACTGCTTCTCGCCCTCGCGGCGCCGGGCCAGATCGCCGCACTGAGCCACCTGGCCCGAGATCCCGAGTTCTGCGCCGCAGCGGACGAGGCGCGGCGCTATCCTTCGCTCGCATCCAATGGCGACGCGGAGTCTGTCTTGAAGTTCAACCCCACGCTCGTCCTGTGCGCCGACTACAGCCGCGCCGAAATGGTCGCGCAGCTGAGGCGGGCCGGCACGCGCGTGGTCATATTTGACCGCTATTTCACGCTCGCCGACACCTATGCCAACCTGCGGCGGCTCGGTCGCGAGCTGGGTTGCGGCGACCGGGCCGAAAGAATCATTGCCGACTGCGAAGCGCGGGTCGCCGCGCTCGACGGGCGCTTGCGCAACGTGCGCCGGGTGCGCGTGATCGCGCCCTCGATCTTCGGGATGATCCCCGGGGACCAATCGACCTTTCAGGATCTTTGCGACCACGCAGGAGCGGAGAACCTAGCCTCGACCCGCGGCCACATCACCGGCCATGGACCGCAACCGTCCGAGGCCATGCTCGCCTGGCCGGTCGATTATGTCGTCGTCGCAGGCGCCGACGTTGGATCCGCCCTGGCGCCGTTCCGCGGCCTCCCACCCTATGAATTCATGAGCGCGATCCGATCGGGCCGCGCGGTCCTCATTCCTGCCGCCCAGTTGAGCTGCATCTCCCAGCTCCGCGTCGACGGCTATGAAATCCTGGCACGGGCGCTTCACCCCGAAGCCTTCCGCTGACCGCATGCCCCCGACTCATACAGGCATGATCCTCCCCGCCCGATGGATCCGATTCGTCCTTCCGGCGCTGCTGGTGCTTCTCGGAGTTTTTACCCTCGTCGCCCTGTCCACGGGAGATGTGCCGCTTTCCCCGGCCCGGGTGTGGGCCGGCCTGCGGCGTGGGGATGCGATGGCCGCCACGATCGTCTGGCAGATGCGCCTGCCGCGGATTCTCTCGGCCATGCTGGTTGGCGCAGCACTTTCGGCGGCGGGACTGGTGATGCAGGCCTATTTCCGGAACAGCCTTGCCAACCCGGGGCTTCTCGGGGTGAGCAGCGGCGGGGCCGCCGGAGCCGTGATCGCGATCGCGGCGGGCTGGGCATCGGTCTCACTGTGGTTCCTGCCCCTGGCAGCGATCGCAGGCGCCATTGCGGCAACCGGCGGCGTCCTCGTCCTTGCGCGGCATGGGGCAAGCACCGAGCGGCTCTTGCTCGCCGGAGTCGCCCTCAACGCGCTCCTCGGCGCCGTGACAAGTTACGTCCTTTCCCAATGCATCGGCCTTTACGAGCGCAATGCCCAGATCCTCTTCTGGCTGCTCGGCGGACTCGAAGACCGCACGTGGGAGCATGTGGGGATCGCGCTGCCGATCGTCGCGGCGGGCGCGTTCCTCTGGCCCCTCGGGCGTTCGATGGACCTCATGAGCCTGGGCGTCAGCGAAGCCCAGAGCCTGGGGGTTGATGTGCGTCGCGTGAGGCGGCAAATGCTCGCGCTGGCAACCGTTTTGACGGCCGTCGCGACGGCCGTCGCGGGCGCCGTCGGATTTGTCGGGCTGGTCGTGCCTCATATTCTTCGCCTCCTGGTGGGGCCCGAGCACCGCAGGCTGGTTCCCCTGTCCCTCGTCGGAGGGGCCGTTTTCGTCCTCGCGTGCGATGTCGCGGGCCGCCTGGCCGGCGGATTGCAGCTCGGGATCATCACCTCCCTGATCGGGGCTCCCTTCTTCCTGTGGCTCCTGCGCCGGCTCCCATGAATATCCTCGACCTGAACGACGCCACCGTTCCCGGCCGCCTGGGCAATGTGACCCTGGGACTGCCGCGCGGAAAACTGGTCGGCCTTGTCGGACCGAACGGAGCCGGCAAATCCACCCTTCTTCGCGTCGCCGCAGGGCTTCTCCCGGCCGGTGGGACCGTCGCCTGGAATGGCCGGCCCCTCTCCGGCATATCTGCGCTGGAGCGCGCCCGGTGTGCGGCATGGGTCCCGCAGGAGGCGCATTTTGAATTCGGTTTCTCGGTCCGTTCCGTCGTTTCCCAGGGACGCTACGCGCATGGCGACGACGGGAAGGGCGTTGACGAAGCCCTGGCCCGTTTCGGCCTCTCGACCCTTGCGGGCCGGCCCGTGAACCATCTTTCCGGCGGCGAGCGCGCACGGGTCCTTCTCGCCCGGGCGTTCGTCACAGAAGCCCCGCTTCAGCTCTGGGACGAGCCGCTTGCGCCGCTCGATCCGAGGCATCGCCTGGAGGTGCTCGTGCTCGCGCGGGAGCTCGCCCGGAACGGCTCGACCGTGTTTCTTTCCCTCCATGACCTTTCCCTGGCATCTTCGCTCGATCTCCTCGCGGTCCTGTGCGCGACGCACCTGCGGGCCCTCGGTTCTCCGGATGAAATCCTCACGCCCGCGCTCCTGCTTGATGTCTTCGGCGTGCGGGCGAGCCAGGCGCCGGGTTTGAATTTCGAACTCCCATGAAAAAAAACCCGATCACGCAGGTCACGGAGGCCGGCCACCGCGCCAAAATGAAGAGGCTCCAGGCCCGGATGCGCGCCAAGATGAAGGCTGCCCGGGAAAAACGCGATCTGCTGATCGTCCACACGGGCGACGGGAAGGGCAAAAGCACGGCGGCTTTCGGCATGCTCGTTCGCATGCTGGGGCACCGGCGCAGGTGCGCGGTCATCCAATTCATCAAATCCGGGGACCATGCGACAGAGCGGGTCCTGCGTTCGCACCTGCTGACCTGGCACAAGGTGGGGGACGGCTTCACGTGGGACACCCAGAACCGCGCCGCGGACATCGCCCGCTGCCGCGAGGGCTGGGAGATTGCTTGCGCGCACCTGCGCAACCCGGATGTGAAGTTCCTTCTTCTGGACGAACTCAACATCGCGCTGGCGCACGGCTACCTGCCCGCCGCAGAAGTCATAGAAGCCCTCCGCGCACGGGCTCCCGGAAAGCACGTCGTAGTAACGGGTCGCGGTGCGCCCGCGAGCCTCATCGCCGCCGCCGACCTGGTCACCGAGATGCGCGAAATCAAGCATCCTTTCGGATCGGGGGTTAAGGCCCAGGCCGGAATCGAATTCTAAGGGGGTCGGCCCCCGTCGCACCGCCCAGCCGGACCCGGGATGCCCCTGGGCCCGGGGCCTCGCACCCGAAGATGGTGGGTCAGTTTGCCTGACCTACAGCTTGAAGGGCCATGCGCAGCTTACGCGCATCATCTGGGCGTTGGGGGACGGCGGAACGCCATGGGGCCCCACGCCGGTATTGATGCGCGTCTGGGCCTTGCGAGCACAGGCCCGTCAAGCTGTAGGTCGGGCAAACTGACCCACTACCCGCCCGAAGGCCCGCTCGACATGTCTCTTTTTTGATCCAACAGTAGCGGTTTCCCGGCCATCGTTTGTCATGAGTCTGTGGTGTGAAATCGATCCTATCCGCCCCACAGTCCCAGTTTGTCCAAGCGGCAATATCCGGCGTGGGGGTTTGCCCCCTGAAGGACACCGTGCCTGACAACGCAGCCGGCCTGGCGGATTTCGGGCGCCTGTACCGGGCGACGCTCGCGCCGTTGCGCCGCTATCTCATGCGCATTCTCGGCAACGCGGCCGACGCGCAGGAGGTCGCCCACGATGCGTACCTGCGGATCTATCCGCAGGAAGGCAAGCCGCCAGCGGAGAAACCCGAGGCCCTTCTTTACACAACCGCCCGAAACCTTGCCTTCAACCGGCTCAGGCGCCGCAGCATCTCACCCATCGTCTCCGGCGCCGCGGATCCCGATGCAACGGCGGCATCTGCGCCCGATGTTGCGCAGCAGGTAATGGCCCGCCAGGAGCTTCAGATGCTCGAGAAGGCGGTCTCAGAGCTTCCCGCGGGCTGCCGGTCGGTGCTGCTTCTCCGCAAGGTCGAGCTTCTTTCCCACCACGAAATCGCCGATCGGCTCGGCATCGCCATCAGCACCGTAGAAAAACAACACGCGCGCGCGCTCCGGCTCCTGCGCGCTTCCCTGGAAACCCAGATGGAGCGCGGCTTCCCTTCCCCAGGTTCCGCCTCCGACAAGAGGATCGATTCATGAATTCATCACACGCAGGCCCCGATCCATCCATGGAAGCGGAGGCGGCCCTTTGGGCTGCAAGGCTCGACGGCTCGGCCATCAGCGAGGCCGAACGCAGCGCGCTCGTCGGGTGGCTGGCCGAAGATCCAGCCCGCCCGGCACTCCTTTCGGAATTTCGCCGGATGTCCGCCGAACTGGACGCGCAGCTGCCGGCCCTGGTCGCCGCAGGCGCAGTGGCGATGCCCGCGACGCCTCCCCGCGCCTTTCGGTGGAGCCGGAGGGCCTTTGCCGGGCTTGCCCTCGCGACCGCTGCGGCCGCGGCCCTCGTCGTCTGGCTTGCGCTTCCGGCGCAGGGCATCCGCACGGTGACAACGCCCGCAAGGCAGAGGGATTCGCTCACGCTATCGGACGGATCGCAGGTCGAACTCAATGCGGGAACGAGCCTTTCGATCGAGACGACCCGCACGGAACGCCATGTGCGGCTGGGCGAAGGCGAGGCGTATTTTGTCGTGAGAAAGGACAGGTCTCTTCCCTTCGTTGTCGACACGCCGGCCGGATTCGTGCGGGTGACGGGGACGATCTTCGACGTGAGGGCGGAATCGGCGGGCGAACTCGATGTCACGGTTGTCGAAGGCGCCGTGCAGGTGCAGCTCAGTCCCGCCGCCGGCGGAGCCCGCCCCTCGTCCGCCACCCTCCGCGCGGGCGACCTGCTTTCTGCGCGGGCCGGGGCCATTGCCTCCCTCACTCCGCTTTCGGCATCGGCGCTGGATGCCGCGCTGGCGTGGCGCCGGGGGATGGTCGACTTTGACGGGGTCCCGATCCGCGAACTGGCCGAGCGATACGCGCGGTACAACGGGAGCAAGATCACGGTCGCTCCGGCGATCGCCAATCTCAGGATGGGCATAAGGTCCAGCCTCGACGACCTCCCGGCCTTCTATGCGGCAATCGGGCAGGTCTTGCCCGACGTACGGGTCACGACGGGACCGGACGGCGAGACGCGGATCACCCCGGGCTCAGAACCCTAGGGTTCCCGCCCGGACCTGAGTGCAATGCCCCCTCGCCACCGTGCACCCTTGAGAAGGCAAATCCTTCCCGGTTTCCCCTCCTTTCCGGCTTTCATCGGCTTTCTCATGGTCGCGGGGGCAGCCGCAATTCCGTGCCGGGCGGGGGCGGCGCCGCTCGCGCTGAACATTCCCGCCCAAAGGGCCGATGCGGCCCTGCTGGAATTGTCGAGGGCCGCAAACATCGAATTGATCTTCGCCTTCGACCCGCTGCACAGCGTCCGCTCGACGGCCGTCGTCGGCCAATTCGAACCGAAAGCGGCGCTCGACCTTCTTCTCACGGGCACGGGCTTTGCCGCGGCGCGCAATGGAATCGGCAAATTCGTGGTAAAGCCGGTGCCGCCGGGCGGATCCATCAAGGGCCGGCTCCTCACACCCGATGGAGCCGGGGCCGGAGGAATTCGGGTGACGATCCGGGCGGCCCGCCAGGCCACCCGGACCGACGAAAACGGCGACTTCACGTTCGCCTCCCTGCCTCCGGGCACCTACCGGCTGATCGCGGACGGCCCGGGCTACCAGCCGCTTCAAATCGAGGGCGCGCGGGTGCAAAACCGCAGGACGTTGCGTTTGGCGCCGGAGACCCTCCAAACGGCGGATTCCCTGGTCCGGCTCGATCCCATCGTCGTCAAGGGCCGGTCGGACGACATGCGGGCGATGGACCGCAACCGCACCTCGGAGGCTCCCCCTCTCGCAGCGGGGGACCTGGACCTAGTCCGCACCCAGAATGACGCCCTCCCCTTCGAAATATACACTCGCGACCAAATCGCCCGCAGCGGGGTCGTGAATCTCGACGAGTTTCTCCAGCGGGAAATCCTCGAGAGCGCGGCGACGCCCCAATCCGAGACGGTGGACCTCGCGACCCACAGCGCCCTGTTCGCCGGCAGCACAAACCTGAACATGCGCAACTACGGCTTGGACGAGACCGTGGTGCTCGTCAACGGCCGCCGCCTGCCCGACATCCTGACCTTTGGGGCCAACCCCTATGCGCAACACACCGCGCCGGACGTGAACCTGATCCCACTCAGTCTCGTGCAGCAGGTGGAGGTGCTGCCCGTATCCGCATCCGCGATCTACGGGGGAAACCCGGTCGGGGGCGTCATCAACATCCGGCTGCGTTCCGACGCCGACACGAACTCGACGGAGGTGACTTCCACCTACACGAACGCCCTCCACGGATTTGACGCTCCCGAATCCAACCTGTCCCTTCTGCACAGCCAGACGCTGCTGGGCGGGGCGCTGCGGCTGCGAGTCGACGCGAGCTTCACCCGGGCCGTGCCGCCGATCGAGTCGGAGGTCCTGTACCATGAAACCCATCCGGGCGAGCTGCCGCTGCTCTCCTCGGCCGTCTATCGCGCGACCCCGAACCTACGGAGCACACCGGACGCCGGCCGAAACCAGGCGGGGCTTTTCGGGCCGGGCACGCCGCCCGTGACCTCAGTCCCGCCGGGCGCGGACGGTTCGGAAGCCTTCTCCGCATTTCTGGCCCGGCAGGGCGAACGCGACATGGATCTTTTTCGCGCGCCCGGCGGCCTCTCGACGTCGCCCGACAGCCTGGAATACGGCTATGGACAGCGGCAGGACCGCTCCGTTTATTACACCTCGCTCGATTACGACGCCTGTTCCTGGCTCCAGGTCGGGTTTGACGGCACCTATGCGCGCACCGTCACGCACCCCGGATATGACCTGCTGACCGCGGACCTGTCGCTTCCGGCCGCCTCGCCCTTCAACCCGTTCAAACAGGACATAAACGTGTCTCTCAACGACACGGCTCGGCTCCTTGGCGAAGGCTACGACAAGGCGCAGGTTGAGTCGTCCAATGCGGTTCTCGGCCTTCTGTTCAACCTGCCGGCGGGCTGGCAGGCCACGTTCGACGGCCAGATCGCGCACAACATCGCCCGCTATCGGGGCCTCGCCGGCACCGATTCCGACCGCTGGCAGCAACTGGTCGACCAGGGCCTTTACAATCCGTTCCGCGACACCCAGCTCTACGGGCCGCCGTCCGCATTCTATGACAGCGTCCTGATCTTCGAGGGCGGGCGCGGGCGGTTCGTGACCTTGGGCAGCTACGATACGCTCGACGCGGCCGTGCGGCTCACCAACGCCTCGCTTCCCCTCCCCACCGGAACGGGCACGCTGAACCTCGGGGGCGACTACCGGCGCGACCGATTCGACAACTACGCGTACGACTGGGTGTACGCCGACGGCTCGCCCGCCCCGGTCCCCAGCCCCTGGACCGGGCGCACGCTGCAGCAGTACAGCGCCTTCGGCGAACTGCAGGCCCCCGTGCTGCCCTCCGGCTGGCTGCCTGCCTGGATCGTGCAGGCCCAGGCCGATCCCGCCATGCGCTACGACGCCTCGGCCAACTCGAAGCAGTCGAATTTCGCGCCCACGCTGGGCCTCAAGTTCGACATCGCGGGGGGGCTTTCCTTCCGGAGCAGCGTCACGACGTCCAACCGGCTCCCTCCGCCCCAGCTCAGCCACCAGGGCGGTGGCACCGTCGCGGCGGTCACGGGACCGAACATGCAGGACGTCTACGACCCGCTCCTGAACCAGACCTACAGCGTCCAGGTCAACGACGTGCCCAATCCCGGCCTCCGGCCGGAGCAGGCCGTCACCGAGACCGCCGGCGCGATCCTGCAGCGGGGCGGGTCCGCCCAAAGCCTCCGCCTGAGTATCGATTTTACAGATACCCGGAAGACGGACGAGCAGGCCTACCTCGACCAGAACGCGGTCGTCGACCTCGAGCCGCTCTTCCCGGATCTCGTGCAGCGCGCCGCGCCGCCGCCCGGAAGCCCGGGACCGGGGCCCATCACCTCGCTGACGACAACAACGGTGAACCTCAACTGGCGCCATTCCCAGGACTGGACCGCCACGGCCGACTGGGCGTGGAGACAGTGCGCGGGAGGCACGCTCGAAGTGTACGCGCGCGGGATCTATTTCGAACGCTTTCAGCGCCAGGTCCTCCCAGGCTCTCCGATCGTGAACGAGCTCAAGCACCCGGACGGCACCACGCCGGATCTTCTGAAGTACCGCGCCAACTTCGGGGCCGGGTGGTCCGATCGCATCTGGGGCCTGGGCGTGGACGGGCACTATTTCTCCTCGCAGGTGCTTCCCACCCAGGAGTGGCCGAGCCAGGGCGGCGACCGGATCAGGCCCTACTGGCAGTTCGACGCCTACGCCCACCAGGAGCTCGGGCAGTGGCTGTCCTGGGACAGTTCGAAGCACAGCCTGCGGGTCCAGGTGCGGGTCAACAATGTCTTCGGATTCAACTATCCGAAGTATGTCGACGAGGTGTCGGAGGCGGGAGTCCAGCCGTACGGCGATTGGCGCGGCCGGACGTATTCCCTTTCGCTGACCGCGACCTATTGAGGGGCGGCAATGGCGGGTTTTGCGCGCGCGGCTGTCTTTCCTGTTGGCTGCGCGCCTTCGCGCCGGACCGCAATGGATAGCAAAATGACAGAGACCGGTTGCACGAACCCGAACCCTCAAAAACCGCCCGCCGGACCGGCGAGGTACCTCGCCGCGCGCGAGGATGCGGCACTGCGTGAGGCCCTGAAGCGCTGTTCGCGTTGCACGTACATTGCGGCGTACCAATTCCGGCTGACGGGCGACCCCGACCGCCTGCCGACCCTGGTCCTCGGAATCATCGAGCGTTACGTGGAGCCGGGCCTCAGGAGCCGGTTGGGGCGTCCCGATACCGAGCTTCTTCTTCGCGAGGACCTCGGCATTGATTCGCTGGATCAAATCGAAATTGTGGGCCTACTCGAAGACGTCCTGCAGATCGGAACCCCGGACCTTGAAAGACCGGTGCTGCAGACACTCGCGGATGTGCGGCGGTACGCGGAATCAAGAACCGCGAATGGTTCCCGTCCGATCGCATGATTGCAATCCATTCCCTTTCTTCGAGATCGGAAGATCGCCCGCCGCGTGGGGCGGACGCCGGATCGCAAGAAACTTGGCATCGGCCGGCCAGCCGGTGCCAAGAGTGGCGTGCGGCGGGCTGGGGTGCCTGCATTGGCACCCTGCCCGCCGCTTTCCCTTGGAGGCTTTGCATTTCAGGGCTGGACAACCCGCGCCGCCTCTCCTAACTGGTCCCCTCCCTTGGGATAGTCGCTCAGGTGGTGGAATTGGTAGACACACACGTTTGAGGGGCGTGTGCCGTAAGGCGTAAGGGTTCGAGTCCCTTCCTGAGCACCAATTTGAAGCAGAGCAATCTTCATGCGCCGCCATGAACCTCGCTCTGTTTGCGATGCCAATCGCCCGGGGATCAGGAGGCGTCACTCGCGACAGCACCCTCTTGGCAAGCGGATCTGCTCTGACAGGCAATACCGCTTGGCGAATTACCGGCTCCCCGGAGAATCGAAACTCCAGGCCGGCGGGTTGATCGGGACTTGGATCGGCTCTCCGTGCTCGATTGCCGAAGCGTAATGAGGCCAATGCAAGTCGATGTAAGGAGCCATCCGGTAGTGCGCCACGTTGCACACGATTGTCGCAGCCAAGCCAAGAGCGGCCAGCCAGCGGCGCGGTCCAGGTGCTGCCAGCCCTCCGAGAAACAGCCAGGCGGCAAACAAGAGCGGCAAGTAAAAATACCTCACGATAAAGACTTGTTCAAAAAAAAGATTCGCATGGTCGAGATACCGCAAAAATCCGCCGACCATGACGGCAATGGCCATCCACGCCAACGCCGGCCGAACTTCACCCTCGGCCGCGCGCAGGGGAAAAGAAGCCCACATCAATCCATACAGCACAAGGCCGGCAATTCCCCACGGTATCGGATTCGCAAGGAGAGGCGGATGCATGAACCCGAAAAGCTGGCCGCCTGTGCGATATCCGGCGGCGGCGAGGAAGGGAATCAAGGGCGGCATCGTCTGTGGCAGGGGAGTTGGCTGAGAAGAGCAGTACGCCCGGTACTGCAGCACCGCCAGAGCCGCGCCCAACGCCAATAATATCCACGCTACTGCGGAACGCCTACGCATGGCCCGCCACAAGAGAAGCGGAACGGCAAAGATGATGAACGGGCCGGTTAACCCGAAGATAACCAGGGCAACGGTATCGCGGACCGCTTGACAGAAGCCCTCCGGCGGCCGGGACAAGCAGACCAATGCAAGAATCGCAGCTCCGAACCACTGCGCATTGGCCACGTTGGCGGTGATCTCATCCATATTGGGCACCAGGACCACGGCCAACCCTGCGAGCGCGGGAAAAGGCAGACCGACACGCGGCGAGGCGGCTTTCACCGCCGCCGCTAAGCACACCGCCCCCGCCACGATCGCGTAGAGGATCGGGGCGTACCAGACCGGCGCCAGATTTGCCAATGCCGCGGTCGCCCGGGGCACGAGCGCCAAGTAATTGCCCTGGGTTTCCCACAAACTATGCCAACCGCCGGTCCGGCCCAGAAAATAGACAGTCCCGTCCTCGGCCCAAAATTGCGGTGCGACGAAGACGCTGGGCCGTCGGGAGAATAAGATCGCGGCCGCCGCGAGTCCGATCGCGGTCCGCGCCAGCCATCCCGGGATGGGAACCGGATCCCGGCGGCGCCAGACCGCAATCAAGATCGCCATCTCCGCCGCCGCCAGCAGGACCGCTGCAACGCGTTCCCGCGACACCGCATTTCCGCGGCGGCGGGAGTCGGTCGGAAGATTCAGGTTCGTTCGCAAGGCAATTCTCCCGTCGGTCCGCAGGTCCGAATCCGCAACCTGCGACAATATCCGACCTTGGGCATCGAGGATTCGCACGTCCCTTGCGCTAGCTCGCGGGTGGTTATCGGGCAGGATCAGTTGCAGGCCGACGATGGTCCCCGCTGGCAGCGGCAAAGCCACTCGGTTGAACTGGCCTGACGGCGCAAGTGTGATGTAGCGGCAAAGCGACCCGTTGTAGCCTGCTCCAAAATCAAACGTTACCCCCACATTGCCTCCCTGAGGAGCTAGAATACTGACGCTCAGCGTGTTCGGCGTTTCACCCCCGATCGGAGCATCAATCGGGAAGCATAGCGTCCCGAATGCGGCCGCCAAGCCTAACAGAGTTGCCGCGAGGAGGCAGGTGCGTGTGACGGCAAAGGGCTGCGTCATTGGTCCGCCATTAACGCATCCCAAACAGAGTTTTTCAACACACTGCTAGTATTACTTTGTTAAGTAGAATCGATAAATACCCGATCAAACTTGATGCCGCAGAA
>OCTA010002104.1_pt1 | contig 18190 bp, 23 predicted proteins | sample 1538991 | NCBI WGS metagenome assembly OCTA01 (sample SAMEA3539302, study PRJEB22396) | soil metagenome | biome: tundra; feature: field; material: soil | place: USA | collected 2010-05 | depth 0.15 m | reverse complement strand
CGTGAAGCTTGACGGGTGGCGGCCCGTCACGAATGGTCGGTTGGAAAGGGAACCGAGCGGCTGTGGTTCGACCACTACCTCAAAGTCCTGGACAAGAAGCCCGGCGCCCTGGCAGGTGCCGGCCGGGGACACACCCAGATGGCTACTTCGCGGGCAGCGGACGGAGTCCCACTTGCACCCACAGGGTCACGAGCGGTGCCCGCCGGCAAGAGGTTCCACCTTGAGGCGATACACGTTGGTCTGGCGCGCTTCGAAGCCGAGCCGGATGTAGAGCCGGTTTGCCCCCTCGCGACTGGGCCTCGAGGTGAGGTCGACCGACTTCGCCCCTTCGGCTTCGGCCCGGGCCAGGGCAGCCATCACCAGGGCTTCTCCCGCCCCCGCGCCGCGGGCCGCCTCGTCGACCACTACGTCTTCGATCCACGCCCTCACGCCGGTGGGGACCCGAAACAGGGCCAACGTCAACGAGCCGACGATGTCCCCGGACGCATCGGAGGCAATGAGCAGTACCGAGGCCGGGGAGGACACGATCTCTTCGAGGTCGGCACCGCTCGGTCCGGGCGATGATGACGACAGCTGGGGCACCAGCCGTGCGAACGCCTCCACCATCCCGGGGGAGACAGCCGTGGCTTCGGCCACCACCACGGAGTTGGGTTTGGCCTCCTGACGCTGGCGGCGATCAGAACTGCGACTACTCATTTCGACCACCGGACGAGTGTAGCGACCGGGATATCCCCCTGATGAAGCCGGATCGAATCAGACCTTGTCCGGATCGCCCCGCCAGGCGGGGATACGCACCGAGTCATACAACACCTCGATCGGGTCACCCCGCAGGGCAGCGAACACATGCCCTCCCCAACGTTCGGCCCCGGCCAACGGTTCGGGGAGATTGTCCAGGGAGAACCATCCGACATCGGCACACTCCAGCGGGTGGGCCTTCAACTCGCCACCCACCGGCCGGCACTGGAAGACCAGTGAATACAGAGGGACGCGGCTGATTCCCACTCGGAGTCCGTCGAGCACGGCAATGAGGCGGACCACCTCGACCTCGATGCCGGTCTCCTCTTCGACTTCTTTCACCACCACCTCGGCGGCGGAATAGCCGACGTCTGCCCATCCTGTCGGATAGAGCCATACCCCTGAGTCGGCCCTCTTCACCAACAGGATCTCGCCCTGGTCGTTTCCCACTGCGGCACCGACCGCCACCTTGGGCGTTACGTACCCGGGCACACCCTTCCCGACAGTGGAGAGCCACTCCTCAACCAGGCCGTGAGCGTCCTCGGCACCGTCCGCACCTTCATCGACAGCTACCCGAATGTCGGCGGCGACCCGCAGAATTTCCTCGAACCGCTCTTGTTCATAGAGGGATTCGGTAAAGCCGAGGCCAGTCCGGGCGATGCCGGCCAGGGCCTCACTCCAGCGCAACAGCTGTTTGGTGGATGGGGCTGGTTCCACCCGACCGACGCTACCCCACCCGCAGTCGTCCCTCGTCGGCGCCAACCACCCCGCATACCGCTGGGCCGCTGACTTCGGTCAGAATGGAGTGTGCCCGTCAACGAGGACTGCCGTCACTACATCATGCGAACAACCGCTCACGAGGAGAAGCTCGAGCGCTGTCGCATGGGCGCCAACGAGCAGCTTCCCTTCGGGTGCCCCGAGGGGTGCCTGTTCTACGAGCCTCGCAAGGTGTCGGACGCCGGCTGGACCATCCGCACCACCGACGAGAACTGAGTCGACAGCGCGGCTCGCCGCCGCGCCCTGCCGACGCCGCTCAGCCCTCGACAACGTCTCCGAGCAGATCGACCTGCACACCTTCGGCCCGCAACCATTCGACGGCTCCGTCGACGGTCGTCCCATCGCCGTCCAACTCGCAGATGATCCACCCGCTGTGCTCGCCCACATCGGCGCGGCGGATGTTCGGAACGATGTCGAGCTCTTTGACCATGCGGGCGATGATCGGCTCGCGCACCAACTCGTCCGGAAACGTCAACTTCACCCTCACGCCGATCATCGGTTGCCTCCTGGTGCTGACGTCAGCGATAGATCGGACTCGGCGCCACCACCGTGCAGCGCGTCGTTGAGATTCCCCGAGCGGAACCCGTCGAGATCGAGGGTCACATAGCGGTAGCCGGCGGCGTGGACCGCGGCGGTGACTTCTTCCCGCAGGGCGATCACGGTAGCGAGATCCCCGGTCATGACCTCGATGCGGGCGGTGTCCCCGTAGTGACGAATCCGGAGCTGGCCGATGCCCAGGGCCCGAAGCCCCGATTCGGCATCCGCCACCGAGCGCAGGGTTCCGAGTGTGACCCGGGTGCCATACGGCACCCGTGAGGCCAGGCAGGCGGCGGCCGGTTTGTCCCAGGTCCGCAGGCCCAGGGACTTGGACCAGGCACGTACATCGGCTTTGGTGAACCCGGCTTCGACCAAGGGAAACACTGCTCCGCGTTCGGCGGCGGCCTGTTGTCCGGGCCGGTGGTCCCCCAGGTCGTCGACGTTCACCCCCAGGACCACGGTCGATCCCCGAACGTCGAGGTCGCCGGCCATAATCGGCCCGAGCGCCTCCAACAACGACGCCTTGCAGTGGTAGCACCGGGAACCGTCATTGGCCGAATAGTCCGGGTCGGCCAGTTCGTCAGTTTCCACCTCCACCAACCGCAGGCCCCATTCGGCCGCCAATCTCTGACAGTCCGCACGTTCCTCAGGGGCGAGCGACGGCGAGACGGCGGTAACGCACAGCACATTGTCGGGTCCCAGGGTGTCGTTGGCCACCCAGGCCACAAAAGCCGAGTCGGCACCGCCGCTGAAGGCCACAATCACTCTCTTCATGCCGCGGAACGCCGACCGCAATGACCCGAGATCCCCGCCGGATCCGGTCACTGTAGCCATCGGGGCCGTGGCCATCGGGGCCGACTCACTCACCCCGCACCGCCGTCGCCATCACCGTCTCGATCGGAGCCACCATCCCGGTGACGAAGGTGCCGAACTCGGCGAACCGAGCCGAGCCTTCGTCGAAGCGCATGGAGTAGACGCAGTCCTTCAGGTCGTCGGGACGCACTCCGAACAAGGTCACACCCCACTCCCAGTCGTCGATGCCGGTCGATCCGGTGATCAACTGCACGACCCGACCGGCAAAGGTCCGACCGACGGCGCCATGCGCGTGCATCATGGCTTTGCGTTCCTCGAACGGCAGCGAGAACCAGTTGGAGCCTTCGGCGTCACCGCGACGTTTGGACATCGGGTAGAAGCAGAACGCCTGCATCCCCTCGGGGGGCAGCTGCGGATAGAGCCGCTTCTGCCTCATCTCATCGGGAAGACCGGCGGCGTACTCGGACACCTCGGTCAAGGATACGAACGAGTCGACCACCACCAGGCCGGCGGCTTGGAGGTCCGTTTGGAACTTGCGTAGGCGCCAGAGGTCCTCAGCCAGCGCCACGAACCCGATATCTGCCTTGTGGCCGAGCAGCGATACCGAGACGACCTGGACATCGCCGGCTTCCGCCCCTTTGACCGCCCGGGTCACCGCTTCTGTGTCGACCCCCGGCCCAGTGCCGGCCGCCTCGGATCCGAAAGCCTTGCAGAAGAGGTGGAGTACACCCCAGCCGATGGACGGGGAGAGGGCGTCGGTCACAGAGGTCAGTCTAGGGATCCGACGGAGGGGTAGCCGCCGGGCACCCCGAGCCTGGCGATTCACCCCCGCCCCTCCCCCCAGGCCGGCCCCGCTCTACGCGAAGGGCGCCCCGAGGGGCGCCCTTCGTCACATCACCGGCCCAGCCAAGGGCCGCTACTGGTCCTAGCGACTTAGAAGTCGTCCATCCCGCCCGGCATGCCAGCGTCGGCGCTTTCGGGCTTGTCCACGATGACGGCCTCGGTGGTGAGGAACAGTGCGGCGATCGAGGCGGCATTCTGAAGTGCCGAACGGGTCACCTTCACTGCGTCGATCACGCCGGCGTCGAACAGGTCCACGTACTCACCGGTGGCGGCGTTGAGACCTTGGGTGGGCTTCTTCAGGTTGCGCACCTTGTCGACGATGACTCCACCCTCCATGCCGGCGTTGACCGCAATCTGCTTCAGCGGCTCCTCGACGGCCCGGGCCACGATGCGGGCACCGGTAGCCTCGTCGCCCTCGAGCTTGTCGGCAGCCTCGAGCACGGCGACCTGCGCCCTCAGCAGGGCCACGCCCCCACCAGGAACGACGCCCTCTTCGATAGCGGCCTTGGTGGTGGACACCGCGTCTTCGATGCGGTGCTTCTTCTCCTTGAGCTCCACCTCGGTGGCGGCGCCCACCTTGATGATGGCCACACCTCCCGACAACTTGGCCAGACGCTCTTGGAGCTTCTCCCGGTCGTAATCAGAGTCGGTCTTTTCGATCTCGGCCTTGATCTGGTTGATCCGGCCCTTGATCTCGTCCGCGGACCCGGCCCCCTCGACCACAGTGGTCTCGTCCTTGGTGACCACTACTTTACGGGCCTGGCCCAACAGGTCGAGTCCGACGGTCTCCAGCTTGAGGCCGACCTCTTCGGTGACAACCTGGGCGCCGGTGAGGATGGCGATGTCCTGCAACATGGCCTTGCGGCGCTCACCGAAGCCCGGTGCCTTCACGGCCACGCTTTTGAACGTGCCCCGGATCTTATTGACGACCAGGGTGGCCAACGCTTCGCCTTCGAGATCCTCGGCGATAACGGCGAGGGGCTTGCCGCTCTGCATGACCTTTTCGAGCAGCGGGAGGAGATCACGCACGGCGGTGATCTTCGAACCGACCAGCAGGATGTAGCAGTCCTCGAGGACAGCTTCCATGCGCTCGGGATCGGAGACGAAGTACGGGGAGATGTAGCCCTTGTCGAAGCGCATCCCCTCCACCAGGTCCAGGTCCATGCCGAAGGTCTGGGACTCTTCGACAGTGATGACGCCGTCCTTGCCCACCTTGTCGATGGCCTCCGAGATCATGCCGCCGATCTCCTCGTCAGCCGCGGAGATGGAGGCCACCTGGGCGATCTGACCCTTGGAATCGGTGTCGCGGGCGATGCCACGCAGGGCGTCGACGGCTGCCTCGACTCCGGCTTCGATACCCTTTTTCAGGCTCATCGGGTTGGCGCCGGCGGCGACGTTGCGGAGACCTTCGTGGACCATGGCCCACGCCAGCACGGTGGCGGTGGTGGTGCCGTCACCGGCGACATCGTCGGTCTTCTTCGCCACTTCTTTGACCAACTCGGCACCAATCCGCTCAAAGGGATCTTCGAGGTCGATCTCCTTGGCGATGGAGACGCCGTCATTGGTGATGGTCGGAGCGCCCCACTTCTTGTCGAGCACAACATTGCGGCCTTTCGGGCCGAGGGTGACGCGTACGGCGTCGGCGAGCTTGTTCATGCCGCTCTCGAGTGACCGGCGGGCCTCCTCGTCGAACGTGATCAACTTGGCCATCTGGTGTTCCTCCGTGGGTTCTTCGCTATTAGCACTCTGGACTGTCGAGTGCTAATAGCAAACCACGCCGGACGGCAATCCGCAACCGCACCCCGCCTGAATTGAGCGTCTTTCCTGGTCAGCCGCCAACCGCACCTCCCGGCCGGGTGCGACCCCAGAGCCGGGGTCATCCGCTCCCGGTCAGCCTCCGGCGACGCTCCCGGTCAGCCTCCGGCGACGGCCGGGACGATGGAGAGAGTCTGGCCGTCGGTGACCGGCGTGTTCAGGCCATCGAGAAAGCGCACATCCTCGTCGGCCAGGAACACGTTCACGAAGCGTCGCAACTGGCCGGCATCGTCGAAAAGACGCCCGGCGAACCCGGGATGGGCAGCATCGAGCGCCTTCAGGGCCTCGCCCACGGTCGACCCATCGACAGCCACCTCACCGGCGCCACCCGTGAGGGTACGAAGCTGGGCGGGAACGCGGATAGAGATACTCATCAGTTGCTCCTTGCTACCTGGACAGAGGGGTTCGTGGTGGTGGTGGCGGGACCACCTGTGGGGTCATACTCCTCGAACCGGCCGAAGGCCTCGTCGAAGGCATCGAGGGTCGGGGGGATGGTGGCGGAGGGCCCGGCGGTTCCCGACAGAGCCTCGACAGTTTTCAAACCGTGACCGGTGACCATGGCCACCACCCTCTCATCGGAGCGAACCACGCCCTGAGCTGCCAGTTTGGCCAACGTGGCGATGGTCACCCCTCCGGCGGTCTCGGCGAAGATCCCCTCGGTGCGGGCCAGCAGGCGGATTCCTTCGAGGACCTCATCGTCGGTCACCGACGCACACGATCCCCCCGACTTGCGGATGACATCGAGTGCGTACCAACCATCGGCCGGATTGCCGATGGCCAGTGATTTGGCGATGGTGGACGGCTTCACCGGTCGGATGGCATCGGTTCCCTCGGCAAAGGCCGTGGCCACCGGGGAGCACCCTTCGGCCTGAGCCCCGGAGATCCGGACCGACGGGGCCTCGTCGAGCAGACCCACCCGGCCCAACTCGTCGAAGCCTTTGGCCACTTTGGTCAGCTGACTGCCCGAGCCGATGGGCACCACCACGTGGTCGGGCGCCTGCCATCCCAGTTGCTCAGCTACTTCGAAGGCCAGGGTCTTGGACCCCTCGGCGTAATAGGTACGGACATTGACATTGACGAAGGCCCACGACGGCCGCTCGCTGGTCAACTCGGCACACAGCCGGTTGACGTCGTCATAGTTGCCCTCGACGGCGATGACCCGGCCGCCGTAGACGGTAGTCATGGTGATCTTGGCCGTCTCGAGATCAGAGGGGATCAGCACCACCGACCCCATGCCGGCCCGCGCCGCGTGGGCAGCGACCGAGTTGGCCAGGTTCCCCGTCGAGGCACACGCCGCCACCTTAAATCCGAGCTGGCGTGCCTTGGTCAGCGCCACCGACACCACCCGGTCCTTGAACGATCCCGTCGGATTGGCGGTGTCGTCCTTGATCCACAACTCGCCCAAGCCCAGTTCCGCGGCCAACCGGTCGGCCCGCACCAGCGGGGTGAACCCGGCACCCAGGTCGACGGGATTGGCATCGGCCACCGGCAACAGGTCGCCGTATCGCCAAATCGTCCGGGGGCCGCTCGCGATTCGCTCGCGGGTCACGGTGGCCCCGATGCGCTCGTAGTCGTAGGTCACTTCGAGTGGCCCGAAGCAGTAGTCGCACACGTGTAGGGCTTCGGCCGGATAGGCGCGCCCACACTCTCGACAGCGCAGCCCGGTTACAAAGTCCACGTTGCTCTCCTCATCGCTCGGGCATTGGCACCTGGCACGAGCCCCGGCCCATTTGGGCGAGTCGGAGTTCGTTCTGGTTGCCGCGGCGTCACAGGGCCCGGTCCCTCAACCGCTCTGGATGATGTCCTCTATCGTGGACGATCCGAGGCCCCGCGTCAATATCGGGCCCCGGATCACCAGTGGATACCGGCGCATACAGTGGTGCCACCATGCTCCAGCCGCTCGACGACGACTACCGGATGTTGGCGGTTCCCCCCCTCGGTGCCGGGGCTCGCCGTTATCCCCATGCCCGCTTCGATGCCCCGACGTTGGTGGAGGCCAAGGGCGATCGCCATATCTCGGTCTGCATCCCGGCCCGCAACGAAGCGGCCACCGTGGGCACCATCGTGGCGGCCATTGTCAACGCCCTCACCGCCGTCCCCGGCGGAGTGCCCCTGGTCGACGAGGTGCTGGTCGTCGACGATGGTTCGACCGACAGGACCAGGGATATGGCGCAAGACGCGGGAGCCTGGGTGATCCCCGCCGAGCCCGGATCCGCCGGGCCGACTGCCGGCAGCAAGGGACAGGCCATGCAGACCGCACTGGAAATGGCCCACGGGGATCTCATCGCCTTTGTGGACGCCGACGTCACCAACTTCGGCCCGCACTTTGTCACCGGGCTGCTCGGGCCTCTTCTGCTCGACGACTCCACCACACTGGTCAAGGGGTATTACGAGCGCCCGCTCCACGGCGCCCCGCAAGGCGGGGGCCGGGTCACCGAGCTGGTGGCCAAACCGGTCATCGAACTGCTCTTTCCCGACCTGACCGGCATCATCCAACCGCTGGCCGGCGAGACTGCCGCTCCCCGATCGGTCCTCGAGAAGTGTGGCTTGGCCGACGGGTACCAGGTGGAGCTGGCCCTGTTGATCGACGTGGCTGTCAACTTCGGAGCAGAGACCATCTCCCAGGTGGACCTCGGGGTCCGGGTCCACCGGAACCGGCCTCTTTCTGAGCTACGCCCGCAGGCCACCGACATTCTGCGGACCGCCCTGGCCCGGGCCGACATGAACCACAGCCACTGACCCGGGCCGGACCACACCGATCACCCCCGGCAAGGGCTGTGGATGGAGCGGGATCGGCCCCTCCGACCGAGGCATCGGCACCTCAAATCATTCCACCTCGCGGCGAAAGGGAGCACTTCTGTCGGGCGAGATGACACCCGGGTGCCGGTGAACTCACGAATCGCCGCAATTAGAACTGGTGCTGGTGCCAATTCGCCGGGAGGCGGAATGAATCAAGTGTGCGGCCCTGCGCCGGCCCTGCCCCGTCCCCACCAGATCCCCGCGACATTCTTCGGTGGGCTCGACCGCGACGATTGCTGTCAGCCGCCGGCGGCGATTCCGTAGACCCGACTCTCGAGGACCTGATTGGCCATGGAGCCGAGGAACGGTGCATCCCCAAAGGCAAATACACCCCCGTCCTGAGCCACGGTCCAGTAGCCGGTCCCGTCCGGATTGGCGGCGATACCGACCGTGAGCGCGTTGAGCGGCTTGCCTCCCATGGATCCGGAGAACCTGGCGTCGCCGAACGAGAAGACGCCACCGTCCCACGCCACGAGCCAGTAACCACCACCGTCGTTGGTGCGGGCGATCCCCGCGACCGGGGCGTCTGGCCGATGGCTGCCCATTGACCCGTAGAAGGTGGCATCCCCGTATGCGAACACCCCCCCGTCGACACCCACGAGCCAGTACCCACCTCCATCTGGAGTCGACGCGATTCCCTGGAAGTAGTCGATTGCGCTGCCGAACGGCGGCCACGTCACGACGTGGGGGCCCAGGTTCGAGCCGTCGCCGAACCACGTTGCGTCACCGAAGGGCACCACGGTGCCGGTGGAGCCATAAAGAATCCACCCTCCCTTGCTCGATGGAGTCGAGGCGACGGCCGTAGCATCGCCACCTGCGTTGGGCACCTGAACGTCGAAGGCGCTGCCATACCCGTAGAGCTCGGTCACCTCGGGGTCCGCCTCTGGGAAGAAATCCACGACCCAGTAGCCCTTTCCGTCAGCAGTCGCGCCGAATCCAAAACACTCGAAGGTGCAGCGCTGGGTCGCGGACCCGAGGAACGGCGCGTGTCCAAATGCGAACACACCCCCGTCTGCAGCCTCCATCCAGTAGCCAGGCCCGGAGGACGTCGGCGCCGGCACCGACGCCGACGCCGGACCAGCGCCGGCGGCGGTGCTCACCAGGAGCATCGAAATCAGGAGAAGCATGCTGCCCGGTCGCACCAGGGCGCCCGTCATGCACCTCACACTCATCCGGGCATTGCCGGTGCGGCGGTGATGCCAATCACCGGATCATTCAGAGGTTGGCCACCCATGGAGCCCAGGAAGGGGGCGCCACCGAGTGCGAACACCCCGCCGTCGGCGGCGGCCAACCAGTAGCCTGACCCCGACGGGTTGGCGGCGATGCCGATCACCGGCTTGGCCAGCACGGCAGTGGCCATAGATCCGCGGAAAACGGCGTCGCCGAAGCTGAACACGCCGCCGTCGGGGCCTGCCAGCCAGTAGCCCTTGCCGTCAGGAGTGGTGGCCATGCCGACCACGGGAGCGTTGAGCGGCTTGCCACCCATCGACCCGAAGAAGGTGGCGTCACCGAAGCTGAACACGCCGCCGTCGCTGTCGACGATCCAGTAGCCCTTGCCGTCGGAGGTTTCGGCCATGGCCACCGGGGTGCCGACGTGCCCCGTGGCGTGGGCGATCGTGATCTCGTCACCGTAGAAGGTGGCATCGCCGAAGGGCTGGACTGAACCCAGGCCACTGAGCCCTTCTTCCAACACCCAGTAGCCCCTGCCGTCGGGAGTTGCGACGATGCCGATGCTGTTGGGCCACAGATCGGCTCCTCCGCCGTAGGCGGCCGTGTCGGCGGGCTGCCCGTAAGAGACAGCGTCACCATAGGGGTAGATGACCCCGCTGTAGGCGTTCAGGATCCAGTACCCACCGCCGTCAGGAGTTGGGGCCATGGACGAGCATGAGCCGTTTGGCATGGACCGCGCCGGGGGGTTGGGCGGGCAGCGGGTGGTGTTCGAGGCGGCCGAACCGTTGAACGATGCCCCGAAGGCGAACACGCCACCGTCTCCGGTCCCCAGCCAGTAGCCGGTACTGGTAGGGGAAGCCGATGCCTGGTGCAAGCCAACTGGACAGCAGAAGACCAGAATCAAGGCCAAGCCGAACAGACCACCTGATCGGAGCAGTAGTTTCACCGTCCACCTCCCACGTACGGCCGCAGCGACAGGGCCACTTCATCGGAACCGTGCTGGTAAGCATCGACGGTCCCATGACCAACTCCCAGAGGCGAAAGTCCTTATCGGCGCCAAGGCATGCCACCACCTGGAATCTGACCGGTGTCCCTGATCCCCGATTCGGGATCACAACTCACAAACCGTGCAAACGTCGCCAGATACGGCACCGGTTGCCTTCGGTGTGGCGGCAACCAGCACGGCGGTGCGACGCGCCTTCGCTGTCCGGCGAGCGGAAACCATCAATCCGCGGTTGTGTGTGCTGACTCACTGACTTGGCGAGTGGTCACGCTCGAGGCTCGGAGATGGGGACCCGGCCAACCGGGTAGCGTCGGGGCATGGCAGGCGTCCCCTCGGCCCCCCTCGGCGACCATTCTCTCGCCGACACGGTGATCGTCTCGAATCGGGGGCCTCTCTCGTTCCACGTTGAAGATGGCCATCCCGTGGCCGGCGTGTCAGCCGGAGGCATGGCCGGTTCCCTCCATCCACTGGTGACCGGTACCGGTGCCACCTGGGTGGCCTGTGCCCTGGGTGATGCCGACCGGATGGCCATTGCCGAGGGAATGACCAACGAGGCCGGGCTGCATCTCGAGCTCCTCGAGCCCGACCCGGCGCTCTACCAAATGGCCTACGACGTGGTCTCCAACGCCACCCTCTGGTTCTGCCACCACCATCTGTTCGACGCCGCCCGCCGGCCCCGCTCCGACGGGCACTGGTCCGAAGCCTGGCATGCCTACCGTGACTACAACCGTCTCTTCGCCGATCGGGTCGCCGAGGTGGCGCCCGACGGGGGGCGAGTCCTGGTCCACGACTACCACCTCTCCTTGCTGGGGTCCGAACTTCTCCGGATGCGGCCCGATCTCCGCACTGTCCATTTCACCCATACCCCGTTTGCCGACCCCTCGGCTCTGCGGATGCTCCCGGCGCCGGTGACAGATGAGCTGCTGACCGGGATGGCCGGGTACCACGCCCGCGGTTTCCACTCTGAACGCTGGGCCAGCGGTTACCGGGCGTGTCAACGCGAGATAGGCCCGAGCCGACTACGCCACGGCGACCATCTCTCCACCTTCACCTCCGCGCTCACCCCCGACCCCGAACAGTTGGCTGCCTCCGCCGCCGAACCGGCGGTGCAGGTGGCGTTGGAGGCCCTGGAGGAGGCGATTGGGGGTACGGATCGCAAGGTGATCGTGCGGGTCGACAGGATGGAGCTCTCCAAAAACCTCCTCCGAGGTTTCTGGGCCTTTGAGGAGCTCCTCGAGCAGCAGCCGCTCTGGCGCGAGCGGGTGGTTTTCGTGGCCATGGCCTATCCCTCCCGTCAGGGCCTGGCCGAATATCTCGCCTACCAGAACGAGGTGGAGTCCACGGTGGCCCGCATCAACGAGCAGTGGGCCACCCCGGGTTGGGATCCGATCATCCTCTTCGTCGAAGACGACTACCCGCGGTCGCTGGCCGCCCTCACCCGCTACGACGTTCTTCTGGTCAATCCGATTCGCGACGGATTGAACCTGGTGGCCAAAGAAGGGCCACTGGTGAACACCCACAACGGCGTGGTGGTCCTGTCCCGGGAGGCGGGCGCCTTCGAGGAGCTGTGGCCAGGGGTGCTCGAAGTCAATCCCTTTGACGTGGCCGGCACCGTCGAGGTGCTCAAGACGGCACTCGACATGGAGGACGCCGAGCGCGCCGCCATGGCCAAGACGCTCCGCGAGCTCGTCCTCAGCCGGAAGCCGGCCGCCTGGTTGCACGACCTACTCGAAGCCGCCGACTAGACGATCAACGCCGGCTGTCCGCGGCGTGGTCAGCCAGCCACCTCAGCACGTCGAGGGCTCCTTGCGGGCCGCTCACGACGACATCGGCGGCGGCCTCCATCTCCGGTGGGCTCTCGTCGTCTACAGCGGCAATCGTCACCGTGAAGATCCCTTCTGCGGCGGACGCCCGGTCGAGAGCCGCGAACGCCGGGAGATCGCCGAGGTCATCGCCCACGAAACAGGCCGCCGAGTATCCAGGCACGAGTGCTCCCACTGCTGAGCCCTTGTCAATATCCATGGGCGGTCGCAACTCAAGATTCATCCGGCCTGGGTGGGCCTTCAATCCGGTGCTGGCGGCCACACGCTCTGCCGCCGCGGCGGCAATGCCGGCCATGGCCGGCACCGACCTCCAGTGGACGGCGACTGTCAGCCCCTTCGATTCGACAGTCACATCGGCCGGAAGTTCCTGCTTCAGACGTCGGGCGGCATGCTCCACCACCGAGCGCCACTTTTCGGCCTCCGGTTCAACGATCACCTCGCCCCGGGCTCCCGAGCGCTCGAGCCCGTAGAGGCCCACCAGAGCCACCTCGTCTACCACGGCAAGTCGCTCGGACAGAAACGCCACCGGTCGGCCCGAGACCACCGCCACCAGTCCGAACTGCGAGGCCAACCGGTTGAGGGTGGACCCAATTCCGGGCAGGGGTCGCACCGCGGCCGGGTCGGTGATGATGGGGGCCAGGGTGCCGTCGAAGTCGGTGAGGATGGCGGTGGAGAAGGGATCTGCCATCAGAGGGGACAGTGCGGAAGCCGCCTCGGGGGCCAGGCCGGATCCACCCGCCTCTAACTTGCTCAGTGGGATTTGGCCTTGGTAGTGGTCGTGGTGGCGACCTTGGTGGTGGTCGTGGTGGCGGACGAGCTACCCCTCGATGCCACGTCAGGCCCGACCACCACCACCACGTCGGCGGAACCCACCGCCCCCACCGGGGCCGAGGAGGTGAGCGGCTGCACCGCGGTGGTGGTCAGACCGAGAGACTTGGCAATGACCACCGCCGACGGCTGGTATCCGGCCACGTAGTAGACGACCGAGGCGGTGACGTTCGACGAGGCATTCACCGGCGGCAGCAACTTCCATCCCCCGGCCTGCAGTTGGGTGGAGGTGGTGCCGGCCGCACCCGAGACATTCGAGCCGTTGGCCACCAGCACCGACACCTTGGCCGGGGGGGTCGTAGTGGTCGAAGGTGTGGTGGTGGCCGGGTGCGCAACCGGATGGGTGGTGGAGGTGACCGGCGCTGTCGTGGCAACGGCAGCCGAGGTGGAATGGTCGGTCGGATGCACCTGCCCGAGTGCCACCGCGGTGGCCACGATGAAAGCAATCAACACCATCGCCGCCCGACCCACCAGGGGGGCATGTTCCGGTTCCGGCGTATGCCCGGAAGTTGGTCCGCCGTGTTCGGGTTGGTCGGTCATTCTGGCCCAGCCTGCCAACCTCGGGGTGCCGATGCAAGCATTTCCGGTTTGGGGGTTCCCAGCGACGGCCGGTGGAAGGCCGGGTCGGCCCCGGGTCGTCTGCTTTCGACCGGTAGGATGCCCGGGGAATCGGGGCCACCCGGTTTCAGGCCGGTGTGGCGCAGTTGGTAGCGCAGACGATTTGTAATCGTCAGGTCGTGGGTTCGATTCCCACCGCCGGCTCCTGGGGTTGTCGAAGACCCCATCCAAGTCCTCCGGGAATGCTGAACGTTGCCTCACGTAGAACCTCCGCCTACAGCCGCTCGTTGAAAGCCCTCTTGACCCGGGGTTTGACTGGGGCAGGAGCTTTGGCGAGGGCCATTCGTTCGAGCTGTTTGGTGTGGGTCCGGATCTGGCGGTAGAGATCGCCTGGTCGGACGGCATCCATCGTGGCGTGCATGTTCGAAAGGTCGGCTCGGGTGATCTCGTCCTTGGCGATTGCCCGCTCGCAGTGGGTCGTGGCCCGGTCGTATCGCTTGGCGACCCGGGATCGATTCATGGCTCCGGCTGCTCAGTGGGAACGATCGGTGACGCTCGCGGACAACAGCTGGCACTTTTTGGATCGAGCCGCGCTCGGCACGCCGCGCAACCGGCACTGATAGGGCACATGTCCTCGTCTTCAGGAAAGGCTGCTTCGAAGAGGTCTTCGGGTCGACAAGCTCGAGGGCATGAGGCCAGTGTCGGCTCACGTGACCTCCGAAGGACACGGAAGTAGCCTGGTTCTCGTGGATGCGAGCGACTTCACCGTGGCGGATCGGATCGGCATGGATGATCTCCTTACCCGCTACGCCACAGCTATCGACAGTCTCGACTGGGAGCTGCTCGATGCCGTCTTCACCAACGATGCGCGTATTGATTACCGTTCGTCGGGCGGCATTGAAGGTGGTTACCCTCAGGTTCGCCGATGGCTCGCTGAAGTCCTGCCCCTGTTTGATGTGACGCAACACCTCGTACTCAATCGGGAGTTCGCCCGTAGCAACGATGGAGTGCACGCGAGATCGTGCTTCCTGAACATCAACCGTTTGGAACTTGAAGGCAAGCCGTCGCTGTTCACGGTTGGTGGTCGCTACCACGATCGACTGGTCGACACCGCCGATGGGTGGCGGATAGCCAGAAGAGTCGAGCACACGCTGTGGTGGGACAATCCCATTCCTGGGCTTCCCGCCATCCCATTCCCGATGGCCGAATCACTTGACCAGTAAGTGGTCCCGTCAAGTTGGCAACTGCGGGCCGAACTCGACTTCGCAACACCGATTGTCGGTGGAGCGTCTCACTGACCCGGCGTCTCCACCCGTTGAGGTGCGCCGCATCCCATGCTCCGACGATTGGCCTGCCCCTGGGCGAGCCAGTTCGGACTACTTGCCCTTGTGGCTGACAATCGAGGCGTCAGGCCCTGGGAAGAAGAGGTCCTCATGGCCCGTGTCCCCCCATCGAACGAGGTAGGGCGGCTCTCCATTCGGGTGGCGTAGCTCCAACACTTCGCCTTCACGATCAGGCTGACCCGCCCGATGCCCACCTATCACGATCCGGTCCCCAACTTTCGCGTGCATCGTGGCTCCATTCCTCGGCCGCCTTACTTACTGCCATGTTCATCCGACCGTGAGGTAAGTGCAAGGGCCAAAGGTCCCCGAAATGCCATACCTCCAGGTGATCGAGGGCATGCCGTTCTGTCGTCGCATCAGGGCTATGAGCGGCCACCCACTCGCTCTCGGACAAGCTCGATCATCTGGTTGGCAGCCTGCTGAAGGATCGGTTCAGTGACATCGGGAATCAGTTCCCGGCGGTTGAGCGCGACGGCGCGAGCCACCTCCGACTCAGCTCACTCTTCGGTGAATCGTGCTTTCCCTTGCTCGGGCACCGGCGGCGCATTGAGGCACGCATGGGCGTTCGCGGAAGAACAAAGCAGAACAAGAAAGTGGGAAGGTATCGAATGAAGGGGCAAGCCTCACGACGGCGTTGCTGATCAGCCCACGATCGTCCCGTACATATCGTTGAGTGGGTACGAGAGAAGTTCGAGCCGCTCGCCGTCGGGCCCCGGAAAGTAGACCGAGGTGCCGTTCACGATGAGGGTCTCGACTCCGGCAGCCTTCAGTTTGTCAACCAGCCGATCCCACTGCTCAGGAACGACTGAGATGGCGATGTGATGAAGACCTCCGAACACTTCGCGGTATTCACCGAGGTCAAGGCCGGGGAAGTCGAAGTACGCCAGGTAGTTGCCATGGCCGACGTCGAAAAAGAAGTGGGTCGACCCGCGATAGTCCCGGTTCTCGAACAGTTCGACCAACGGAAACTCGAGGATGTCCTGGTAGAAGGATATGGTTCGTTCGACATCGCTGCAGAGCACAGCGAAATGATGGAGGCCCCTCGCCGACGAAGCGGGTCGTTCTCCCAGAGGCCGGAGGTAGCGGGCCTTCAAGGCCTCCCATTCCGCGCTTCGGTCGATGTCGCTTCCGTGCTCAGCCATTGGCATTTCTCCTTGGTCGAACTGTATCCCCGAAACCCACATCGTCGTCAGTGAATCGGTGCCCACAAATGACAGACCCGGGTACCCTCGTCATTGTCGCCGATTCGGCTTGAAGCCGTGACCGCCGCATCAATGAGTCAGGCGGCTGTGCCTTCGGCGGCCGCAGCAACCCGCTCCAGTGTGGTCACGATCCCGGCCCGATTGTGGTCCAGCCGGTTACGCACGCCACTCACCGGCCCGCCGAGCCAGGTCGCGAGCTTGCCCCGCTGATCGATCCACGTCTCGGCCACCCTGCAACCACCACCGCCGTTCGGCTCTATGCGATACTCCCAACGAGCGACGCTCAGTCCGACGGCTTTCACCTCGAACGCGAATACGCGAGCGGGCTCGGACTGAACCACCCTGCAGTCCGTCTTCCACTGTCGCTTGCCGTTCCGATTCGTCCCTCGAAAGCGTGCACCCACGACAGGCTCACGTTGATCACCGATCCACTCACAGCCCACGTTCTCGGGAGAGAACTCCCCCATGCGGGTCACGTCTGAGATCAGTGCCCAAACCGCCTCGGGCGTGGCCGAGATATCTCGTTCCACCGTCATGTTCTCGCTCATGTCTCTCACCCTAGGTCGGGTCAGTCACCGTTCGCGGGTTCGGGCACCGCACCCATATCCGTGGCGTAGTGGGGAAGGCAGGCATCCTCCCTGCCTGCTGTCCCAATACCTGCAAGCCGGATAGTTGGGCCTTGCGGCTGACCGCCGCAGCGATCGGATCGGGTCATGTGATGAGGTGGGCGAGGACTCGACGCAGCGCCCGACCGTGACAAGATCTGGCCGTGCGCTTCCACGCTGAACACCGCTTCAACGGGTCGAAACAAGCCGTCGGGGCTCTCCTGTCCGATCCCGCCTTCTACCTCGGCCTCGGCCTACCCGACCTGAGCCGGCCCGAAGTACTCGAACAACACGAGGACGGAGACGACGCCATGCTGCGGCTCCGCTACGAGTTCGTAGGGAGCCTCGATCCGATCGTGCATCGCCTGCTCGGCTCTAACCGCCTGGCATGGATACAGGAAGTGCGGATCGACCGGTCGGCAGGCTCCGGAGCTCTCCGCTTCGAGGCTGAGAAAGACCCGAGGCGACTCCACGGTGCAGCCGACTTCGTCCTCACCGCGGCCGGTGGCGGCACTGTTCGGCGCCTCGACGGCGAGTTGGTTGTGGCGGTGCCGGGCATAGGTCGCATGGCTGAGCGGCGCATCGTGCCCGGGCTCCTGCGCCGGTTGGACATCGAGGCTCAGGCCGTCGACGACCAGCTGCATCCAGGGGAATGAGCGGCACACCGGGTCCAGCAGCAGACAATGCGCCCCGGTCCCTGGCGACGCTCCTGTCAGTGTCAAGCCCGGCTTCTGCTTTCGCCAACTCTCTGGTCACCGCATCACGCATCCAGCGGCCAGGGACAGGACCCACAAGGTGGTATTGGGCGGAACGGTGCTGTCGCTCGTCCGCCGGTTGACAACCTGCTCAGGGAGCGACGACGTGATCGTGGGTGCTGCGGGCCCGTCCTGTTACGATCCCCTCGTCATGCTCGCCGGGAACCCTCTCGGCGTCGGGGGTGGGCCTGAGGGGAGGGGAGACGCGGTGGCCAACGGTCGGAGAAGCGCGAAGGACCGCAGGTTTTCGGGGGCAGGGGCGACCAGGGCGCTGGGCCTGAGGCGATGGCGGCAGAGCGCGGCACTGCTCGGAGCCTGTGTGATGGGGACCGGGATGCTGGCCGCTTGTAGCTCCTCGTCCACCCCTTCGAGCACCACCGGCTCGAGTGGTGGTCAGGCGCTTCTGGTGGGGACCTTCCGGGGGCATGCCGGCCGGTACAAGACCATCCAGGCCGCCGTAGACGCGGCCAAGCCCGGCGATTGGGTCCTGGTGGCACCGGGGGACTACCACGAGACCGCCGACGGTTCGGGTGCCGGACTGGATCCCGCCGATGGCTACGCCGGAGGAGTGATCATCACCACCT
>OCTA010002103.1_pt1 | contig 18193 bp, 18 predicted proteins | sample 1538991 | NCBI WGS metagenome assembly OCTA01 (sample SAMEA3539302, study PRJEB22396) | soil metagenome | biome: tundra; feature: field; material: soil | place: USA | collected 2010-05 | depth 0.15 m | reverse complement strand
GTCCCTGGAGCCATCGTCCCCCATGGGTACTCCCGCTGCTGGTTCCCTCCCGCCGCCGCGTACTCCCACTCCGCCTCGCTCGGCAAGAAGCCCCCGTCCCAAATGCAGAACGCGTACGCCTCCCACCAGTTCGTGCAGTTGATCGGGAGGTTCTCCTGGCCACTTGCTGAATTCGTCCATGTCGCGAAGGCTGGAGAGGGCGACGAGCAGGTCAGATTGGCGTTCGTCGGCGCGAGGTTGCTGTCGTCCGACGCCACCCAGCCGAACTCGTAGGTCCCAGGGCTTCCGCTGTTGGCGAGACCCTGCCCACCGTTCAAGTGCGTGTGCTTGCCCGACCCCCCGGGCGGAGTCCAGCCTGCTCCACCGTCGCCGGGTAGGACCGCGTTCACGAACTGGCGGAACCGCCCGACCGTCACGAGGTACTTGTCCAGACGAAACCCGCTCACGGTCGCGGGATCCGCCTCCCCAGTCCCCCCGTCGCCCGAGTTCGCGTACGTCCGGTAATACGTTCCGCCAGGCACCTGCAAACTCGTGCAGCAACTCTCGTCCGGTCCGCAATTGGTCTGGCCAGCGCCGCTTGTCTGGCAGCTCGGCGGGGCGACGCACGCACCATTCGCGCAGAACGCGACCGTGCCCCCACAGTCCACTGCGCTGCCCCACCGTCCATTCGTACCGCACGTCTCGACGCTGTTGCCGGAGCACTGTGTAGTGCCCGGCGTGCAGCCCGTGTCACCACCACTGTCGCCTGAGTCCACCCCACTACTCGACCGCGAACTGCTGTCTGACCCCGAGTCGAACACGCCACTACTTGAGTCCGAGCCGCTCACAGAGCCCGAATCGCTCTGACTGCTCGACCCGGACCCCGAGCCGATTCCGCTGCCATCCAGCGGACCTACATCGGTCGCAAGCCCATGGTCCTGGATGCCGAGAATCGAGTCGCATCCTGCGCCCAGGATCACGGTGGTCGCGAGGAGCGGTGCCACCCGCGTGAGCGCCATCGATGTGAAGCGTCGTTTCATTTGGTCCCTCACCGCTATTTCGTGAAGCACTCCGGCTTGAAGTGCTTCTGCCCCTTGTCGTCAAGGGTGAAGGGGGGGTCGCAGTCGGGCTTGGGCGGCGCGGCGGCGGTAGGCCCAATCGTTCCGGACGGCGCCGCACTCGGGGTGTGCTTCGTGGTCGGTGGTGGCGACGGGATCAAAGACGTGTGCTTTGGCGCCGGAGGTGGCCCGGAGGAAACTGGCGGCGGCGGATCCAGGTGCTGAGGCGCAACAGTCTCGACAGCGGCGGTGGTTGTCGCTGGACCGGGCGGTGCGGTGGGAGGCGGAAGAGCCTCCGCTGGGATGGAGCTTGCCGCCTGACCCGATGGCGAAGGTCGTCGAAAGGCGGCGATTCCGCCGAGGACCGCCAACACGACGATGACCAAGGCCATCGCGCCCACCACGGTCTTCTTGCCCGCGCTCACTGCGCCAGACCCTGACCACGGGGCCACCGTCTCGGGCGTCTGCGGCGCCAGCAGCGTGCCCTCTCGGGGCTGCGGCGAGGGCGGCACAGCCAACGCGCTCTCCGACAACCCCGCCGCCTGAATGATGCCCGTGATGCGTTCCACCAGTGCCTTGGCCCGCTTGGGGGCGAACGGCAAGAGGGCCAGCGCCAGGTTCCCGACGTTGGGGTATCGACGCTGCCGGTCCTTTTCCAAGCACCGAAAGATCACCGCCTCCAGGCCCGGCGGAGCGTCCAATCGAAAGCCGCCAAGTGGCGGCGGCGGGTCGGAGCCCACTTGGATGGCAACTTCGGCGATCGATTCGCCATGAAACGGCGCTCTGCCCGTGAGTAGCTGGAACAAGATGATGCCGAGAGCCCAGATGTCTGTTCGCGCATCGACGTCCTTTGCGGAACGCATCTGCTCGGGCGACATGTAGAGCGGCGAGCCCATGACGGAGGCAGTTTGGGTGACGGAAGCGCCAGGCGGTTCAGAGGCCCGACCTGCGTCGGTCAACTTGGAGATGCCGAAGTCAAGGACCTTGATGACGAATTGCCCATCGCTCCGCCGAATGCAGAAGAGGTTGGCGGGCTTGAGGTCGCGATGGATGATACCCAGGCTATGGGCGTCGGCGATGGCGACGCTGGCTTGCAGCACGAACTCCACTGCCAGCTCGACGGACAGAGGGCCTTTTTGCTCAAGCCACGTCGAGAGATCCCCGCCTTCCAGAAACTCCATCACCATGTACGGAGCCCCGTTGTCCAGGGTGCCGACGTCCGAGACCCGGGCCACGTGCTCGTTCTGGATTCGCACCGCGGCGCGAGCCTCTCGAGCGAAGCGAGCGACGGCTTCCGGATTGGAGAGCAGGGCGGGCAATAGAAACTTGAGGGCCACCCGGTTGCCGAGTTCGACGTGACGAGCAGCCACGACGACTCCCATGCCGCCCACCCCCAGGACCCGTTCCACGCGGTACTTGCCCGCGAGGACCTGGCCCTCTCGAACACCCGCTAACTGCTCTGGACCTTGCTCCGTCACGCTCCCGCCCTTCCGAACGTCGAAGAAGCAGCGACGGGGCTCGGGCCCCAGCCCGCTTCGCGGGCATCTCATCCGTCTTGTCTACGCACGTCAAGCGTGGGCGATCCATTTGTCGTTATCGCGTGATTTCGAGGGCCCAAGGGCCAATGCTTCGCGCAACAAATAACTATGGACGGCGAGGCGTCATTTTGCTGAGCGCTCTCGACGAAGACAGGTGGCCACCCCGTCTCCGTCGAAACAGTCGCGGTAGAACGAGTGCCGGCGAAGGGACGTATGCGACGAGATGGGCAGTGACCTGGTTCGCGACTGCGAGGACCCGGTCGCCTTGCTCGATCCTCGCCAAGTGCCATCATCGCGTCATGGATCGCGCGGTTCAAAAGCCTGCCGTCTTGGCGAGCGCCCCCGAGCCGAGGACGTCGGCGTCGCTGTTCGCCCCGTTAGCGGTAGCCGGCTTCCTTTTGGCTGCTCTGACGTTTGGAGCCGGTGGGTGTGCCGGCGAGCGCCAGGACGTGTTGAGCGCGCACGAGGCGCATGAGGGCGAGGTCCGCGTCTTCAACGTCGGGATGGATCAGGCCTGGGAGGCGGCGCGCGCTGCCCTTCGGTGGAACCATGCGGACGCCATCGAGGAACATCGGGCGGAGGGGTACATGCTGGCCACGGCGGGAGTCTCGGGATGGAGCTGGGGCGCCTCCATGGGGGTCTGGCTGGAGCCGGCGAATGCCCAGGGAACGCAGGTACGCGCCATCGTCAGCCGCAAGCTGGCGACGAACGTCTTCGGTCAAAGCGAGGACATGCTGCTCGACGACATCGCGAAGGCTGTCGCTCTCGAAAAGCAGGGCCAGCCCCTGCCAGATACAGATCCCGAGTGAGGCCCAATCCATCGGAGCCTCGTTCGACCCGATCTGCTGCGGGGACGTTCACGCTCTGCCGCCAGGCGACGAGCATCCGGTAGTGCGTCTCGTGCTCACGCACGATGCCGGGGAAGGCGTCCCCGCCTGGGCCCTTTACCTCTGGCATCCTGCAATGCACATGTCGCGAGCACCGTCCGTCGGGCAATGAGCCTCGCACCTCTGTTGTGCGTCGTGGTGGTCGTCACGATCTTGCTGACGTTGTCGCTGCTCGTCGGCGCGGGCTTCCTGGGCCTGAGGCGAGTAGTACTCCGCCTGCGCGCGTCGGTTGTATTCCTCCACCTCGGCGTTGCTCCGCTTGCACGCGGGACTCTGTATGATCCGCTCCTCGCGGCTGACCAGCCGCCCCACTCTCGGCATTCTTGGTGAATCGTCAGATAGCTTTTCCGCTTCCTGCTCCCGCGCGACCTGCACGAGCGCCGCGTGCGATTGCTGGAACAGGTCGCGCTCCGGGTCCCCCCACCGGTTGGCCAGCTCTAGCCTCGCGAAGGCGGCTTCGACTTGATCGAGCGCGGCACTCTCGCGCGCCAGTGCGATACCCTGTGCTTCCTGGTCATCGCGCCTGGGCTGAGGCCCTGCCACTTGGTTGCCGCAGACGACGAGCAGGCGGTAGCGCCCGTTCCCCTCCGCGATCATCGCCGGGAACGCGACGCCTGGCTCGGCGATCTGATGCCAGTCACCACCGCACAGCGCCTTGGCACCGTCGTAGCAGCTGGATGGTTCGACGCAGTGAACCAGCTTGGCGTCGGCGGGAGGCGTTCCTATCTGGCTCTTCGGAGCTTGCGTTGGCTTCGCCGCCGAGCAGGCCACCATCATTGCAGCCATGATCGCAGCAATCGGTGGCGACGGCGTGCGCCGCATCTCAGTTGCCACAGCCACCGCAGTATGAGCCGGGTGTGATCCAGGAGGTCTTGCCCAGCCTGGCGCAACACCCCCCGAGGCCCACGTGGCAAGAGAGCACGCAGGCATCGACGTCCTTGCTGCCACGGCAGTCGTTCGCGCATTCGAGGCAGTCTGAGCCACAAGCGATTTCCCGGCTCACGGCATCCACCGGCGCAACCGCACACGACCTGCCGTTGGCACTGAGGTCGCCCCCTGCGCCAACGCAACAGGGTTGGAGCTGGAGTGTACATCGCGACTTGCACACGTTTGGGTCCTCAGGATTGTTCTGGCCCATGCAATCCCACGTGCAGCTGCTCCACTGCCTGATGCAATCCTCGACCGACAACCGCTTCGGTGCCTGAGCCACGTTTCGAAGCTGTGTTGGGACTGGCGCAGCAGCGGGCAGTGATGCCGGTGCGCTCATCGACGTCGAGGCGCCTTCCGCCAACTGGCTCGTCGGCGCCTGCGCCGCCTTCGACGCCGAACAAGCCACCGCGAGCCAGGCGGCTCCTACCAGAGCCACGAGCCTCACGCGCACCCAGCACCTACTCATTGCGTCTCCGGAAACGTGGGCCTGCAATTATTTCCACCGCCGTCGCAGGTTCTCGCACTGCGCAGCACCTGCTGCTGCATGGCGGCGAGAGACTCCAAGTTTCGACTCGCAATGGTGTTGTCGTCGGGACGCTCGCCGATTTGCCCCCAAATGAACGATCTTTCCTCTCCGGTAGCCTGATCGCGAATTTGTTCGTTGAAATCTACGATGACATCCTTCGTCCGCGCCACTCCTACGCCCAGGGCTCCGAAAAACGCGAGCAGATAACGTCCTGGATAAGGACCCTTGAGCAGTCCTGCGGTGCCCGTCAGAGTGCTCGATAGGCTGAATGCGCTCAGCGGCACATTCAGGTAGCCATGAGCCTCTCGAAACGCTTTCCGAGTCTCTCGCAGCAGGGCCTTGTTCGCGGTGAAGGGCGCGTAAAGCAGGAGGAACTTGTCGATGGCGTCGAACCGAATGGCGTCGACGCTGAGGGGCAGCGACTTGACGAGAACGCGGATCTCCTCTCGTCCCAGGGACTGGACGGGACCTTCCGCAAAGGCAGGGTCGGAGTCCTCCGGGTCGGCTTCCGCCAGAGCCGGATCCCCCTTGGCGGCTGGGGTAGGCGGAGGAGATGCTGCGGGGGCGACAGGCCTCTCCTCCGTTTGCATCGGGGGATACTCTGCTGGCTTGTCCGCACCGCAGGCGATACTCGCGAGCGACAGGGTCACACATACGAGTCCGACCGTCGTAGTCATCTGGTGAGTCCTCACGGCTACTTCTTGCATTGAGCCACGCAGAACTGCCTCGTGGTGCAGTCATTATCGCTGCCGCATTGGGGGCAGGCATGCTCACAGTCTTCTCGCCGGTCAGATTGAGCCCGCTCAGCTCTTGCTTCAGACGCCTCGGCTCTTCCCTGCGGCGAGTTACGGTAGGCAGCCTCCGCTGCCTCCGCCGTCTTGATCTCGGCAACTCGCTGCTTGAACGCGGGGCTTTGCAGAAGGCGCTTGCAGCGATCCCAGAGAGCTGCCGCCCTTGGGGAGAGTTTCGCCTCGTTCGCCGCGGTTTGAGCGTTGACAATTCCGCTTATGGCTTTGCTCGCTCGCACAAATAAAGCGCTCTCGTCGTCTCCCCATCGCTTGGTTTTCTCCAGCTTGGTGAAGTCGCTGTCGATTTGATCGAGTGTGGCGTTCTCGCGTTCTTGCGCAAGTCGTTGTTGCCCCAGTTGTTCCTCCTGGTACTCGCGTTTGCCCTGGTCCATTAGCGCCTTGGCGGCGGCAGCGCCTGATGCTGCCGCCTGCTTCCACGCCAGACGCCAACTGGGATAGGCGGCAGAAAGAGGCACCGTCCCAACGTCCGTGCCATTGGAACTGATGGTGAGACTCTCCCCGTACGGCTCGCCGATGAAATCTCCAGATGGCATAGATGGCATCGGGGGAGGATGCGCGGCAAGCTCGATGTCGAGTGAGCCCGCAGAGTCCGTTGACCCCAACGGAATCGGAGTGGTGCTGCCCTTGGCAAATGCCCCAGAAATACTTGCAGCCGCAACGGGTCTTGACGGACACGTTCCAGCAAGGGCACCTCTTCGCTCCGCATACGTTGGCGACCTGTCTTCGTCGTGTTGCGCCCTCACCACATCAACTACGGCAATGCCCGCGAGGACTCCGCCCGCGATTAGCGAGGCGACGGCAAGGCCCTGCTCGGCGCCTTTGCCAACGGGGTTGTAGGTACGTGATGTCGTATCATTGGAATAGGTCTTTGAGGAGTCTGCGAGTCCCCAGACCCCCAACCCAGCGAACGCCGCACCACTGATGCCGAACGCCCAGTCGCCCCAGGCGCCCTTGTTTACCGTGGTCGAGTGTTGGATCGTCTCGACACGATTGTAGGTTTGAATCTGGCAATCACTGTCGAGTTGCAGGTGCACGATTGAGCCGTCTTGAGTAATTTGACTCGTGACTCGCTCCGCGTTCTCCGGTGCCTGTCGTGTGGCGACGATCCGCTCGGTAGAGGGCAGTGGTTGAAGGCTCATCGTCGCGCAACCGAACTGCCCCAGTGCAAGACCGGCGCAGATTGCTCGACGTCCCCAAGAACGCGCCCTTTGGGCGGGCAGTCTCTCCATGTGCATCAACATCATAACGCTCCCTTGCAGGCGTTCCCGCCCGATCCGGGGCACGCCGATTGGCTGGTCGCGCACGTGGCTCCATCGGCACAGCACACCGCGTAGGTGGCAGGGCAACACAGGGTGGCACCAGCGCAAGAGACAGCGAGGCTTCGGGCGGCTCCTGGGCAAGTGGGGCTGCTTTGCTGAGCCGCGCAAGTTGTTGACGAGCAGAAATTCGTAGGGTTCGGGCAATACGAGCCCTGAGGGCAATAGCTGCACTGACTGCCGCAGTAACCGCAGAAAAGACTGCCCGCGCTCTGGCAAGGGCACTGCCCGCTGCCACTTCCGCAGTTGGTGAACGACCCTGCCTGCGGACCGTTCGGAGTCTGCTGTGGTGCCACACCGGTGACGTAGTACCCGGCGCTGCACGGTGCGCCGCCGCTGCTGCCGCTCGAGCCGCTGCTACCGCTCGATCCACTGATGCCGCCCGAGCTGCTGGAGCCACCCGAACTGCTGCCGCTCGAGCTGCCGGCGCCGGGCGATCCGGAGGATCCGAAGGCAGCGCCCGTACACGATGGGTTGCTCCCGCCCGAACATTGCTGGATGCACGGGACAAGGGCGGCGGCGAGTGGACCGGTGCATTCTGTAGAGCACGTCGGGTCATTGGCGCACATGCTGTAGCTATCCACGCACACGCCTTGGAGACAAGAAGCGCAAAGTGAATTGTCGGGGGGTAGGCAACTCGCCGTGCCCGTCGAAGACTGCGTGCATTGGTACGCGCCCTGTAGCTGCCAGGCCTCCGTGCAAACCTGAGCAGGGTTGTTCCCGTCCGTGCAGACCTGGTAGCTCACCGTCGTCCCGTCCTTGCACGAGGCGATGATTCCCTGCTGGCACGCGTTCGTCGTCCCGCCCTTGAGATCGGCGCAGGTGACCAGCGGACCCTCGCGGTTGGCGCTGGAGCAGGACGTCACCCCGGACATCAACGCAAACATGGCACCTGCCCCCAAGCAGATGGCATTCATCAAGCTCCAACCGTGTTGCCAGAGTCTCTTCACAATGCCCTCCCCGCTCACGTCCTGACTACGAGGCGCAAAGCGCGCCACTTTCCACGGTAAGTCATGTCTTGCCACGACTCAAGTCATGTCTTGTGTAAGGAAAGAGCCGCCGCGCGCAGCCTTCGCGGGTGCCCGCTCGCCGGTCCGTTCCCGACCGTTCCCACGGACCTTCGGAGGTGTGGGCGCGTCCCGCAATCAAGAAGGCCATCGAGCGAGCCCAGAAGCGCCTGGGGCTTCGCCTGAAGGCCATCCGCGAGGCCAAAGAGTTGACCCAAGAGCAGGCTGCCGAGCGAGCGGCGATCCACGCCAAGCACCTCGGCGTCATCGAGGGCGGCAAGGCGAACGCCACCTTCGGGACACTCGTTGCGCTGGCATTCGCATACGAAGTGTCCCTCTCGACGTTCTTCGAGAGATCCCCCACGATCCGCTGAGGCTATCGGCGAACGCAGGGTGGCGGAGAAGAATCGGCAGATGAGGTTGGCGTGTTGTCGATCGAGCAATGGGCGTTTGCGATGACGGCTACGAGGGCGCACACGGCTGAGGAGGGTCCACGGACCACGAGGACCCCGGGATTTCCAGGATGCAAGTCACGCCTGCTTGCGATAGAAGACGGTTCATTGTGCGAAAAGGTAGGCTTTCGATGAGCGACCGCGAACGGCGACAGATGACATCGGTTCGTTTGGCGTGCGTCGTTGGGGCGTGCTCTTGGGCGCTGGCGCTCGCGGCGTGCTCCAGCAGCAGCAACAATGGCTCGCCCGACAGTGGCACCACTTTCGATGCCAGCACCGTGACGGATAGCGGCACGGAAGACGCGAACGCTGGGGGGAGCGACAGTACCGTCGCGGATGCAGGTAACCCGAGCGAGGAAGCTGGCACCGCTGATACAGGCGCCGACGGCGAAGCGTTCAGCGACGCGGGGGACGGTGGGATCGCAAGTCTTGACGGTGGCGCCGACGCATCGCCGTGTGTGCTCCCACCCAGTGGCCTGGTCGGCTGGTGGCCAGGAAACGGCAACGCGAACGACATTGTCGGTGGTGACAACGGTGCGTTCACCGGGGCCTACGCAACGGGCAAAGTTGACAGGGCCTTTTCTGTCGCTTCTTCGCAATACGTTTCGGTGCCCACCACTTCGACCCTGAACCCGACCGCGATCTCTATCGAGACCTGGTTTCTTCGCACGACGCCCTCGGGCCTTGCCGATCCGATCGTGACGAAGGGTGGCGAAGCTTCAAGCACTGCACACGGCTACACGCTCGAGTTCGGTGGGTACGCCGGTGGTAATAGTGCCCAACAGGTCTTCTTCTACGTATACACGGGCGGCACAGCCACCGGAGCCGGCGCGCCCGGTTGGCAATCGAGCCCCGGAAAACTCGTGGCGACTGGCTCGTGGGTCCAGGCAGTGGGCGTCTACGACGGCTCCCAGTTGGGCTTGTACGTCAACGGGACGCTCGTTGGTTTTTCCGCCGCATCAGGCCCTATCGTGGCGTCGGGCAATCCCCTGGGCTTCGGGCACAACTATGGATCTGGGGCGACGAACAGGGCCTTCGTGGGGCTCATCGACGAAGTCTCCATTTACAACCGAGCCCTGACTGCGACGGAAGTCAAGGCGCTGTATATGGCTGGGAGTGCCGGAAAATGCACGTCGGACCTTTCCGATGCGGGTGCGATATCTGACAGTTCTGCCAGGGACGCCGCTTCCGACGCGACATCCGACTGACCTTCGTCGGCATCTCCTACTCGTTCTTCCCGTTGGGCCTCTTGTGCAGGACGAAGCTCTGCGGGCTTCGGTCGCTCTTTTCCCAGGCCAACCGATTCTTGGCTCCTCGCCATTCGGACGCGCATCGCTCGACCTCTTCGTCGGCGGACCAAGCTCGGAGCACCCCGGGCCCTTCCTCGCAAGCGTCGGCTTCGTTGGCCCGGCATAGGATGACCGCCGGATTGTCGATGCCCATGACCACGCGTTCGACCTGACGCAGTCGGTCTCGAAGGAGGAGCAATCCACCCGCCATGGCGAAGGCGAAGTGCTGAAGGGCATCCCGCGGGCGAGAGGGATCGGCGTGGCGCTCGGCAGCCCATCGAAGAGCCTCAGCGCTCCCCGCCAGGAGCAGCAGCTCTCTCGATAAACTCAGCTTGCCGGATCGTGACTGGTTGCTCACCGGATGTAGACCTCCCGACGATGCCAAGGTGATGTCGTGATATCACCTTGTCAAGGCGTCGCGGGAGGGTGTACGGATGGATGGTGGCTGCTCGAAAGAAGGACGAACCGAGCGACGAGCGCCAGGGGCTGATGCTGCGGCTCCCGAAGGACTTGCATACCGCTCTGCGGCACCTGTCGATCGACCGGGGCGTCTCGCTCAACTCCGTCATCACCGAGGTGCTGGAGGACTGGTGGGCAAAGCAGCCGGAGCGAGCTAGGTACGGCTTGGCAAAGTACAACCGATGATCGCTCCAGAAGGCTCTCAACTCTGTCGCGCCCTACTCTGCCTCTGCATCCCTGGGACAATCATTCGACGACCAAGGTGCCCTCGGCACACAAGACGCAGGTGCTCCATTGGGAGCATGCCGAGACTGAGAAAGAGCCACCCGAAGGGATTCGGGCAGATGAGCGCATTGTGCATTTGTCGTATCAAGCATGGAGCTAATCGTATCCAGAGAACAGGCGTATCGATTCGAATCAATTACTCCACTGTCTGATTGGTTCAGATACGCCGCGTACGCATGCGCAGTGGTCCCTTGGCAGAGGCTTGGACCAGCATCGACCTTACTGCCACCCCCGCCCTTTGTCCGCTGGCCCCCAATCTTGCCGCCGGCGTCACTCCCTTTGTCCGCCACTCCCGCATCCTCAGAACAACTCGCGCCGAAAAGATTCCAAATGCAGACCGATTGAAAATCCGAGATAACCGTTGCAACCGGGAGGGACCGGACAAGTGAGGCAGGGGCCACGTCCACGCCATAGATCTGCGAGCGCTCAAACTCGGCTCCCGCAACGTTCGCGTTGTAGAACCGCACCTGTCCCCCCACATCGATTGCGTCCGCAGTGAGGCTAAACGCGGGGAAAAAATCAAACGTCGCAGCTCGCAGGTCAGCGCAGGAGAAATCGGGTGGGTCGAACTGAGGAACGCCTTGCCCCCCTGCATCCGCTGCCTCAGTGCCGAGCACCATCCACATCAGGAACCTCCCGCGCCCTCTCTGACGTGGCGTCCCGTTGTCAACAGAGCGGCTATCAAACACCGATTCTCGCAAATCGCTACCGACGAACTGGGCGCCGGTGACGTCGGCTCCTCTAAATGTGCAGCGTCTGCATGAGGCTCCGTTGAAACTCGAACGCACGAGCAGTGCGTTGTCGAATGAACTACCGTCCAACGCTAGGTCCTGAAGCCCGACGTGTCCAAGATACACACCCTCGAAGTCCGTTCGCGCGACACCCCTTCTAAGGAGTATCGCAATCGCATCGGCAATACTTTGCGCTCGCGCTTCGAGACTTCCGGGATCGACGGCTGACGCATAGCTGCCTACTGAGCTATTAGTCCATAGTGAGCTTTGCGTGAATAGCACCCGGCTTCCAGCGATGAGGGAATCGAGCGCATGTACAAGCGACTCAGACCCGAGCCCACCACCGTCGTGGGGATTGATTCGATCACCTTCAAAAACCGAGCGTATCGCGTTGCGGACCGTTGCCGACTGCTCAACTGCTAACGCATTAGCGAGAGCGACAAGGACGCGCTCGCCTCGCCGGTCTTCTGCATCGTTCAGGAACGACTCAAGAGATGTCACGCTGGCTAGACGCTGTGCCTCAGCGGTCTTTTCACCGAACGCTTGAAGTGCCTTGTCGAGGCGATCCTCCTTACGTTCTCGTTGGTTTAGGGAATCGGTATGCAGCCACTGACTGGTCGAAAGGAATAAACCAACGCCCGCGATAAGGACGGCGAGCACGCCGCCCGCGCTGGTGAGGACTTTTGCCTGCTCGAATAGTCGTTGACGTGGGGATAGTTGGATATTCAGTGTCTGAATCTCTAGATCCAATTTGCGCAATCGCGCGACATTCTCGGTATCGGCAATAGTCGCTGCGTCGCGTAGTGACTCTATTTCGAGGCACAGTTTCTCAAGCCGCGCTCGCTGCTCCTTCTTGTCCAGGTCGTCGCTCGGCTCGTCCATGGGCTCGAAGACTCGCCCATCGCAACGTGGCGTGCAAGGTCGCACGCGCACCGGGTCCGGGTCCCCTGGCTCGGCTGGCGGCAGGCTGCCTGGCAGGTTTATGCCGCCTTGCCCCAGATTTTCTTCCGCATCGCCAGCACCTTCGCCCGCTCGTACAGGCGGTAGCCGTTGATGGGATGCCGGCGAGCCTTGAACTTTCCCGCCTCGTCCCAGCGCCGCAGCGTCGGTTCGCTCACCCCGAGGATGCGCGCTGCTTCCTTGATGGTGATGATGGCGGGTTGCTCGTCGTTCGTTCGAGGCACGGCGTGGGCAGGCTACGAACCTTGATCAGGGTCGTCAAGGAGGCGTAGCCTCGGGGCTTCATGGCGAATGACCGCGTCTCGATCGGCGTGCCCCCGAAGGTTTCAAAGTCGAACGGGGCGACGAAGGAAACGGTACCTCCGCCGTCGCCGCGCAGCTTCAACGGCTTCTCCGAGATCACGAGCTTCCTTTGGGGCGTCGCCGACCTGTTGCGGGGCGACTACAAGCAGGCGGACTACGGCAAGGTAATTCTGCCCTTGACGGTGCTGCGCCGCCTCGACTGTGTCCTGGAGAAGACGAAGGCGAAGGTCCTCGCGAAGCACGACGAGCTGAAGAAGGCGAAGCAGGCGGAGGGCACCATCGAGAAGATGCTCCTCCGCACGGCGGGGACGAGCTTCTACAACACGAGCAAGCTCGACTTCGAGAAGCTGAAGGGCGACCCGAACCACATCGCCGCCAACCTGACCTCATACATCAAGGGGTTCTCGGCGAACGCGCGAGACGTCATCGAGCAGTTCAAGCTCACGGACCACATCGCCAAGCTGGACGAGTCGAACCTGCTGTTCCAGGTGGTCTCGCGCTTCGCCGATGTCGACCTGCACCCCGACAAGGTGCCGAACCACGTCATGGGGTCGGTCTTCGAGGAGCTGATCCGGAAGTTCGCGGAAGCCTCCAACGAGACGGCGGGGGAGCACTTCACTCCGCGCGAGGTCATTCGCCTGATGGTCGACCTGCTCTTCATCGAGGACGAGCGAACCCTGACCAAGAAGGGCATCGTCCGCACGCTCTACGACCCGGCGGCAGGAACGGGCGGCATGCTCTCCGTTGCCGAGGAGTACCTCCGCGAGCTGAACCCCGACGCCGAGCTGAAGGTCTTCGGGCAGGAGCTGAACGCCGAGTCGTACGCCATCTGCAAAAGCGACATGATGATCAAGGGGCAGAACCCCGAGAACATCGTGCGCGGCAACTCGTTCTCCGAGGACGGGCACGGCTCTGGCAAATTTGACTACATGCTCTCCAACCCGCCCTTCGGCGTCGAGTGGAAGAAGGTCCAGAAGGAGGTCGAGGAGGAGCACGAGAAGCAAGGCTTCGGCGGACGGTTCGGTCCGGGCCTGCCACGCATCAACGACGGGTCGATGTTGTTTTTGCTCCACATGATCTCGAAGATGAAGCCGTTCGATCCCAAGACCGGCGAAGGCGGATCTCGGATCGCGATCGTCTTCAACGGGTCGCCTCTCTTCACGGGAGACGCGGGGTCAGGCGAGAGCGAGATCCGCAAGTGGATCATCGAGAACGATTGGCTGGAGGCCATCGTCGCTCTGCCCGATCTGATGTTCTACAACACAGGTATCTTGACCTATCTCTGGATCCTCACCAACCGCAAGCCGAAGGCGCGCAAGGGAAGAGTCCAACTGATCAACGGAACCGCGCATTTCAAGAAGATGCGGAAAGGGTTGGGCGAGAAGCGCAAAGAGCTTGGGAAGGACGACATCGAGATTCTCGCGAGGACCTACGGCGACTTTTTGACCAGCGACATCGCCAAGGTCTTCGACAACGAGGACTTCGGTTTTCGCCGCATCACGGTCGAACGTCCGCTGCGGCTGAACTTTCAGGCATCGCCAGAACGCATCGACCGGCTAAGGGAGGAGAGCGCCTTCGAGGGGCTGGCCAGGTCGAAGAAGAAGGGCGCAGCGGGAGAGCGAGAGGTCGAGCAAGGACGCGAGCTGCAAGGGAAGATCTTGGCGGCGCTTGGGGCGCTCAACCCCGAGCAGGTCATCAAGAACCGTGATGCCTTCGAGAGGGAGCTGCGAAGCGCCTTTCAAAAGGCGAGGCTCGACCTGCCGGCGCCGGTCTTCAAGTCGGTCCTGTCGACGCTCTCTGAGCGCAACGAGACCGCTGACGTTTGCAGCGACAGTAAGGGACGACCGGAACCTGACGCCGAGCTTCGGGACAACGAGAACGTGCCCCTGAAGGAGGACATCCAGACCTACTTCAAGCGCGAGGTCCTGCCTCACGTGCCCGATGCCTGGATCGACGAGAGCAAGACCAAGGTCGGCTACGAGATCCCCTTCACGCGGCATTTCTACCGGTACAAGGCGCTCCGCCCTCTGAGCGAGATCGAGGGTGAGATTCGGGCGCTCGAGGGAGAAATCCAGGGCATGCTCGGAGATATATTCCAGTGAGCGCCTCCCTGCTTTGGGCTGAAGGCATTCCCGAGCGATGGTCGCTGCGTCGGGCAAAGTTCCTTTTTCGTCGCCAGCAGCGCCCGCTTCGTTCTGATGATGGCGTAGTGACTGCCTTCAGGGATGGTCAGGTCACACTGCGAACCAAACGACGCGAGGACGGCTTCACCTTCGCCGACAAAGAGATTGGGTACCACGGGGTTCGGGTCGGTGACTTGGTCATCCACGCCATGGACGGCTTTGCCGGTGCTATCGGGGTATCGGATTCCGATGGCAAGTGCAGCCCGGTCTGCGCGGTATGCACCCCCCTATCAGGCGCGGTTGAAGTCCGATACTACGCATCCGTCCTGCGCCACCTCGCGGTGAGCGGGTTCATCTCTTCACTGGCAAAGGGCATTCGTGAGCGCTCTACCGACTTTCGCTTCGCCGAGTTCAAAGAACTCGCGCTTCCCCTCCCGCCAAAGGAGGATCAGAAGGCGATTGTCTCCTTCCTGGACCACAAGACCGCCGCCATCGATGGCCTCATCACCAAGAAGGAGCGGCTCATCGAGTTGCTCCAGGAGAAGCGCCAGGCGCTCATCACGCAGGCGGTGACGAAGGGGCTGGACCTGAACGTGCCGATGAGGGATTCGGGCGTGGTGTGGATAGGCGGTGTTCCCCAGCACTGGCGCGTCCTCCCGCTACGGCGTGTGGTCGCTCACCAACTTGCTGGACCATACGGGTCGTCGCTGACGAAAGCGATGTACAGCTCCTCCGGCGTTCGGGTCTACGGGCAGCAGCAGGTCATCCCGAACGACTTTGCAACAGGCGACTATTACATCTCGCCGGAGAAGTTCGCCGAGATGCGCGAGTACGAGGTCCATCCGGGGGATCTTCTCGTGACTGTTATGGGCACGATTGGGCGCGTAGCGGTTGTACCGCAGGGGATTGAACGCGGAATCATGAACCCGCGTCTCGTGCGGTACGTGATTGGCGAACGGCAGGCCAGCGCCCACTACGTCGCGTGGGTTCTGCGGAGCAACGTTGGCATCTCTCAACTTGCCGAAGCTGCGCAAGGCAGCACCATGGACGGGCTGAACCTCCGCATTATCGGGGATGTCGTCCTAGCGCTGCCGCCTCGGGCAGAGCAGGACGAGATCGTCGCACGTATCGAAGCCGTTGACGCCTGGTCAAAACGGCTGAGCGGGTCCGTGCAGGAGCAGCTCGAACGACTTCGCGAGTACCGCCAAGCCCTCATCACCGCCGCCGTTACAGGCAAGTTCGACGTGTCGAAGGAGGCGGCGTGAGCGACATCAAGCTGTTCAGGACCGCGGGGGGCAGTCCGCCCGTCGAGCTGGCGAGCAAGTCGGTCGCCCTCGAGAAGTCGCTCCAGTCGCTGATCGAGGCTCACCTCGACACCTTCCTCGGCGTGCGTTTCCTCGCCACGGAGTACTCGACGGGCAAGGTCCACGGCGGTCGCATCGACACGCTCGGCATCGACGAGAATGGATGCCCCGTCATCATCGAGTACAAGCGCGCGACCAACGAGAACGTCATCAACCAGGGGCTCTTTTACCTCGACTGGCTGATGGACCACCGAGGCGAGTTCGAACTTTTCGTGCTGAAGAAGCTCGGCAAGGAAGCATCCGATGAGATTGAGTGGAGCAGCCCTAGACTGATCTGCATCGCGGGTGATTTCACCCGGTACGATGGGCACGCCGTGCAGCAGATCCACCGAAACATCGAGCTGGTGCGCTACCGCAAGTACGGCGACGAGCTTCTGCTCTTCGAGCTGGTGAACACGGTGTCGGTGACGCCGCCAGAGGCGCCAAGCGTGGCCCCTGCCCAAGCGTCACCTTCGGGCATTGCGGTTGGGCAACGGATGACCGTCGAGGAGCAGCTGGCGGCGGCGTCTCCCGACCTTCGCGACCTCTTCGAGGCGACGAAGTCGTACCTTCTCGGTCTCGGGGACGACGTGCAGCTCAAGCCGATGAAGTACTACTACGCGTATAAGCGCCTGAAGAACTTTGCCTGCGTCGAGCTGTATCGGAAGGCAAAGTTGGTGACGGTTCACGTAAAGGTGGAACCCGACAGCATTCGCCTGGAGGAGGGGTTCACTCGCGACGTTCGTGGGGTAGGCCACTTCGGGACCGGGGATCTCGAGATCTCCTTGCGGTCCATGGACGACTTCGAGAGGTCGAAGCTTCTATTGGTCAAGAGCTACGAGGCGAGCTGAGGGGCGGGCATGAGCATCGAGCTGCGCTTCGAGGACGACGTGACCATCATCGCCATATCCCACACGATCGACCCTCCGAAGGAGGCGGCATGATCGGCAAGATCGAACGCGTGCCACTCCGGACCGTGTGGAAGCACGAGGCGTACGACTTCACACAGTGGCTCGAGGAGAACCTTGACGTCCTGAACGAGGCGCTCGACCTGACGCTCACGGGTGCGGAGCGGGAGCAGAGTGCCGGTTCCTTCAGCGTGGACCTCGTAGCCGAGGACGAAGCGGGTGGAACCGTGGTCATCGAGAACCAGCTCGAAAAGAGCGACCACGATCATCTCGGCAAGCTCGTCACTTACCTGACGGCATTGGGCGCGAAGACAGCGATCTGGATCGTCGCCGAACCTCGACCGGAGCACGTCGGGGCAATCACCTGGCTGAATGAGTCCAGCAGCGCCTCGTTCTACCTGGTCAAAGTCGAAGCCATCCGCATCGGAGAGTCGCCGCCCGCCCCGCTTCTCACTCTGATCGTCGGTCCGAGCGAGGAGGCGCGCGAGGTCGGGAAGACCAAGAAGGATCTGGCTGAGCGGCACCTGCTCTGTCGACGCTTTTGGGAGGCGCTCCTCGAGCGGGCGAAAGTGCGAACGAAACTGCACGCGACGATATCGCCAGGCGTCAACAGCTGGGTTGGTGTGAACAAGGGCGGGCTCCGCTTCACGTACGTCATTTGGGAGCACGAGGCAGCCGTGGAGCTGTACATCGACCGCGGTAAGGAATCCGGCGACGAGAACAAGAAGGTCTTCGACGCTCTTACCGTTCACCGTCAGGAAGTGGAAGCCGCCTTCGGAGGTCCACTCGAGTGGGAACGACTGGACGGCAAGCGAGCGTGCCGGATCCGAAAGACGATCGCGACCGGCGGGATCCGAGACGAGGAAGCCACCTGGGTTCGAACCCAGGACGACATGATTGAGAACATGGTCCGCCTGGAGAAGGCGCTAGCGCCTCAAATCGCGGACCTTGCGGGGGGATGATGCCCAAGACGAAGGAGCAGCACTTCGAGGACGCGATCGAGCACCATCTGCTCACTTCGGGCGGCTGGAGCAAAGGCTCGCCGGGCGACTTCGATCGTAAGACCGCGCTGGTCTCGAAGGACTTCTTCGACTTCGTGGAGGCCACGCAACCCGAGACCTGGAACGAGCTGAAGAAGCACCACCAGTCAGGGCTCGAAGGCGCTGTCCTCGACACCCTGGTCAAGGCGCTCGATTCGCGTGGCGCGCTCGATGTCCTGCGCCACGGCTTCAAGTTCTTCGGCAAGAAGATCGAGTGCGCCTACTTCAAGCCGGCGCACGGGATGAACCC
>OCTA010002102.1_pt1 | contig 18200 bp, 13 predicted proteins | sample 1538991 | NCBI WGS metagenome assembly OCTA01 (sample SAMEA3539302, study PRJEB22396) | soil metagenome | biome: tundra; feature: field; material: soil | place: USA | collected 2010-05 | depth 0.15 m | reverse complement strand
GCCACGCTGTTCTTCCGCCGCAACCGCATCGGCGGCGTAGCCGTGGGCGACTACACGCCGGAGGCCGCGCAGGATGCCTGGAAGGAGATCGTGGCGCGTCTCCAGCGCGCTGGAAGCCGCCCCGTAGTGGACCGGGTTTTCGATTTCGAGGACGTAAAGGCCGCCTTCGCCCGCCTCTCCGAAGGCCCCATGGGCAAGGTGCTAGTGCGCGTGGCGTAGGCGATGCGGCAGTCCCCGCTCCCACCGGGCCCACTGGCGTGCCAGTCGCCATCGCCGGATCAAAGCGGACTACCCAGTACTAATCCCGCAGCCCCGCACGACCAACCCGGACTACGACTCGGCAGCATCCTGCCGTTTGAATGCAGATCCCAATCTCCAGCGTCTTGTGTGGCGTGCCCGTTCCGGGCGTGGAGAAGTCACGCCTCGATGTCCAACAGCCTGAAAGCACATCGTTTGGCACTCATTGCGGCACATGTAGACATCGGCCGTACACAGGTCGTCGGGGCAGCGTAGCAGATTGAAGTTGCTGGAACAACCGCCAACCGTTACTCTGAATCGTTACATCAAGGGTATGGAATCCCAGACACCAGAACGACAGGCCGAAGAACGGTTCCTTCTCTACATCGACATCTTGAATTTCAGCAACCTCGTCGCGCAGAAGGGCAAGGTGGAGGAGGTCTACGAGATTATTAACCGTCTCCATGTGCATCGGCACGACGTGTTCAATACGATCATCTTCTCGGACACGATACTGGTGTACAACAGAGTGCACCCGCGCGGCCTTGAGGAAGTCCGCTATATCGTCATGTTCCTGTGCGAGTTCGCCCAGGACCTCTTCTACCGCCTTATCGGTAGGGATATCCATTTCCGCGCGTACATTACATGCGGTGATTTCGCCCACTACCCGATGGAGAACATTAAAGACGTCTTCTATGGCGAAGCCCTGATCGAGGCCTACCACGCTGAAAAGAAGATTCAAGGCACCGGTCTCTTCATGAGCACCCTGGTTGCGCCCTACAGTGACATCTTCAAGACGGTGCGGTTCAATCGAAGCTGCCGGTTCGTGTACATTATGCAGACCCTACAGCGATACAGCGCCAGAAAACAGGACTACCCGCTAGACCCCTTCAATCTGGTGGAGACTGACGCCGTCTGGCTGCTTGCCTACGACATACGATACCTGGCGACGATTTATAAGCATAAAAACGACGCGGCGCTCCCGCCGCGCGTGAGGAAGAAGTACGAGACGACGTGGCGGCTGTTGATGAAGCAACATGGCGGGTTCATGTCCAGACTTGAAGAGAGCGGATTCGACCCCAAAGCAATTTCGGCTTGTGATTGGACCGAACCGCTCGACCGCATCGGTACGCGAAGAGGGTTCTTTGGATGAGATCCCGTTCAGCCCGGGAGCACCCGGACGTGTCCATAGCCTGTCTTCGAAGAGCGAAAGCTATCCGGCGTCCCCCGGATTCGCAAATCTATCCACAAGTGATGCAGCTTGAACGGCGACATTTCAAAGGTGCGCTCGAAGGTATGTTCACAGCGGCTGAGGCCGCCGGGATTCCATTTCCCTACGAGAGTTAGATCGGGCAATGAGTTCCTACGAGTTTCCTCGTTGACCTGGCTCAGAACATCGGACGCGTCCATGTCCTGCAAGTACCCGATCATTGCCCCGCTCGGAACCCGTTTCGCATAAGCCCATTCCGGTGCCTTGAATCTCACGATGCCGTGATGGGCATAGTTGACATTGAGAACCCAGTCGGCGCGAACGGCCTTACCCAGACGTTTGCACTCAACAACGAACTGCTTGCTGCTGTGCCGCGCGTTGGCTTCGTAACGATCAAGGTAGATCCACTGAAAATCAGGTCGCTTCAGTTCGCGCCTCGCGCGGGCCTCATCGTCCGGATCAGGTTGGTTATTGCACTCGGCGACGGGAGCAATTTCATCCTCGGGATACAGCTCACGGCTGGCTTCTAGCAGGCAGAAATAGAGGTGACGGTTTAGCTCAACCTCTGATTCCGGCAGGTCTGGCGTATCGCGCAATCGTTTCAGTGCGTGCGCAATCGTGGCAAGGCACTTGGCTTCACGCGTGGCCCAGAGACCGCACGAATGAAGCGCAGGGCCGGGCGCGCTCATCTGTTGCCACCCTGCGCAACGTCCTCCAGGTTCATCACGTAGGTCAGCGCGGACTCGGCATCCTCGCGAGCTGCGGTGCGCGTCCAGAAGCGTCGTTCGTTACGCTTGATAAAGAATATCTCGCGTTCACTTACGTCCCGGAAGAAAGTGTCAATAAAGATCCGGGAGCTATTCGCATGAATCCTCGATGACTGTTCTAGCTTTGCCAGAAGGTCGTGCCACGCCCCTGCCCCGCTTCCTGTTGGTGCCGGAACGGCCGAATTCTTGTAGTGCGTTTCGAACGACACCGCAAGCAGCGGCGCGCGGGAAGGAGGCGATGCCACCCGCCAGATGAGTTCTCCATTAGGAGCCAGCTCTTTGTTCCAGCGTTCAAGAAAAATACGAAGATACGCAGCCAGTCCGTCATTCGCCTGAGACACTTCGGTAAGCGTGCCAATGCTATGTCCTGGCGGAACCACCTCACGTAGCGCGTCACTCTTCTGGTTACGATAAAAGAGTCCTAGCCCCACCGTGCACATTTCACGCACCAGGTCGCGCTCGGCGGAATTCAACTGGTAAAGATCAAAGACCGCGGCGTCCAGCGAGCGCTCAAGTTCCGGAAGCCGCTGCTGCGCCTGAATGCCGCCAAGCTCCAATCCGTCCGGCCTCAGGTCGAGATCCTGGAGTTCCTGGACGATCCGCACAATGCGGTCACGGAGTTTTGCGTCCTTCGGGAAACAGATTGGCATCTCTTCGGCGTTCTCCATGTGGATCTCGTCATGCCACATCCCCCACGTGCCGGTGGTAGTGAAGTAGTAATACCGAGCAAGAGAAGACCAATAAATAGCAGTGATGACCAGCTCCTGCCACGGTTCAAAACCCTTTAGACGAATACCTAAGATTGAGTTCCTGAAACACAGCCGCTGTGTCTCAAAGCGGGCAGTGATCACGCCCCCTTCCCTGATTCCCCTGCCCACAAGGAGTCGGCGTCCGTGATAAACCCCCTCAACGCCTCGACGCTCAACGTTTTTGGGCACGGGCAATAATCTCTCCGGGTCAATTGGGCCATACCGAAGGAGTTCTCCCGGCGAAAGTTCCCGATACTTTTCCAGCCAGCCCGCCGGGTGCGCTTTGTTGCCCTCCTGGAAACCGCGGCCTGACAGAACCTCTACTCTTGACAAGTGTTTAGGCAACTCTTTCAGCGGGGGGAACCTATCGATCGCCTGTATCAAGGCAGCATCACGATGGCCGCCCCACCAGTAGATCTTCCACAGCTTCTCGTTAGCAAGACAGTCGCGCTGCGAAAGCCAGTGCATGTCGCCCCGATTCAGCACGATGCATTGCGTGTTCGCAATGATGGCGGTCCGTTTTGCCGACCAATACTGAAAGCGACTTTCGTTCAGTGCGCCAGCGTGCGCCTTCTGGAACACGACGGAGACGAACGGCGAAATGCCCTTGGCTGCGCGCTGAGGGTTGGAAAAAAAGACCTGCCGCACATGGGCGAAATTGACGACGTGCTCCAGCCGCGCCGACGACAGCCATACACGTCGGAAATCGCGGCTATTCTGGTGGTGCTTGAAGAATACGCCAGAAGAAACCAGCAGGCCGGCCCTGCCGCCTTCCTGTAACAGAGCCTGAGTCAAATGGATGAAGGCCTGCGACGGTTCCTTATCACCGATGGGGCGACCCTGCTTGGCGTCACACCATTTGAGTATTTCCGTCATCGCCTTTCGGCCTTCCGTATCTTCCTTCTTGGGATATCCCCATGGGGGATTGCCCACGACAACCGTAGCGCTGGCAGGGCCGAAACGCTGCGTCACATCGGGCGGTAATTTGCCGCGGACGGCCTCGAAGGAATTCGCGTGCAGCAGCACATCGAAGAACTGCGCTCCGGGCTTCTGGATTTCGCGGATCTTCCGTTCCCCCTCCGGCACCCACTTCAGGTAGGGCAATCTCCGCTCTTCATTGATTTCGCGCGGCTCCTGGTAGTGCAGGAAGGCGAGGTAGAGACTGAAGGCTGCAACGCGGACGGCCTCCTCGTTTATATCTATCCCGGCAATCTGTTCGCGGAGAATCTTTCGGAGCTGAGGTCGGCTTAGGCGTCTGCTGTTTTGCTCGCCCCAGAGGTGCCGCACCATCCGGCGAAAGGACTCTACCAGGAAGATCCCCGATCCGCATGCCGGATCGATCACGCGGGGTCGCGTCGCAAGCATGTCGGGCGTAAGCGTGTGGGCGAGCACAAACTCAACCAGGGCCGGGGGAGTGTAGTGCGATCCCTGGTTTCGCTCCTTGCCATTCCGCTCGTTGTAAAACTCTTCGTAAATGGCGCTGATGAGTTCGATCGGGATAATGTCGAAGCGGTAAGCGAAGAAGAACAACTCCTGTTGAGGCGACGTGCTGCCAAGCAGGAAGCCCCGCAGCTTGTCGAGGTGGGTTTGATGGATGCGTTCATGCTCTTCCTCATCGATTGGGAAAGTGTCGCCGTTGAAATCGCGGGCAAGCTGATCAAACAGCGCGTAGGTGAAGTCCTTGTCCTGGAGGACGCGCAGAAACCGCAACTCCGCCAACCTCGGTTCCAAGGCGGGAGCGGTAGGAGTTTGTGTAAGAAGCTCTTGCCAATCCTTCCGGCCCGTTGCGACATTCTCAAAATATGACGGCAGAAGAATCTCGCGGTCTTCGAGATAGCGGATGAAAATAGCCCGTCCAATCAGCGCGTGGAGATGCCGAAGCTCCGGGCGCTTCAGGCGGCCCGACACGGCGACCGCCGCCAGCTGCTGCCTGACGGTCTTCAGATCGCGGATAAGTGAACGATCCGCGCGGCTGACGGAATTGCGGAAACGATCTTCCCCGAACACCGCGCCGGTTTCGACGCGTTCACGATGATAGGCGGCGAATCTGGACTGGACCTCCGGGATCGATGCGACGCGGTCGATGAGACGGTCGCGGCCGTCGAGGCTCTCATTGGAGCGTGGGGGAGGCTTGGTCAGGTCGAGCAGCATCAGCTCGCCCGGGCTCGCGAGGAAGAGAAGCTGCGGACGGGACATGCACCAGATGCGCTCGTAAACCTTTTTCAAAAGCTCGGCCGATTTATCTTCTACCTTGGCGAATACGACAACGGGGTCGCGGTCAACAAAGAAGATGCTCTCCGCGCCTACTTCGGCCGCCAGAAACTGCCAGTCTCCCCTTTCCAGCCACTCGTCCCGTACGCCAGATTGGGGGGCGCGAGCGGCATTGAGGAGAGCGCCGCGGTCGAATGCCAATTGCGTGTAAGCCGCGGTAAGGAAATCCGCCGGAGAATTCTGATTGCTCATCGTTTTCTCCTTGGCTCCTGGTCCTCAAGAGTCCCCAGACGCCCGGCTGGCTGCCCCGGAATTGTCGGCGAAGATGCGGACCCGGTCCGCATTGCGCCATTATCCCGCGATGGCGAAGAAAAAGCGAACATAATTAGGTTCGCGCGGGAGTTACCGCCCTGAGGCGCGCAGTTCTGGGCTGCGATCATAGCTCGGATCGGCAAATTCACACTGAATCTCGGCGGCCCCAGAAGCATCGGGACCGCAAGGCGTGGCGGCTCGGTGGAAACTTCTTCAGCGAGGAAGCGATGCGCAGGTGTTTTGGTTCTACTCGGCATTTTTCGCTTTCAGTGCGGCGAAGGCCTCGTAGAGAAGCTGGTTCAGCTTCTTGTTGTGCTGGGCAGCGTAGGTTTTGAATTCGCGGCGAAAGTCTGCCGGAACCTTGAAGTTGAGCGGCATTGGCCTGGCAGCGTCAGGCTTGTCCGCTTTCAGTATCAACTGCGTTCCACTTTTCAAGGCTTTGGGGCCTTTCGCCATACGTACAAAGCTGCCTTTCCGTGTGCTGTAACCACACATCAATGCCGGCTTCGTCCCAATGTTCCTCAGACGATACGAAATGATACAACAAAAGCACGAAAGAACGCAATCGTGTTTTCGTCACATTAACGTCGCCGGATCGGCAATTGGTCTTCATTCCGCTCTGAAGCTCAGAACGTCGGTTTGAGCTCGGCTCCCGAGAAGTTCAGTACGCCGGCAATGGCGCGCAAATGGTCAAGCCGCCCTGCGTTGCCGCCCTACCCTGATCACCTGAACTTTAAAATTCGCATCCCCTTGCATCTAAGCAACTTACCGTCCGCCATCACCCGGCCCGCACCCGCCCGCCTGCTACCCTCAAGCCAGAAGGAAGTCATGGCAACACCCAAACAAACCGCCGCGAATCGCTTGAATGCCCAAAACTCCACCGGCCCACGCTCCGTTGAGGGCAAGGCCGCATCCCGCTTCAATGCCCTGAAGTCCGGCATCGACGCCCAAGCCCAAGTCATCCCCGGCGAAGATCCGGGTCAACTCGAAGTTCTCGTCGCCGAATACCAGGAGCGCTTCTCCACCGCCACCCCCGAGCGCCGCCTCCTGGTCGATACTCTGGTCAACTCCGAGTGGCTGCTCCGCCGGCTCAACTGCGCCGAAGCGGAATTCTGGCAATACGAAGCCCAGCGTACGAAGAGCAGTTACGACTCGAATAAGCATCCCATCGGCCGGGTCCTCTACTTCGGCGACCGGGTGTTCGATCGTCTCCAGCGCCGCGTTGATGCGATCAACCGCAACTACCACCGCGCCCTCAAGGAGCTCCAGACCTTGGAGGCCGCCGAGCAGCCCAAGGAGTGCGCGGCCCCGCAGCCGGAGGCGCCCGGTGGGGCGGGCCTCCCGGTCTGCCCAGTCTCATCTCAATCGAATCAACAACCTGGCCCCCAAATTGGGTTCGTTCCGCAATTCGCCGAAGCCGCCCCTCAGCCTGGCCCCGTGGGACAGACGCTTTCGTCTGTCAGTCCGACCGGCCGGCGCGCCACGCCGTAATGGGCTTATAATCGATGCGTATTTCCCCGGAGGCTCCGCCATGATGTCTCGTGGACAATTCCATTTGCTTCGGCTGTGCGCGGCCTGTCTGGCCGCTGGCTCTCTCTTCGCCGCCGCCGGCGTTTCCCCGGTGAAGGTGTGGGAAGAGAAGACCGTGATCCCCACCTATCTGGCCGGGGCGCCGGACCCCAACCCCATGTTCTTTTTTGGGCGCAGCTCGCAGGGCGCCCAGGGTCCTGTCTACCCCTACCCGATGTATGACAGCCTGACCGGCAAAAAGGTGGACAAGACATACACCGTGGTCCACCTGGAGAACGAATACATCCGCATCGGCATTCTGCCGGAGGTCGGTGGCCGCATTTTCGAGGGTCTCGACAAGACCAATAATTACAACTTCATCTACCGCCAGCACGTGATCAAGCCCGCCCTGATCGGCCTGCTCGGGGCCTGGATGTCCGGCGGGGTGGAGTGGAACATCCCGCACCACCACCGCGCCAGCACCTTCATCCCCGTGCAGTACAAAGTGGAGGAGAATGCCGACGGCGGGAAGACCGTGTGGGTGGGCGAGCTCGAAGTGCGCCAGCGCATGCGGTGGGCGGTCGGCTACACGCTCAGGCCGGGCAAAGCCTACCTGGAAGCATCCGTACGGATCCTGAACCGCACGCCCGTGGCGAACACCATGCTCTGCTTCGCCAACGTGGCCGTTCACGCCAACGACAATTATCAGGTCATCTTCCCGCCCAGCACGCAATATGGAACCGGCCACGGCAAGCGCACCTTCACGAAATGGCCGATCTCCGATACGATCCGCGGCGGACCCAACATGACCACGGACATCGACATCAGTTGGTACAAGAACCACATTTCGTCGAACTCGGTTTTCGCCTGGAACTACGAGGACGATTTCTTCGCCGGCTACGACCACGGCAAGCAGGCGGGGACCATGAGCGTCACCGACCACAACATCGTCCCTGGCAAGAAGTTCTTCACCTGGGGCAACGGGCCGACCGGGAAGCGGTGGGACCACGTCCTGACCGACGACGACGGTCCCTACCTGGAGATGATGGTCGGCGCCTACTCCGACAACCAGCCCGACTATAGCTGGCTGCAACCCTACGAAGTGCGGTCATTCACCATGAACTGGTACCCCTTCCGCGATATCGGCGGAGTCAAGAAAGCCAACCTCGACGCAGCCGTGAATCTCGACGTGAACAACGGAACCGCGAAGCTGGGCTTCTACACCACTTCGGCTCATCCGGCGGCGAAAATCACGCTCAAGGCCGGCGAGAAGGTCCTCGTGCAGGAGACCGTCGCCATCGACCCTGGCAAGCCTTGGACCCGGCAGGTCCCGGTCCCGGCCGGCATCGACGAGCACGATCTCGTCGCCTCGATATCGGATGGCGGCAAGGAGCTGGTTTCGTACTCGCCCATCCGCCTCAAACCCGAGCCCGCGCCGAAGGCGGTGACCACTCCGCCCGCGCCGGCCAACGTCCCATCGAACGAAGAGCTCTACCTCATCGGTCTGCGCGCCGAGCAGTTTCACGACCCGAGCATCGACCCCGAGCCTTACTGGCGGGAAGCTCTCCGCCGCGATCCCGGCGACGTCCGGGTGAACACGGTTCTCGGCATCGGCGCCTACAGGAAAGCCAGGTATGAAGAGGCCGCGGCGTTGCTCCGTAAGGCGCTGGAGCGGGCCACCGACCGGTACACGGACCCGAAGGACGGCGAGGCGTTCTACTATCTCGGCGCGGTTCTGAAGGCGCAGGGCAAAATCGGCGAGGCCTACACGCAGTTCTATAAGGCCACCTGGAGCGAGGCGTGGAAGGCCGCCGGCTACTTCTCGCTGGCGGAAATCGCCGCCGGCCGTGGCGAGATGGCCGCCGCCCTCGACCTGGCCAACCGCTCGATCGACTCCAACGGCCTGAACATCCGGGCCCTGAATCTGAAGGCCGCCGTGCTGCGTCACCTGGGACGGTCCCAGGAAGCCTTGCAGACGCTGGCATTGGCCGCGCGCAAGGCCGATCCGCTCGACGTGCGGTCGATGGCGGAACGCTGGCTGGCTTCCAAAGACCCCGCGGCGGCCAGGATTCTGGCCTCCACCATGAACGATCACCCCGCCACCGCCCAGGAAACCGCCGCCGAGTATCTCGACGAGGGCCTCTGGCAGGACGGTGCCGGCGCGCTCCTGCAGGCGACCGCCGCGGCGCCCGACAAATCCAAGATCAATCCCATGGCCTACTACTACCTCGGCTACTTCGCCACCAAGTTGGGTCAGGCCCAGAAAGCGTCCGAGTATTACAAACTGGCCATGGCCATGCCTCCCGACTACGTCTTCCCCTTCCAGAACGAAGGCATCGACGTGCTTAGAGAGGCCATCAAAGCCAATCCCCGCGACGCTCGCGCGCCATACTACCTCGGGAATCTCCTGTATGATTGGCAGCCGGAGGAAGCCACGCGTCTGTGGGAGGCTTCCGCCGCTATCGACCCGTCGTACGCCGTCGTGCATCGCAACCTGGCGACGGCCTACATGCACCAGAAGCCGGCGGGCGATATCGACAAGGCTATCGCGGAGCTGGAGAAAGCCGTCTCGCTCGACCGCAAGTACGCCCTGCACTTCACCGAGCTCGATGAGCTCTACGAGCAGGCCGGGACCCCCATCGAGAAGCGTATCCCGCTCTTCGAAAGGAACCAGGATGTCGTCGCCCAGCGGGACGACTCCCAGAATCGCGCGATCGCTCTCAAGGTGGCGGCGGGGAAGCTGGACGAGGCCATCGCCATGATGACCGGACGCCCATTCGCGGCCGTTGAGGGCGCCAACCTCAACGTGGCCGAGCACTGGACCGACGCCCACATTCTTCGCGGCCGGCAGAACGTTGCCGCCAAGCGCGACCGGGAAGCGCTTGCCGATTTCCAGGCGGCTCTCAACCTGCCGTCGAATCTGCCGGCGGGACTTGGGTACGCCGAGGGGGCTGGCGGCGGCGCGCGCGGCGCGGAGATCGCTTACTGGACGGGAGTCGCGCAGGAAGATCTGGGCGACCGCGCCAAGGCCGCCGAGTCCTGGAACCAGGCAGCCGCTTCCGCCCAGGGTGGGTCAGGCGGCGCGCAGTCCTATTATCAGGCGCTTTGCCTTCAGAAACTCGGTCAGAACGACAGGGCCAAGGCACTGTTCCAGGCCTTGGTGGATTCCGGACAGAACCTGCTGCGCCAACCTGCTCCGGCCGGCGGCGGGCGCGGTGGACGTGGCGTGCCGCAGTCGCCGCGCACCCGAATGGCGAACGCGCATTACCTCGCGGGTTTAGGCTATCTCGGTCTCAACGACGCTGCGAAAGCCAAAGCGGAGCTGACCGAGGCCGTACAGGCCAACCCGGATCTCCTGGGCGCAAGGACCGCGTTGGCAACGCTCAGATGAGCGGACCATTCCGAGCCGCGAACGTAAGAGAGCGATTGCCCGGATTCCGCCGCCAAACCCAACTAACGCAGTTTCCGGCCCGCCGCGCGAAAAAACATTTTCTCTTTGAAATGTTCCGATTTTCGCGTACCATCGTGTCAGTAGGCATTTGCCGACTTGGGAGAACTACTCATGACGCAATCGCAAATTGTCAAGACGCTGGCCGTGAAGTGCCAGGTCTCTAACACGGTATCGAAAGGCTTGCTGGCCGCCCTGGCTCAGACGGCTATCACCGAGGTCAAGAAGAATGGCCTGTTCGTCCTGCCCGGGTTGGGGCGGCTGGTACGCGTCGACCGCAAGGCGCGCATGGGCCGCAACCCCGCCACCGGCCAGGCCATCAAAATCGCCGCCAAGAAGGTGGTGAAGTTCCGCGTGGCCAAGGCCGCCAGAGAAGCCATTGTGCCGGCGAAGGTCAAGAAAGCGAAAGCCTAGACCTCGGTAGCCGGATCTCTTCGAACTTTGCTGGTGGGACAGGCGGTTCCGTCTGCCCCACCAGCCGGGTGTATTTGTGTGCCTTATGGGAGGCTGACCTATATGCAACGCACCATCTGGCGGAAGATTGGCGCCGCCTTCGTCACCATTGCGGGCGCCGTCACCGTGCATGCAGCGACGGTACTGACCCAAGCGGAATTCGGAAAGATGCCGGATGGCGCCGCTATCCGAATCTACACTCTGACCAACAAAAACAAGCTCCAGGCGAGGATTACGAATTACGCCGGGGTCGTCGTGTCGCTGAACGCGCCGGGCCGCGACGGCAAGATGGCCGATGTGGTGCTTGGCTTCGACACCCTGCCGGAGTATCTCGCCAATCCCACGCAGTATTTCGGGGCGATCATTGGGCGCTACGGGAACCGCATCGGCGCCGCGCGGTTTACGCTGAATGGCGTCGAGTACAAGGTCCCCAAGAATAACGGCGAAAACTCGCTGCACGGCGGCGACGACGGCTTCTTCAAGCGGGTCTGGAAGCCTCGCGTACTGCCGGACGGAGGCCTGGAGCTTAGCTATCTCAGCCAGGATGGCGAGGAAGGCTACCCTGGCAACCTAAGCGTCACCGTGACGTATCGTCTTACCGACGCCGACGAGCTGAAGATCGACTACGCCGCGACCACCGATAAGGACACGGTGGTCAATCTGACGAACCATTCGTATTTCAACCTGAAGGGCGCCGGTTCGGGCGATATTCTCGGCCACAACTTAATGCTGAACGCCGAACGCTTCACTCCCGTCGATAAGGGCCTGATCCCCACCGGCGAGTTACTCGGCGTGGCCGGCACGCCGTTCGATTTCCGCAGGCTCACCGCCATCGGCGCGCGCATCGAACAGAATGACGAGCAACTGAAAATCGGCGCCGGCTACGACCATAATTGGGTCCTGAACAAGAGCGGGAACGCGCTCACGCTGGCCGCGCGGGTGGAAGAACCGTCGAGCGGCCGCACGCTGGAGGTCTACACCACCGAGCCGGGCATCCAGTTTTACACCGGGAATTTCCTGGACGGTTCCGTCAAAGGTAAGGGCGGCAAAGTCTACGGCCATCGCTCCGCCTTCTGCCTGGAGACGCAGCATTTCCCGGATTCGCCCAACCATCCAGCCTTCCCCTCCACGGTCCTCAAACCCGGACAGCGTTACCAGAGCACCACCGTGTATCGTTTCGGAACCGGGGGAGCCCCTAACATCAAGAAGTAGTGCGGCGCTCCTGGGCGCTGGTGTATCCTGATTCCGATGCCGAACTCCAAATTGGAAATCTCCGTTGCATCTCTTCTGCGCGGGCCTTGCGTTGCCCTGTTGCTCTGCGCGGCGGCGGCCTGGAGCCAGCCGTTGCCGATCCGCGGCATTCACCTGGCCGCCCCGAATCCCGACGAAATCCCGCTGGCGGAGCGCTTCATCAAGGAAGCCTTGCCCAAAGAGGGCGTCAACGTCCTGGTGCTGGAGTTCAACTACCACTACCAGTTCACCAAACACCCGGAAGTGGTGGACGGAAAACCGCTCTCGCTCGACGACGTCAAGCGCCTGGCGGCCGCATGCCGCGCCGCTGGCGTCCGCTTGATTCCCATGATCAACCTGCTCGGCCATCAGTCCTGGGCGCGGAGCACGTTCGGGTTGCTGCGCAGCCATCCGGAGTTCGATGAAACGCCCGGCAAGTTTCCGGACAATCAAGGGACCTACTGCCGGAGCTACTGCCCTCTGCATCCCCAGGTGCACGACGTGGTCTTCGACCTGATCGACGAACTGGCCGACGCCGCCGGCGCCGACGCGTTTCACGTGGGCATGGATGAAGTCTTCCTGATCGGCGACGACGATTGTCCGCGCTGCAAGGGCAAGAACAAGGCCGACCTGTTCGCCGCCGAGGTCCGCGCCCTGCACGACCATCTGGCCAAGACCAACCGCCAGATGTGGATGTGGGGCGATCGATTCATTGACGGCGCCACCACCGGCATCGGCGAGTGGGAGGCTTCGAAGGTTGGCACCGCGCCCGCCATCGACAACGTGCCCAAAGACATCACCATCTGCGACTGGCACTACGAGACCGCGCACCCCACCGCCGCCTACTTCGCGCTGAAAGGCTTCAACGTGGTGTCTTCGCCATGGCGTAGGCCGTCGGTGGCGCTGCGGGAACTGGACCTGATCCGTCTGGCGCGCATGAACTCCGCGCCCGTGGTCGCGGCGCGCCTGCAAGGCATGCTACATACCACGTGGGTCGGCTTCGGCGCGTTCGCGAAAGCCTACTTCGGCGAGGCAACCACCAACGCGCAGGTCAACGACACGGTGGCCACTTTCCACGAGCTCTACCGCGAGTTGCGCAAGCAGCCGTAGCGGGCTGCTGAAAAATCGTTAGGGATGATTGGCCGCAGATAAACACCGATGAAACGCGCGGATTCGAAAACAAAACACTTACATTCTTTAAATCGGTGTTCATCCGCGGCCAAAAAGTCTTTTCGGCAACCTGCGATCGGTTCGCCATAGCATCGCCCCACCTCCCGGCCTGCAAGTATACTGAGGAGCGTGCATCGCATCTGCCTGTTTTGCTTCGCGCTCCCACTTCTGGCCGCCGGCCCTCCGGCGAGCTTTTCCGAACATACCATCGCCAGCGATCTCAAGGGCGGCTACCAGGTGGTCGCGGCAGACCTCAATGGCGACGGCAAGCCCGACCTGATCGCGCTCGCCAGCGGCATGACGGAGCTGGTCTGGTATGAGAATCCCGCCTGGCAGCGCCACGTCATCGCCACCGGCCTGTCCGGTATGATCAACTGCGCGGTGGTCGATGCGCCCGGCGGCGGCATCCCGGACATCGTGCTCGCCAGCGAATTCTCCATGCAGGCCAGCCGTAGCTTGGGGAAGGTCTCCGTGCTGCGCCACAACGGCGACCCGCGCCAGCCCTGGAGCGTCGAGGAAATCGACCAGCTCACCACTTCCCATCGCCTGCGCACCGCCGATATCGATGGCAGCGGCAAGCGAGTGGTAATCAACGCGCCCCTGATCGGCGCCAAGGCCGTGGCCCCGGACTACCGCGACCAGACGCCGCTCGTTTTCTACCGCCCCGGCGAGTGGAAGCGGCAGCTTATCGGCGACGAGAACAGTGGCGTGGTCCACTGCATCTACATCGTCGATTGGGATGGCGACGGCCGTGACGAAATCCTCACCGCCAGCTTTGGCGGCATCCACCTGTTCAAGCTCGGCAAGGACGGCCGCTGGAGCCGCACCGAAATCGCCAAGGGCGATCCCGCGCCGTGGCCCAAATCCGGATCGGGCGATGTCGCCGTGGGCCGGCTCGGCGCCGCGCGCTTCCTCGCGGCCATCGAAGCCTGGCACGGAAACCAAGTGGCCATCTATCGCCAGTCGGGCCGGGAATGGGCGCGGCAGGTCATCGACGCCACTCTGATCGACGGCCACACCATCCTCACCGCCGATCTCAATGGCGACGGCTTCGATGAGGTCGTCGCCGGGTTTCGCGGCCAGGGCCGCAGCGTGTATGTCTACTCCGCCGGCGATGCGGCGGGCGAGCATTGGTCGCGTGCGGCGCTGGACGATGGAGGCATGGCCGCGGCCGCTTGCACCGTGGCTGATTTCAACGCCGACGGCCGCCCCGACATCGCCTGCATCGATTCCACGAGGCTCAAATGGTACGAGAATCTGGGCGCTTCCAAACCGGCGCCGCAGCCGAAGTGAAGCGCCCGCGCCGGGCCCTCACCTGGCCGCCGTTGCTGGTCCTGCTGGCCCTGCTTCCCGCCGCGCAGCCGCAGGCGCCCAACGCCTCCCCGCTGGAGGCGCCTCCCCGGCCCCCGCTGCTGGCGCGAGGCTACACCGTCATCCCCGAGCCCCGGAATGTCGTGCTCTCCTCCGGGGATTTCCCCTTTGGACCAGACTGGCGGGTTGAGCTTGGCCCCGGAGTCCCGCCGAATGACGTTGCCGTCCAAAGCCTGCGGGAAGACTTGCTCTCCCGGTTTCAACTTCGCCTCCAGCCGCAGGCCAACGCCGGCGTGGTGCGCCTGGCAATCCAGCCCGGCTCGGTTGCCATCGGGCAGGCCCTGGACCGGGACAAATCGGTTCTGGCGGAACAGGCCTATCAAATGGAGTTGTCGCCCACGGAGGTGCGGATTACGGCCAACGCCGCGACGGGCCTTTTCTACGGCGTCGAAACTCTGGTCCAGTTGCTGAAGCCCGCGAACGGAGCGCTCCAACTGCCGGCAGGCCGTATCGTCGATTGGCCCGACCTGCAATTCCGTGCGATCTACTGGGACGACGCTCACCATCTGGACCACCTGGATTACCTCATGCACGCCTTGCGGCAGGCCGCCTTTTTCAAGATCAACGGTTTTGTCGTCAAGCTGGAGGGTCACTTCCAGTACAAGAGCGCGCCCGCGGTCGTCGAGCCCTATGCCCTCTCGCCGGCCGAGCTTCAGCAGTTGACCGACTATGGCCTTCGCTATCACATCCAGCTCGTTCCGTTTCTGGACGGTCCGGCGCACATCGCATTCATCCTGAAGCACCCCGAGTACGCCGCGCTGCGCGAGTACCCCGAAAGCAATTACGAGCTTTGCGCCGCGAATCCGGATTCCTACAAGCTCCTTCTCGGCATGTACCAGGACTTGCTCGATGCCAACCGGGGCGTGAAGTACTTCTATCTTTCGACCGACGAGCCGTACTACATCGGCAAGGTGAATAACCCGCAGTGCCAGGAGGCGGCTCGTGCGCAGCAACTTGGCAGCGTCGGCAAGTTGCTGGGCGAGTTCCTTACGAAGACGGCGAACTTCCTCCACGGCCAGGGCCGCACGGTGGTCTTCTGGGGAGAGTATCCCCTCACTCCGGCCGATATTCCGTCGCTGCCGCCCCACCTGGTCAACGGCGAAACCTACGGCCCCGCGTTCGATGCCGCGTTCAAGGCGCGGGGCATTCGGGAAATGATCTACGTCTCCACCCAGGGCGAGGAGAAGCTGTTCCCGGATTACTTCATCCTGCCGGAATCGGAAAAAGTGCATGCCGGCCGGGGCGGAACGCCGCGGGTGCAGGACGCCGTCCACAAGATCGCGTCCGATCCGGCCCGGCAGGATGGCGATCTGCTGGGCGCCGTGGTTGCGGCCTGGGCCGATGCGGGCCTGCATACCGAGACGTTTTGGCTCGGCTACGCCGCCATTGCGGCGGCCGCCTGGAATCCGGACTCTCCCGGCCCACAGGAATCCATGAGCGCCTTCTATCCGTTGTTCTACGGGCCTTCGGCCGTCAACATGGACCGGCTATACGAATGGATGAGCCGGCAGGCGCAATTCTACGCCGACAGTTGGGAGACGGGGCCCTCCAAAGCGCGCAAGCCGATTCTGGGCAACTCCAGGGGTGTGTACGACACGCCGCGCCCGGCCAGCGACCAGAGCATCCCCTTGCCGCCCGCTCCTTCGGGGAAAGATCTGAGCCGCTCTTCCACCTGGGCCCGGGACAATGCCAAGCGCCTGCAACTGGCCGCGGCATCGTTGGGCGAGAATACCGAGCTGCTCGGCCTGTTGGCGCGGAACCTGAGCCTGACGGCATCCGTATATAGCCGGTACAACCTGGAAGTCTTTCGCTCCATCGCGCAACTGTGCCGTCAGAACCTGGACATGCTTGCGGACCTGGGAAAGATCGACGCGCTGTTTGCCTCGGCGCAAGAAGACGCTCGCGACGGGAACCCGAAGGATGCAGTCGCGGCCATCGACCAAGCCTTGAGGCTGGCGCAAGGAATCCGCGCCGGCCGCAACGCGGTGCTCGCCGATGCCACATCGACCTGGTACAGGAGCTGGTATCCGCGAGGCGTCAACGTCAACGGCCGCCGTTTCCTCCACGAGCTCGACGACATCAAGGACCACCTCCCGGACAGAACCGTCGACATGACCTACTTGGTTTACCGTGAGCTCCTCCTGCCGTTCGGCGAATGGTTCGACCAAGTCCAGGCCGCGCGCAACGAGTATGCGCAAAGCCACGCCCTCGCCCCCCGCCGCTACCCGTTCGACTGGAGCGCCGCCGCCAGCGGACGGTAGAGCCCGGCGCGTGGGGCAGGCGCTTTCGCCTGCCAACCGACTTTTTCACGGCTTCCAAGCGGTTGTCGTGGCGGCTTCAACGGGGGGGCGCGCGCTCGCGGAAATGTGGGGCGGGCCTCCCGGCCTGCCTTCTTTCACCAGCCTTCAGTGAGGCCGCGAGCACACGCTCGCGGGATTCCGCGCCGTACCGTCGCCGGTCCTTGCCGACGGTGTTTTGTGCGCGCCCCGAAATGCACTGCCGGAGCCATCCCGGGAGCGGCTGCCGGACGCGCTGGAGTCGGCCAGCGACCGAACCCTATCGTCGGTGTCGCTCCTGGAGGCAGGCATGGTTCTTAGGGCACGACTGGCGAGACCGCGCTCGCCTCGTTGAACCAACTGGTGGACGAACTGTGACCGAGGTAGTGCCGTTTGATGAAATCCAGACGAGGCGGGTCATTACGGCGTTTGGACGAGGTAATCAAGAAGGACATCAAGAACGTCCATCTGAGCGTTTACCCTCCCACCGGCAAGGTTCGGATCTCCGCGCCCCTCCGCATGAGCCTAGACACCATCCGCGTGTTTGCGATTTCCAAGCTCGGCTGGATCAAGCAGCAGCAAAGGAAGATGAGGGAGCAGGAGCGCGAAACGCCTCGCGAGTACCTGGACCGGGAAAGCCACTACGTTTGGGGAAAGCGGTATCTGCTGAAGGTGATCGAGAAAGACGCGGCGCCGGAAGTGGAGTTAAAGCACAGCCAAATGCTTCTTCAGACTCGCCCGGCAAGCGGCGGCGAGAAGAAACAAGCCGGTCCTCGAAGAATGGTATCGGGCGCAACTCAAGGAAGCAGTCCCTCCGCTGGTCGCGAAATGGGAGCCGCTCATGGGCGTGAAGGTGGAGCGGTTCTTTGTGCAGAGGATGAAAACCAAATGGGGTAGCTGTAGCCCCGGCTCCGCAAGCATCCGGCTCAATACCGATCTGGCCAGGAAGCCACGGGAATGCCTGGAATACATCGTGGTGCATGAAATGGCCCACCTGCTGGAGCCCACCCACAACAGCCGCTTCGTCGCCCTGATGGACCGCTTTATGCCCAAGTGGCGGTATTGCCGCGAAGCGTTGAATCGCCTTCCTGTACGGCACGAGAACTGGGATTATTGAACCAAGTGTAGCCCCCGCCATCGTCACCGAATCTTTCACCATTTAAATAACTGAAACGAATGCACTTTAGTCCAGCACCCGTAATCCCTCGTTCTATCCTGGAATCAGGTATCATGTCTTCACAACGAAGAACCGAATCT
>OCTA010002101.1_pt1 | contig 18208 bp, 19 predicted proteins | sample 1538991 | NCBI WGS metagenome assembly OCTA01 (sample SAMEA3539302, study PRJEB22396) | soil metagenome | biome: tundra; feature: field; material: soil | place: USA | collected 2010-05 | depth 0.15 m | reverse complement strand
GCCGAGGCTCCGCCTCCCACGCCGCGATCGCGGGCGTCAGGATGAGGTCGCCATCCGGCCATTCCCGCCAAAAGAGCGTAATCCGGTTAAGTAACCCCAAAGGTACGTCGCGCGGGCAAGGCCCGGGCAAGGAATCTCCGCGCGCTCCTCGCTCGCCGGTAGATCCGGACGTGCGAAGGTGATTCGAGATCACATGGCGCCCGCGCAGCACCTGAAAGCCGCTCGGGACCTCCAGAAGGAGCGCGGCTTCCCTTGACGGATCGTAGGGTTCGACCGCTTCGTGTCAACGATGTGCACGGGAGAAGTCTCGCAGCAGGTTCCCGCCGTAGCTGATGGCCCGGGGGCGGTCGGTCCCGAGGCCCCAACGAGCTCGGTTCGAGTCTTTGTCCCGGTCCTTTCCAGCGCAAGTGAGACGTGCTTTCGCATTGTCTCGCTCGCGATACCGAGTGCGTCTGCGATCTGGCCGTTTGTGAGCCCTTTCACAAGCGGCCTCAGAACTTCGAGTCTCGCGCTCAGCCACATCGGGTACGACTCATTTTGAGTCTCGGGGGTCAAAAGGCCTTCTTCGCACGTCCTAGTGAATAGGCACGTGTACGGTCGAGCCGAAATGCACCGATTCGCCGCAAGCCCCCGACCCGAGTCGCTGGACGATCCGCTCGACGTCCTCGTTCGCGAGGGCGGGAAGGCGCTGGCTCGACGGGAGGGTGTTTCATTCCGTACCCTCCGGCGGCGCTTCAAGAATCGCGGGACGACTATATCCCAGGCCCGCCTCACCCGTCAGGCGTCTATGGCCGTCAACCTGCTCCAACTGAAAGATGTAACACTGAAAGATGTCGCCCTCCGGCTCGGTTACTCAGGGGCCCCGGCGTTCACGAAGTTCGTCCGCCGGGAGTTTGGGGTTACACCGGGAATCCTGAGGCGCCAGCTGCAGGAGCATTGACAGTCGCGCATGCCTCCCGGCCCCGGCTGGCCGCCATTCCCCCGTTGGCCGCAAATGATAATGGCTTCGAGCCCCGTCGGCACCTACATTGCGATCCATTCTCCGTTGCACGTCAATCTAAGGCGAAAGCAACGCCATTGAAAGGTCCTACTCTCACCCGTGTCGATATCCACTTCACGATAGGTCATTACGACAAAGGAGAAACACATGGAAAGCCAGCAAACAATACACGCGAACAGCCATGTAAAGATTGTGGTCACCGAGGGCAAGGTTACTCTGGAGGACCTCCACGCCGCACTCGATCAGGCCATTCGCCACATGGTACCGAAGGGCGGCTGCAATTGTGGCCTAACGGGCTTCGACCTCAGCTTCCTGCGCGGCGATCCCGCACTGACGCAATTGGCCCATATCCCCAACATTCAGGGCGGTCTCGTGACCCGGGAATAGATCGGCTGCCTTGCCTCACCTCGATATCGTCGCGCAGGGCATGTCAACATCGATGGACCCGCGTACCCGGTTCATCGATACTGACGTCCGCCCATGCGTGGCGCTCGGAACCACGTATGAAGGGCGTGACCCTGATCTTCTCGATCGTATGCTTCCCCATATCGACTATATCGAAGTGACGCTCGAGACGATAGCCGAAATGAAGGACCATGAGGTTGCACTCAGCCCCGAGGTCATGTCGGAACTCAAGAACGTAGGCAAAGCCGCGAAGATCATCGTGCACGGCGTCAGCTTATCCATAGGCTCGCATGAGGGATGGTCTCCCACCTACCTAAATCTTCTAGATGACTTTCTTCAACAGGTCGATGTGGCATGGCATAGCGAGCATCTCGGTTACACCAAAGTCGATGGGGAGCACCTAGGCATTATGCTTGCCATGCCGAAGACCGAAGAGGCGCTCGATCTGCTTTGCGGAAGGGTACGGACAATTCAAGAGCGCTACACGCTTCCCTTTCTCTTGGAGAACATCGTTCATGTCGTCCCTGATTTCCCCGGTGACTATTCGGACGCCGCATTCCTCAACGCCCTCGCCGATCGAACCGGCTGTGGCCTGCTCCTAGATGTCTACAATCTTGAATGCGACGCACACAATCACGGTTTTGACATCCCCGCCTTCTTGGCCGAGCTTGAGCTACCGAACGTACGCGAACTGCACGTTGCCTGTGGAGTTCAACACAACGGCTTCCTGCTGGACGTTCACTCTCGGCTGACCCGTGCCTCCACTGTCGCGCTCGCCCAAGACGTTGTTCGGCGGGCACAAGGAAGTGCCCAGGTGGTGGTGTATGAATTCATGCCCGAGGCGGTTCCAGGTCTCGGGCATGATGCTATTGCGGATAGCTTGGGCCAGCTGCGCGCTGCATTTAGGAATTAAGCAATGGATCTTGCGGCACACCAGCGGACACTCTTGGGTTTGATCCGGTCTACCCATCACGTGTGTCCCGACGATGACGCTTACATCCACAGGGTCGCTCAGTCGAGGGACCTGGAGGAAGCACGTAGAAACATCTACCTGTGGCGAATCTATGTACTAGAACGCACCTGCGTACTTACGTTCACCTTGCTCAAGCAACGCAATCTTCTGGCGCAGGCTCTGAACGAATTCATTACGCGCCACAACATATCTCCCTTCAGAGAGACACAGGGACCGGCCTTCCTGGAAGCGCTGAGCGATCATCATGACGCCCTGATTGCCTCCGTGGCGCAGTTCGAACTGGCTCTCATGAAAGTGAGGCAGGGGGATCCTCGCCCCTACGTGGTCTCTTGGAATGTTGAGCCGCAGACCATTTTAAACAGTCTTGCTAAAGACATTCCCATAGAAAGTGGAGTTCTCAAGGGCGCGTATCGGATTCGGGTTTCGCGCGACCTTCCGTTTTTGTTTCACATCGTCTCCGTTCAGGCGGGGGAGGAGATAGCCCCAAACTGAGGTTAGCCGTGAGTGCAGCGTGACCGTGCTTACGGGCCGTGACCCGGGCCGTTGCTCGCAGGCTCACGACTAAGGGCAAGCGGACGTTATGAGCGCGACTGGTAATCCATCGGCACGACGCCGAATCGGGGAGACTCAAATGAGTAAGTACATATTCCGCGGCCGGCTGTGCGGGACATTGTGTGGCGATTGTTTCGAGCCGCTGTCCGGCGTCAAGGTCCGCCTGTATCGCTTGCGGGCTGATCAGAACGCAACGCGCCTTGCGGTCGCCGATCCCAAAACCACCCTCGCGGTGCTCAATGCTGACCAGATCGAGGCGAAGCAGAAGTCGCTGCTGGGTGAATTCGACACGGATGACGCCGGCAACTTCACGGCGGAACTGGGCAACAAAAGCCAATATGCCGGGGAGGCGTTCGAGATCGATGTGTATTGTGGGACTGTTCCGCGGCGCCGCTCGCAACCGCCGCCCCGGGGACCGGTGCAGTTTTCTATCACAACAGTGCAGCCGCAGTGGCGGGAGCGGGACAACGGTCTGCTGGCCGCCTGGGACTATTGCCTGCCGCCGCGTTTCTGGTGTTTGATCCGCGCGCTGTTCGATGCCTGGGTCATCTGCGGCCGTGTCACGGTCTGCGCGACCGAGCAGTCGGCGGAAGGCGTCAAGGTCTTCGCCTTCGATCGCGACTGGCTGGCGGACGATCCGCTGGGCTTTGGGTTGACCGATGCCAGCGGACACTTTCGCATCGATTATATCGGCGCCGATTTCCGGCACGGCACTTGGATTAACGTGGAGCTAATCGGCGGCCCCGATGTCTATTTTCGCATCGAGAGCATGGGCGGCGACGTGCTGCTCAATGAGCCGTCCAGTCAGGGCCGCTCGGCGAGCCGCGAAAACATCGGTCCGTGCTTTTGTGTGGATTTGTGCGTCAAGGACGTGCCGGTGGTCCGGCATGCGTGGTTTACTCGGGTCGGCGACTTTAACATCTACAGCGACATCAGTAGCGCTACCGGCCTCACCATGAGTGCGCAACCTGCCGGCTTCCCCAACCAGCACGGCGGTCCCGGCTTCGGTTTCTGGGAGAGCCTGAAGCTCGTCGGCGATTGTCCGACCACGCACCCTTCCGGGGGTCAGGCGATGCGTTACCGGTTCCTGGGCCGGCCGGCGGGAAGCGCGGTCGCGCCCGCGCCGGTCACCGGTGCAACGATGGTGGACGCGGTGAAGGTAGGGACGCGACCGGTACCCTGGAACTTCGGCGCTGGTGTCAACACGTATCCGCAGGACGTCTATGTCGCAGGCTCCGGCGGTTATGTCGGTCCCATGCCCGCGCCACTACCCCCGCCGCCGCCGGGATCCCCTCCCGGCTCGTGGGGTTCGATGCCGGCCTTGATCCTTCAACCTGACTCCCTGGGTTGGGTTACGATGCCGCCCGACGCCACGAACCAGGGTTTCTCCGGAGCGTTGCTCCGCCTCAATTCAACTTCCCTCGCGCCCGGCGGAGTGGCGCCAGGTCCTGGAGCGGGCAACCCCGTGCTCCCGGCGAACCAGAAAAACGGCCTGGATTTCGAGATCATCTACGAGGCCGAACCGGTCTCCGGCGCGGCGCCTACAGGCCCGACGTTAACCAACGCCCTAGACCGCATCCACATCAACAACTGGATCGAGGTGGCAGAACTCAGTCTCGACCAGTTCACCGCCCCCGGGGCCGACGCCTGCTCGGGGATCACCAACGCCGTCGATATCCGGTACACCATGGATCACGAGCTCGTGGCCGATTGGAGGTTGAGCATTTCCACCTCGGCATCGATTCCCGGCGGAACCCCCGTGCTGCCGGGCCTTGGCACCCCACCGGTGCCGCCCGACGAGTTTGCGACGTCTCGCGGCGGCAACGGCGTCGTCCACCTGAATACCACGACTTGGCCGGAATGCGCCTACGCCGTGATCTTCAGCCGGCGTTTGAAATTGACCGACGGTGAGATTGACGATTCTGGCCGCGCTCCGATGGTCGCGTTGTTCTGCAAGAGGTGACCGGCTGCAACGCCGGCGCTCCGGCCGGTTCTTTCCAGGCGGCAAGACCGAGACGGGCTGACTCCGAGTTCCACGGGCCGCTTTCCTCGCGCGACGTTGGGCCAAGTGGGGTGAAAAGGGAAAGGGGAGTAGATAGCTTTGGATATTTACGAAACGCGGGTGTTGCCGGGGCCCCGTTAGCAGCAGTACGGAGGTTGCAACGCCATCTAATAGGGAGGAGGTCCTTATGACTCGACAATCACGCGCCGCACGGAACGCTGTGCTCGCGACGCTTTTCTTCGCCCTTGCGCGATCCTCAGAGGCGACCGAAAAGAAGCCCCAACCGCCGGAGACGAGCACGCCGACGGGCCCCCGGCCCAGCACCACCGTCAAGCAGCTCGCCGAGCAGCGGCCGCCCGAGCTGACCGGAACTGGAGAGGTCGCCCAGAAGAACGCACTCGCCTTCATCGAATGGGCCGCCTCGAGCACCAAGGCTCAGGCCGAGCTGGTCCGGAAGGCCGTCGCTGAGGCGCGCGACAACGCCGACATCATGGGGGCGTTCTGCAAGGCGGCTTTCGAAAAACAGCCACAAGACCACAGCGGCACACTCGTCGTCCTCGGCCTCATCGGGGAGGCGCGAAGCCGCTACGGCGAGGAGTGCCTAGCCCGGTTCATAAAGCTGCCCTTCCCCGAGAAGGGCACCGTCGTCGACGGCGAGATTGTGGAGCAGACGGCGCTCGCCACGTTGCAGGCCAAAGCCATTGACGGGCTGGCCTATCTCCGCACCGAAACGGCCGACAAGATCGTCCTCGAGGCCATCGCCAAGCATCCTTCTCGGATCGTCAGGGCCGAGGCGATCGCCGCCTATCTCTGGAACCACGACGGCTCGGAGCGCGCCCGCGAGGCTCTCCGGCCCTATGTCCGCCAGGGCGAGCTGATCTTCTTGGACCGGGTCACCCGCGTCGAGGGCGAAAAGAAGGAGTCCTTCAACGGGAAGCTCGAGGCCTACCTCAAGGCCCACCCTGAAATGCGGCCTCCCGCCCCCACAAAGGCCCAGCCCGGGAAGAGACCCACCGTCGGCGAGCCGCCGGCTTTCTGAGGAGCGACACCATGACGACACGACGCGCAATCACCGCCATCCTCTTCGCCGCCGCCCTCACCCTCCACGCCTCGCCGGCCACCGCGGTGTGCAACCAGTCGGCCGCCAGCACGGCGGACACCGCCCTCTGGAACACGCACGGCTGCTGGCAGGCGTTCTTCCTCTGGTCGTACAAAGCCTACGACCAGCGGCAGTCGGACTGGAACAACCGCGGCTGGAACGACGCCTGCAACGTGAACCTCGAGTTCCCGAAGCACTGGAACGCGGCCTACCTCGTGACGTACGGGCTGCAGGACCTGAACTGCTGCTCGTGGCACGGCACGGTCGATTACCGAGCCCTAGGCGAAGCCGCCGGAAGCAACTTCCACACGAGCCTCTATCACACTTGCAGCGACGACAGCTGCTGCTTCGGCAGCTTCAACACGCACTTCTGGGGCCCGAACGAGATCTCGACCCACTGCCTTCTCTACGACTCGACCTCGGCGAACGCCAACCCCGGCTCGCGGGCGGGCGATTTCCAGCACGAGGGATGGCACGGCTGGCTCGACAAGTACAACTGGGACAACGGCTCGTGCGGCGGCCACCGATGCGGGACGCCGGGCAACTGCACGGCGAAGGACGCCTGCGACTATTTCTACTTCCACGGCGTGGGCGCGTATGCGTTCGGCGCCCTCTACCAGACCGACGGCACTGCGAACCGCTTCCATTCGCCGAACCAAGTCCAAGTCGAATTCCTGTGCGACGTCGCGCAGTATTCTAAGTCCTGGGTGCCGAAGAGCGTGCAGGATTCGGCGAAGTCCGACGCCGACGCGCGGGCCGCGGCACGGTTCATCAACGGGCCGGGGTACAAGTGCGGTGACTCGAGACCCTGGTAATTCACTCTCATGACTTACTGCGGATCGTTAGAGGAGGAAGAGTCAATGGCAAAAGGCCGACCGATACTAGGAGCATTCAATCAGGGCGAGCTGCCGACCATCGCGTGCTTCAACAAGGCGACGGACCCCCTCGGCGTCGATTTCGACGCGCTGATCGCCGCGATGCAGGCCTACGTCGATCAGCACGTGGTGCCTGTGTGGAACACGCCCGCGAAGCTCGTCAAGACCAAGGACTTCGTCAAGAAAGCCTGGGCGATGGTCTTTCTCGACGACTCCGATCAGCCGGGGGCCCTCGCGTATCACGACCTTACGCCCGACGGCCTGCCCCTTTCGAAGGTGTTCGTGAGGACGACGATCAAGAACGGCGACCTAGTCAGCGTGTCCGCGTCCCACGAGCTGGCCGAGATGCTGGTCGACCCGGCCATCAACATGATGACCACGGGCCCCGATCCGAAGATCATCTACGCCTACGAAAGCGCCGATCCCGTTGAGGCACTGAGCTTCGAGGTCAACGGCATCCCCATGTCGGACTTTGTCTATCCTGCGTACTTCGAAGCGTTCCACAAAGCCGGCTCGGAGCAGTTCGACCATCTGAACAAGGTGACGAAGCCATTCCAGATCCTCTCCGGCGGCTACCAGATCATCTTTAAGAACGGGAAGTGGAGCCAGGTTTCCGGCTCGGTCTCCAAGGCGAAGAGCTTTGCGCGCGAAGACCGGCGCGGGCACAGGAGCGAGCAACGACCCATGGCAGCAAAGAACAAGCTGCGCCGTGCAGAGCCACAGAAGATCGCCCAGGCCGAGCGCAGTGCCCGCCGGTTTTCGTCTTGAGGCGCCTGCCGCCGTTTTTGCTCGATAACTGTAGGGGCGCAATGGGAATTGTCGGGGGGGGTGTGGAGCGCGAAAGTGAGGCCATTCTGCCTCTTTCTCGCCTCGGCCGAGGCGTTTTGATCCCGCCCTGTAGGGGCGCAATTGGAATTGCCGGGGGCCTGTGGAGCGTGAAACCGGAGCCATTCTGTGACGGCGGCACGGCTATTCGAAAGGGCCGAAGAGAGCGCCCTGCTCCTCAGGATGACGCGTGAGGCTGCTGGGATCCTTGGGGCACGCTGGGACAAGGTGCCCGAGCGCCATCGTCCGCATTACCCACCCGAGCAGAGATTCCGGATCCTGCGTATCAGGAGTTTCCTCGGCCTGTCGCAACGCGAGACGGCAGCGATGTTTCGAGTGTCGGTCGAGACGATCGCACGGCGGGAGATGGAGACGACGAGCCCCGAAGAAGAAAAGGCCCCACGCCCCCTGGTGGCACCGAATCCTCGATCGCTCTGATCGAACGGCTGTGGAGGACGCTGGCTTCACCTTTGCCCCTCAAGGAGATGGCGAAGAAGATCGGTTACTCGTCGACGCAGACGCTTTCCCGCTTCGTGAGGCAGGAGTTCGGCGCAACGCCCATCGAACTCCGCGAAGAACTGCAAAGAGAGTGAGGCGCAATCCGGTGTCTGGGGACCAACCGTCCGGATTCACTTGTCCGAAAAGCGACGCCCGCTACAGGAGCAGATTCTTCACTGCGTAGGGGGTCAACGCACTGCCATTACCTGTCTGAATAGGCAGAAACAAGTTCGTGTCCAGCCTTCGCATTTTCCGTGGCCGCCGCCAGAGATGTCTTTTGGAGGTTCTCTCTCATGAGTCGACGCCCTGCAGAGCCCCTAAAGCCCCGGGAGAAGACTCTGATCGGCGGCCTCGGTGCGTTGACACCCCTGACGGCGCGGCATTCCGTGCCGAGGACCGCAACACTCCGCGGGAGAGCATCATGAGTGGACCTGAACTCAATGCCGGACTCGATCCTAGCGTTCTTCCCTTCTATTACATCTGTTCGGCGGCCGGGTTCCTGGTGGTTGTGGGCGGCCTCTGGCTGCTATACGAACGCCGTCTCGATCTCAATCAAGTCGTGAAGGAGACCTCGAAGATCAAGATCTTCTTCCTCTCACTTCAGACCGGCAGTCCGGCGCTGATCTTCTTCGCGATCGGCGTCGCTCTACTGGCGTATCCGATCGAGAGGACCGCGAACGCACCGCGGACGGCAACGATCACAGGCAAAGTCGAGAGCGACGTGTTTCCTGTTGCCGTGTACGCAGTAATAGGCTCGGATTCCCTGCAGAACTCGCGTGCATTCGGCCTCAATGTTCCGCTTCTCGCGAAGGACGAGACCTACAAGGTCGTCTATGTCGCTGGTCCCAAGATCATTGAGGACCTCGCCCTGCTGTCGCAGAACGGAGACTATTCACTTCAACCCAAGTCAATCAGCGGGGGAGACGTACCCCACTTCCCGGCCGTTTCCTCGACCACCATCCCGTCGGAGTTCAAGACCAAATAGGGAGAACTGCATGTTGAACCGTCGAAGCCTGGGCATTGTTCTGTTCGCGGTCGTAATGCTGTCCCCTGAACTTCGGGCGGCGGACTTCAATCTCACGGGCCACATCATCGACGACAGGACGAACGGAGGGATTTCTAGCCTCACGGTTAGCCTCCGCCCGCCGGCCAACAACGAAGGCCAGCAACGCCTCACGTCCACAGACGCTGGAGGCGGCTTCGTTCTGAACAAGGTCCCAGCAGGCCGTTACCTTCTCGAGGTCTTCCAAGGGGTCACGCCAGTCTACCGCGAAGTCGTCGAACTCGATCGAGAGACCGCTAAGGAGATTCGCCTTCATCGCTGAGAAAGAGAGAGAGGGGCGGCATGCACGGCCCGCGTACTAAGCGCCATGTCCGCCGAATCTTCCGTGACAAGAACATCAGAAACTAACAAGGTTAAGGGCATCGTTATGAAGCGACTCAAGTACACGGTAGTCTATGTTGGACTCCTTCTTCTACTAGTCGCGTTCCCTCTCTATGCGCAACAGGCGGAGGTCACGCGCAACGTCAACCTTCGGGCTGATCCCTCGAGCAACAACCCTTCCATAAAGCTTCTGATGCCACCGGAACAGGTGCAACTGCTGGAGCCGGACAAGACCGCCGGCTACTACCACGTAAAGACGTCCTCCGGAGAACAGGGCTGGGTCTGGAGCCGAAACCTCAATGTTCTGGAGACGACGTCGACACCGACGCCCTCTCTTGCCGCGACTCCGACCTCCGGGCCCGGGGCGGTGTCGACGCCACCAACGACGCCCTCTAGTCCAACTACCGCGGCCGATCCCAGCTGGGAGAGAGGTACACCGGCCGAGGTCACGTTCAAGAACGGGAGCGACACTTGTGGCCCTGACGGAGACGGTGACACCGAAACGAACCACCTTAAGAATAGGATCGACGAGCCGACCGCGTATCACGAGGTAACCTTCGATGCGATCGTCGGTCTGCCTAAGGCGCACGTGAACACGAAACGTAGCGCCTGGACGACCGCCGACCAGGCGACTGCCGCGACGGACATCGTTCCATTCGAGGGAGTCGCGCTAAGTGTCGTCGGCTTCATCGTAAACCGCGTGAAGGTGCAGAGCGGCGGGACCGGTGAGGGAACAAACTGCAATCTCACCTTGCCCGTGGAGGTGGACTGGCACATCCCGCTCGTTGCGCACGCGCACGACCCTGAGACGCTGTCGATTGTTGTCGAGACAACTCCGAGAGTTCGTCTCAATCATCCGAAGTGGACCGTGGGCGCCCTGAAAGACTGGGTCAATAGCACTGCCCCCGTGCGGATCTCCGGTTGGCTGATGTTCGATCCCGACCACCCGCCGATGCTGTATGACCCGAGCCAGCCGGATTTGCCGGGCAAGTACCGACAGACGCTGTGGGAGATTCACCCGATCACGAAGATCGAGGTGTGGAAGGGCAACGCCTGGCTCGACATGGACTCTCTGCCATGAGAATTGCGCCTAGGTTCCACGTGTTTTGGCTGGTGGTCCTGCTCGGGCTGGCAGGTTCATTACACGCCCAGACAACTAAGCAAAACTCGGAAGTTCCGGCTCAAGCGCCGACCCCGATAGCCGCCCCGGCGGCTCCACTTCGCATCGTCGGAGTCGAACCTGCAAAAGCGCAGCTCAACAACGAGATTCTCGTGCGCGTCGAGGGACTCTCCTCGCAGATCCTGAAGGACTCCTTCGATCCCAGCAAGTACGTCCTCTTCATCAACAGCCAGAAGTTCCCTTCCATCACCGGGCGTCTCACGGCCGACAAGGGTTCGCTCGCCTTCAGAATCAAGCGGGGTGGCTCTGCGGACGAGCTCGAGGCCTGGAATCGCCTGCTGGCGGGGACGTTTGCTGCGGAACGTCCCGTCACTCTGACCATCGGGACGAGCGAGAAGAGTCAGCTCGAGCTGGGGGGAACGCTCACCCAGCCGATCTTTACCCTTCAGATCTTCAGCCCGCAGTCGCTCACGATTGCGGGACTCGGCGTTGCCCTCTCCCTTATCGCCTTCTGGCTTCTCGCGATCCAGAGCGACGTCATTCGGGACACGGGGCCTCCGTTTCCCCCGAAAGGGAAGAGGCGCCCCTACAGTTTGTCGAAGCTCCAGATGGCCGTCTGGTTCTTTGTAGTCCTCGCGTCCTTCATCTTCATCTACATCATCACGGGGGACGCGTATTCGATCTCCGACCAGGCCCTCGCCCTCATCGGTATCGGCTCAGGAACGGCTCTCGGGGCGGCCGCGATCGACGCCAACAAGCGAGGGACGAACGCTTCGGACCTCTCAACCCTCGAGCCACAGCAGGCGACTCTCACCGCAGAACTAGGCGAGGCGAAGACCGAGCTGGCCACCCTCGCGAACCCGGCGACTCCGGCCGACCAGGAGCGGGCTCGTACCCTCCGTGTCGCCATCGCCGAGAAAACGGCGCAAGAGGTCGCGCTTCAGAAGCAGATCGATGCACTCAAGGCTCAGACCGCGAATCCCACGAGCGAGGGGTTCGTGACCGACATCCTGACCGACGCCAACGGCATCAGCTTCCACCGCTTCCAAATGCTCGCCTGGACGGCCGTCCTTGTCTCCATCTTCCTGAACGGTGTCTTCAGGAGCCTGACGATGCCTCCCCTGAATCCGACGCTCCTCGCGCTCATGGGCATCAGTGCCGGCACCTACCTCGGCTTCAAGATTCCGGAGAAGCAGACATGAGGGCTGACGGAGCGTCCAGTCGTCGCACGAGGTGTGAATACCCTGAACCGGCTCGCGATTCGTGTCGCCACAGCGGCACTTTCCCGATCGGGTGCCACATCGTGAGGCTCTGAGCGTGGCCCGGAACATCGTCCTCTGTCTCGACGGTACAAACAATAAGTACGCCGCCACGAACACGAACGTCGTGAAGCTCTACGCGATGCTCGACCGAACGGGCAATGACCAGTTCACGTACTACCAGCCCGGCATCGGCACGATGCCGCCCGCTGGCATGTGGGGCCGGCTGCAAAAAAGGATCGTCAAAACGCTCGATCTGGCCATCGCCTGGCTCCTCGAGGAACACGTGAGCGACGCCTACCGATTCCTCATGCGGTACTACGAGGAAGGCGACCGAATCTACATCTTCGGGTTTAGCAGAGGGGCATACACGGCCCGCGTACTAGCTGCCATGCTCTACAAAGTAGGACTCCTCAGTAAAGGCAACGAGGAGCTCGTTCCCTTCGCATGGGAGATGTTCACCCACAAGAGCTCACTAGATCAGGAGCCGTGCGCCGGGTTCCGGCGTACCTTTGCCCGCGAGGTCACCGTTCACTTCCTAGGCCTCTGGGACACGGTAAGCAGCGTTGGCTGGGCCTGGAACCCCTCCCACTATCAATACACCGCGAACAACCCCGGCATCACGACTATCCGCCACGCGGTCGCCCTCGATGAGCGGCGGGCTTACTTCGTCCAGAACCTCTGGGGCTCGGGCCCAGAGGTCGAGCAGGTCTGGTTTCCGGGCGTCCACTGCGACGTGGGCGGCGGCTACCCTGATGGAACCCTCGCGATGCTCGGCCTCGCATGGATGGTCCGCGAGGCCAAAGCTCACGGGCTACGTACGGAGCCGGCCGCGGAAGAAGCAGCCCTTCCCGGAGATGGAACGCCGGCTTTCTTGAAGCAGCACGCTGTCGGTCCCGCGCATGAATCCCTTTCCGGATGGTGGTGGGTCGGCGAATTCCTTCCCAAACGAATCAGAGTCCAGGAGCCGACCAATGAGTGGCGGACCCGCTGGATCATTCCCGCCGGCCGGTATCGCACCGTACCTCCGGGGTCGTGTATTCATCAAAGCATCCTGACGCGACTGGAAGATCTTCCCTCATACAGACCGACAAACCTCCCGGCGAACGCCACCACAGCCACCTAGCGCGCGGAGGCGAGCATGTGCCATACGTTGCAGAGCTCCGGAGCCGCCGAGGCAGGCGCGGCACCTCAACTCTTCTCGTTGCGTCGGCGAGATGGCCCGCCTACCGAAGGGGTCCTCGACGACATCCAGACCGCGCTTCACGACCCGACGCTCAATCTGCCGTCGCGCCTTACGCCGTGCGTACGCACGGCCATCGCAAGCCAGCGAGCCCTTACGGCACTTGGAGTCTCTGCGGTCGTCGCGGTCGGAAGAGTCCATCACGCAGCAAGCGTGAAAGAACACGCGTGGGCGCTCTTCGAGAATCATGGAGCCTGGCGCACGCTCGACCCGTACGTCGTGAGTCCCGCGCACCACGAGCCCCTTGCCCTCGTCGACAGTCGGAGCACGTGGACGAAGGCGCCCTCTCGCGAGCTCGCGCGCCTCCAGCCTGGGTTTTTTCTGACGATGCACTGCCAGATCAACGATGCCGCACTCAAGACGCTATTCGATGCCTCCACCATCGATGACATCAATCACGTCAACGGCCGCGTGGACGACCCGTTCGCGCATCCGAACTACGACCCGCGCGAACATTTCGATAACAGCCTCGTCGAGGAATCAATCCTCCTGCTTGAGGACCGCCTGTCGTGGCAGGGGGACACCCGCCTCCACACCGTTTTGACGGGTGCACCTCAATCTATCGCGTACGGTCTGGGGTGCCATGCCGTAGCCGACTTCTACTCGCACTCCAACTACGCCCCCATGGCCCTCGCGTACTACGGAAAGCCCGCTGACGTCCTTCCGATCGACCGGGCGGTCAGAGATGCTGGGTTTCTGACCTTCGTCGAAACGACATGGGATAACCGATCCCTCTGGAAAGACTACCCTGGCTTTTCGACCACCCAGGCATTTCCGTTGGGGGCAGAGTTCGCGAAGTGCCTTTTCACGGGCGCGTACAGCGCGGATACCTGGGCGCTACGACCGGGGATCCCTCACCATAATGACTTCGCCGTCGACCAGTCCGACTCCGCGCTTGTTCAGGCGCCCGCGATCCTCCGCCGCAAGCATCCATTCGCATTCCCGGGCGTCTGGAAGCAGCAGTACGACCTGCGTTACCGCCTCGCGACTGTACACCTGCGCGCTGTGGTTCAGCGGGCCAAGGATCACGACCCGACTCCGTTCCTCGGCAGCGATAACCCTCTGCCTGACATCCTCAAACCGCCGCCATGGACGCTCTCGAATAGCACGCTCGCGAACACCGTGGCCTACTTAGTGCGTGGAACCGATGGGCGCCCCGCCAACATCGCATGATGCAAGAGATTGGAGGAAGATATGAGTGATCCTGTAGGGGCGCAATGGGAATTGCCGGGGGGCTCTGACGCGTAGAGACCAGGGTCGCGCCCTCGGTTTCTTTCTCAATCCCCACCCCGTAGACGGGCAATCTGGCCAGGGGGGGCCCTCCCTGCACTCTTCCCGACCGCTGCGAGGCGGCAGTCCTCCGGCGGCACTTCCCGTCCTCCTGCACGCCACCCACCTTTTCGGCCTCGCCCTCGGTTCGCGTAGGGGCGCAACGGGGATTGCCTCACCGCGCGCCGCCGCCCGGACGACGGCGTAGGATCGTTCGGAGGAACCCGCATGAAGGTACTCGTCGATCTTTCTGTCGTCCCCTGTAGGGGTGCAATGGGAATTGCGGGAGGCCTGTGGCGCATAGAGACCAGGGCCCCGGCCGCGGCTTTCTTCTCAATCCCGTCCCGTAGACGGGCATTCTGTCCCGGCGGGGGCCCTTCATGCATTCTTCCCGACCGCCGCGTGGCGGCAGTTCTCCAGCGGCGCTGCCCGCCCTCCTGCGCGCCTCGCACCTTCTCGGGCTCGCTTTAGGGTCGGCCTTCGGTCGGCTGCGGGAATCGGGGGCGACTGCGGCGCGACTGTTCGAAAGGGCCGAAGAGAGCGCCCTGCTCCTTAGGATGATGCGCGAAACTGCTGGGATTCTCGGGGCGCGCTGGGACAAGGTGCCTGAGCGCCATCGCCCGCATTACGTCCCCGAGCAGCGCTTCCGGATTCTTCGCATCAGGAGCTTCCTCGGCCTCTCGCAACGCGAGACCGCGGAGATGTTCCGGGTGTCGACGGAGACGATCGCAAGGTGGGAGATGGAGACGACGAGACCCGACGAAGAGGCTCCGCGTCATGCCCTACGCCCCCTCGTCGCGCCGAATCCTCCCGTCCGGCGCTTCGCGGACGTGGTCAGGGCCGTGGTCAAGACGATGGAGCTGGCCGGGTTTGGTGGGAACGATCTGATCGCACGGACGCTGGCCCGCGCGGGCTGGAAGCTGTCGGCGAGGACGGTGGGACGGATCCGCAGGGAGCGCTGGCCGGTGCCTCGCGTGCCGGAGACGGCCTCAATGGTGCCACGAGCCGTGAGGGCAAAGCGCCCGAATCACGTCTGGATGGTGGATCTGACGGACGTCAAAGGGCTGTTCGGACTGGTGACGTTCAAGGTCGCAGTCGTCTTCGATGCGTTCTCGCGTATGCCGCTCTCGGCCAGGATATTTTCCAAGGAGGCTTCCGCCGTTGAAATCGCCCGTTTCGTCTCGAGGACAGCGAGGAGGCATGGACGGCCGGCGCACTTCGTCTCGGATCGGGCGCGCTGCTTCACGGGCGAGATCTTTCGCCGGAAGCTGCTATTGCTCGGAGTGAAGCAGAGGTTCGGCGCAGTCGGGAAGAAGGGCTCCATCGCGCTGATCGAACGCTTGTGGAGGACGCTGAAGGACACGCTCGGGCTTCGCCTGATGGGGCCGTTGGCGGCACAGGATCTGGCGGAGAAGATCGAGCTAGGCCTGCTCCACTACGCGCACTTCCGCCCGCATCAGGCTCTCGCGGGTGCAACTCCTTCGGAGATCTACTTCGGCCGGACGCCGTCGCACCTGTCAGCGATCCCACCTCCCCGGGGCAGGCCGGATGAAGGCCCGATGGACTTGCCGTTCTGGGTCGACTACCTCGATGCGGAACGGCTACTGCCAGTTCTGGTTCGAAAAGCAGCCTGAAGGAAGGTCACCCCGGGGAAAACGTCGGTCGACGTGTGCGCTCACGGAGGCATCGCAACCGCCGAGGCGCTGGTCTGTGCGCGCCACGCCCGCCGCAATTCCCATTGCGCCCCTACAGTGCGCAACAACGCCCGCCGCAATTCCCATTGCGTCCCTATAGGGGCGATCAAGCGTCCGCCAGCTTCTCGTCTTTACGCGCGCCCAGCTGCCGCTGCGCCCAGGAGAGTTTCTGCACGCTCGCGCGGAGCTCCTTGTACGGGGTGTTCTTCAGCTGGGCGTTGAAGAGCTCTCCCTCGGTCTCCATGACAAGCAGGCGGGCGTAGTAGAGGCGGTCCTCAGCGAGGTGCGCGAGGACGACCATGCCCGTCAGCAGCGGGTGATTCATCGTGATGTTCTGGCCGCGCTCGCGCCCGTGCTCCAATTCGACGGCCAGCGCGTACGCGAACTCCCACAGGTGGCCGGAGGTCTTCTCGTTGGCGAAGCGCCGTCCCCTGGGCAGGAAGTCGTTCAGGATCGCGCGCTCGGGCTGGTCGTGCTCGCTCGGCGTCAGGTAGTGATCTCGAATCAGCGCCTTCATCAGCGCGAGCACGTTGGCGGCCTCGCCCAGCGGGACGACGTTGATGTCCCGCTCGTCCAGGGGCGCGATCTCTTCCAGCGACAGCTCGGCCCAGTTCCGCTTGATGCCGAGCGACGTGCAGAAGATCGCGACGCTGCCCTTGGCGAGGAAGTCGAACGTGACGTCCTTGCCGTCGGTGAACGCGGACACCGTGTCCACCACGTAGTGGGCGAGGGTGTCGGCGTCGGCCCTGGCGGCGACTGCCTCGGCGAACGTCGTGAACTTCTGCATGCTGGTAACCCCTTGTAAAGTATAGGAGATTTGATTCTCAGGGCAGGACACGATCCTCTTCGGATCGAAGGTGTTGCGTGGCGCCCGTGCGGGTACGCTGAAGAGTGCCACCCCAGACGGGAGAGGCGAGGGCGTGCGCTCCCGGCCCAGCGAACCACGGCCGATCTCTCGTCTGTGCGCGCCAACGCCCGCCGCAATTCCCATTGCGCCCCTACAGTCTTGACCGAGGCTCTCGTCTGTGCGCGCCAGCGCCCGCCGCAATCTCCATCGCGCCCCTACAGGGGTCGTCAGGTCGCCACGCCGAAGAGGGCGCCGACAGCCGCCGTCACAGCCATCGCGAGTGCTCCCCAGAAGGTCACCCGGAGAGCTCCGGTAGCAATGGGGGCGCCCCCGGCCTTTGCGGCGATAGAGCCCAGAGCCGCCAGGAAGACAAGCGATACGCCAGCAACGTATGGGATGAGATGCTTTTCGGGAATGAGAGCGACCGCCGCGACGGGCACCGCGGCGCCGAGCGCGAACGTGATGGCCGACGTGAAGGCTGCCTGGAGCGGCCTCGCCTTCAAGTGTGGGGAGATACCGAGCTCATCGCGAACATGCGCGCCGAGTGCGTCCTTCTCCATGAGCTGCCGGGCGACCTCCTTCGCGAGACCCGCGCCCAGGCCGCGTCGGCGATAAATAGCTGCAAGTTCTGCCCGCTCGCCCACCTCGTCTTCCGCAAGCTCGCGGCGCTCGACGTCCGTGTCCGCTTTCTCCGTGTCGCTTTGAGAGCTTACGGAAACATACTCGCCAGCGGCCATCGACATGGAGCCTGCGACGAGACCTGCGACGCCAGAGACGAGGATTGCGCCATGGGTCACATTCGAGGCGGCGATACCGATCACGAGGCTCGACGTGGACAGGACCCCGTCGTTCGCACCGAGCACGGCTGCACGGAGCCAGCCGATTCGGTGGGTGTTATGCCGTTCGGGATGACGCGAAAGGCTCTTCATGGTGCGTTGATAGCGGATCGTAACCTGGTGGACCGAACGTACCGAACGGGCGAAAACGGCGGCGAAGCGCTGCTTGCCGTCGTCGCAGGCATTGGTGGCACGCTCCGTGCAAGTAAATCCTTGAGACCGAACGTCTCATGGAGGTTGATATGGCAGCTATGGAAAAAGATGCGAAGGCTGGATGTAGCAGTGGCGCCTGTTCCTGTAAGGAGGCGACCGTTGACGTGAAGGGGA
>OCTA010002100.1_pt1 | contig 18211 bp, 34 predicted proteins | sample 1538991 | NCBI WGS metagenome assembly OCTA01 (sample SAMEA3539302, study PRJEB22396) | soil metagenome | biome: tundra; feature: field; material: soil | place: USA | collected 2010-05 | depth 0.15 m | reverse complement strand
GGGTTGTGGATGATCTCGCCGAGAATATAGATCGGCTGCTTGGGAAAGACTTTGCGCGCGGCATAGGCCAGGTCGATGGCGCGCTCGACGCCGTAGCAAAAGCCGAACTCTTTGGCGAGCTTGATGGTCAGATCGCCCGCTGAAAGGACATGCCCGCTGCTGCGGATCCGCTCGACCAGGTTACTCCGATAGTGCGAGAGGACCTGAGCTTGGACCGCCGCCATGACGTCGGGTCGGCGGAGGTTGATTTTCTGCGGCGCGGCAGGCGCTTCGGTTGACATACTTGACCAAGTGTAACATGAACCCGCCCCTGGTCCAACAGAAAGGGGGACAGAGAAAGGGGGAGCGTGGAGTGGTGGAGTGAAGGGAGAGTGGGGCGAGGGAATGTGCCGGGCTTTCGGGTCGCCTCCCGGATCACCCCTCAACTCGACTATTTCGCTTCGGTTGCTTTTGTTGCTTTAATGATTGCGTCCCAGGGACGTTGTGGGATATTGGACGCCGGTTGCCGGAGCGTAGCTCAGCCTGGTAGAGCACTTGGTTTGGGACCAAGACGCCGCAGGTTCAAATCCTGTCGCTCCGACCACTCTTTGCGCCAGAAAAGTGAAGTTGATTGGTCCAGCACTGTCGCCCACCGTGCCGATTAACGAGCGGCTCGCCCAGCAGCTCGCCATCGCAGGGCAGGCGCTCCTCGAGGCCTCGGCCATTCTCTCGGGCAAGCCGGCTACAGGTTTTGCGCCTGCCGGGTCCCGGGGCCTGGAGCCTTCCACCTGGCTAACCGTCATTGAGCTGGTCAATGAGTTCCTGCTCGCCAAGGCCCGGCTCGTCAACTCCGATCGCTACCTGCGGCAACTCAAAGTTGTCCTCTCCAGTTTCGCCAACGGCCGCACACGGCACCCCATTGACCAGGTCAGGGCGCCCGAGGTCGAGAAGTGGATTCGGGTGCACGACTGGAAACCCCGCACCGCCAAGGGCTACCTGGACAGCGTTAAGACCCTCTTCAGCTTCGCCGTCAAGCGCGGCTACCTGGACCGCAACCCCGCCCTGGGCGTCGAGCTGCCGCGCGCGCCGGCGACCGCGCCGATCGGCGTGCACACCCCGGACCAGGTCAGGCAGGTCCTCGACACCGCGCGGCGGGCGGACCTGGACGTGTGCCGGGTCCTGGCCGTGCGTTACTTCGCCGGCGTGCGGTCCGCGGAAGCGCATCGGCTACGGGAGAGCGATTTGAAACTGGATCAAGGCTTCCTGGAAGTGCCGGCGTCCAAGAGCAAGACCCGGTCGCGCCGGCTCGTCACGATCCAGCCCAACTTAAAGGCCTGGCTTGCCCTGGGGGGCGAGCTGCGCGCGGTGGGTGACATGACCATCCGCAAGGTGATCAAGCTCTCCAAGGTTGACTGGGTGCACAATGCGACCCGCCACAGCTTTGTCTCCTACCACCTGGCTGAGTTTGAGAATGCCGGCAAGACAGCGCTGGAGGCCGGGCACAGTGAGACGATGCTCTTCGCTCACTACCGGGCGCTGGTCACGCCGGCTGCGGCAAAAGAGTACTGGGCCATCCTCCCGGCAGTTCAGTAATGCGCGCGGCGAAGCTTTCCTTGATGAGGGCAAAGAAGAACGTGGCCTGGCCGGTGCACTCCTTGCAAAAGCTCACGTCGTAATTCTCGAACTCGGGAGGGACGAGTCCGAAGCCGTCAATGGCGAACCTCACCACGGCAGCCCGCTCTTTGGTTTCACCGCACACGTCGCATTTGATGGTCAGCACGCCCCCATGATAGCAAAACGCCGGCCAGGGGCGAGCTGGCCGGCGTGGTGAGAAGCTTCCGGGCTACTTGCTTTCGTGGCGGTAGGTGCGGCAGAGCGCCAGGCACACGATGACGACGGCGACCATCGCGAGCAGGAATACCGCCCCGCCCCCGCCGCCGAAGCCGCCGCCGTGGAATCCCATGTGGCCTAAGAGTGTCAGTGTTTTCATACGTTGCTTTTGATCTTGGTTAACGGTTGCGGGGTTAGACGATCTCCACTTGCTGCAGCATCAATGGGAACTGGATGCCGTGATCTTCGTTGACCAGGGCGATGAAGGCTTCCAGGACCGCCGTGGCCAGCGCATCGATGCTCAGGTTGAGTTCATCGGCCACGCCCTCGAAGCCCAGGAGCACGTCGGCCCGGATGTTGAGCTTCAGTTCCTTGGCCTGCTGCTGGACCTTCTCACGCTCGCGTCGCAGCTTGGCTAGCGAGATGACTTTTGCTTCCGGCCTTTCAGCCGGCCGTTTCTGCTTTGCTGTCGTAGGCTTCATTAGTGCCTTTCTTCTGCCCGTCTTGCGGACAGTGTTGAGCGCAGAGCGGAAGGCAAGACCTTGTCAGGCACGGTAATGAGCCGTGCCCTATCCACTCTGCGCTCAGGTTTCGCTTTGAGCGCTGGCGCGGGATCATTACTTCCCGCTTGCGAATCAGCGTGCTGGTGTCTTGCACCAACAGAGGTATTGACGCGTGGGGCGGGGAAGTATTCAAGGGGGAAAGTCAGCCGCGGGGTAGCCTCAGGGTAGCCTCGGGGTAGCCTCAGGGTAGCCTCAGGGTGGCTTCGGGGTGCCTACCGGTTGGCTACCAGATGGCCTGAGGGTGGCCTGAGGGTGGCCTGAGGGTATCATTTGATACCAGAGGCGTGGAAGAGCGCGAATTATTGGAAACCGGCAAAAACTGCCTACTGCAGTAGTTTTGGCCGTGAGGAACGCGCCAGGATTCCCTAGGACGCGTCAGAATCACCCGGGCGACGTCGTGATAGGGGGGAAACCGGGTTCGGCCCGGGCCAGGGCCAAAGCGGCTTGCGGCGGCGGATCGGCGGCTTGAAGGTCGCGGCAGAATTTGCTGGTCCAGCGGTTGAAGACTTCAGGCGTGAGCAGGAAGCGGTGCTTCACCTGGTTGGGATAGACTTCCTGGAGCATGGACCTGGCGCCCACCTTGAAATAGTGCTGGATGATCCGCCCCTCCGCGCGGGCGATCATGGCGAAGGCGCCGCGGCGTTTCCAGTAGGCGATCTCGCCCAGGATCTGGCGCAGGGCGGCGCGGCCCGGGGGGAGGGCGCCGGCAAAGATGACTTCGGGCACCAGCGAGGCGCGCATGATCAGATGGATGTCCTGCACGGCCCCGGTAACCCACAACCTAGCATCCGCCACAGAAACGGGGATGACAAAGGTCTGCTCGGGCATCAGGGCGCCGGCGGTGTCGTGGCGGCGGGTGCGGCGGCCGTCGCCGGGTTGGAGCGTTTCTTCCACCACCACCAGGCGAGCAGGATGATCGTGCCGAAAGGCAGAGCGAGGATAAGGAGCTTCTTCACTTGGACGGGGAGAGCAGGGAGAGCAGGCCGGTTACGGCTGAGCCCGAGCCGGCGACGGCGGTTGCATCAGCGCTCAGCTTGTCGAGCGTGGGAGCGTAGGTCTGGTACTTCTGCCAGGCCAGGTAGAGGCCGACGTAGAGGCCGACCATGCCCAGGAAGGTGAGCAGGACGAGTGTGCCGATGGTTCCTTCACGCATGATTCAGTTGGCTGGGCAGTTTGGCGCGCACGGTCTCACGCAGGTGCCACCCCAAATGGCGCACGTGCGGATGCCGCGGCTTGGGTGTCAGGTCGCGGCGTGAGGATCCGCGGCCTGGCCGGTGAAGACCTGCGGCGCCGGAGCGGCGGCCACGGGTGCCGGCGCGGCTGCAGGCGCGGTCACCAGTGCCGAGGCCGGCACGTAGTCGCTGTAATTCTTGGCGGCGACTTTGGCGCGGAGGGCAGCCCAATCGGCGGCCGTCGGGTCGCCTTTGGCGAACATGGAGCTGATGGCGGCGGCGATGCCGGGCTCGAGTTTAATCCCTTCTTCGATGGCGAAGAGGGCCAGTTGGATGGTTTCAGGAGGCATAATTATATTTTGACACCGATGTTGCGGAGCAGGTTGACCAGGTCAGCCAGCGCGTTGGCGGCCGTCTGGGAAGAGAGCAGGGAGTTGAGCTGCGATTCGCCCAGGCCGTTGGTTGCGCCGCCGGAGACGAGTGTGGAGTAGGCTTGCGCGGCATCAATGGCGAGCAGCTCACAGGCTTGGTATTTATCGAACGCCGCCTTGACCTTCATCTCAGCGATGGCGGACGGATGGTACTGGGCGACGTAATCGCCCCACGCGGTCATGGCCGTGTCCACGGCGACGGCCGGCGCAGCCACTACGTTGTAAGCGATTCGTGACGGCGTGGAGGTGCAGCCGTTGAAGGCGACGCCGGCCAGGCCGATCGCCAGAAAGACTGCGACGACGCCAGGCCGGACAGGCACCCATGATGGTTTGACGGCGCCAGCCTGTTCGCTGGTGACGTTGTTGTCGCGCGCGGCCAGGCCGAGGCCGGCAATGCCGGCGGCGGCGGCGACTTTGGCGCTGAGTGAGAGCCAGTGCGGGAGGCCGTCCAGCATCGCCACCGAGGCGCCGATGGCGGACATCAATCCGAAGACAGTAGTTTTCCAGGAGGAGTTCATGCTTTGTTTGTTAGTCGGTCAGTGTCGTATTCGTTGTTTGATTTGCAGTACTTACAGTGTGCCAGAATGATGGAGACCTTGAGCTTCACCCGGAAGAGTTCGCGGATGATCCAGGCTTGAAGAGCCACGACGAGCGTGAGCAGGCAGTTGGCAGTGGAGGTGTCGAGGGTCATGCTTTCTTGAACCTTCCTCTGAGCAGCTCGAGGCCGCCCATCCAAACGAAGAGCGCGCCGGCCGCCGCGAGATAGACCCACCACGGAATGGCTTTGACGATGCCCCACAGCAGCGTGCTGGCGCCGGAGCCCACGGCCCCGACGACTTGGCCCGGAGCGCTGAGGACGTTGTTGACGCCTTCCATCAGGCCCTGCTCCGCGGCCTGGTTGATAGAGCTGGCGACATTGTTATCGCCGGTGCTGACATCGCCAGCCGCCATGTTGGCGTTGGCCGCGTCGGCCTGCGCCTGGGTCCAGGTGCCATTGTCCACGAGCTGCTGGTCAATGGCGGAGTTGCCGGCATTGGCCGCGTTCGAGCGCGCCTGCTCGGCGGCCGGGTCAACCCCGGTCGCCTTTGTTACCATCCAGTTCCAGAGTCCCATAGAATCAGTTTCCCAGCGCGCTCATTGCCAATACAGGTTCCCTGCCGCATCCCGTTTCAGCGATCCGGTCCCGGCGGGATTCGTCGCCAACAGCGAACCGGCCCCTACCCCAGTGACGTAGTTGGTCGGAATTCCCATGAACGCCGACCCGGTCGAGTTCGTCACCGTCAAAGTGTTTGGCCAGGTCGGCCAATTGGTTCCCCCGTAGTTATACCGCATGGTGATGGTGAGAGGGTCATAGATTGACAAGAAGGTCCAGTTGGTTGGTTCGTAAGTGCGGTACTGGTCAATTTGCAGGACCTCCCCTGAAGTGTTGGTGTATATAAAGTAGGCCACGCTCCCCGGCGTGAAAGCGGAGACGTGCATCCAGTAGAGCCCGTTCACATTGTCAGGAGAGGCCCCAGAGACGACGTAGTTGGAATAGAAACCCGACGACGGGTAGTTTGGGGATCCCACGGCAGCCGCCTTGACCGCCGACAATGCCAGCGGAACGTTGAGGTTCACGAGTGCCGACCCATCCACCGCCAGACCGCCCAGCAGGTTTCCGTAGAAATCGCTCATCGGCCTTAGCCCATAGTCGCCCTCACCGAGAAAGCTGTTCGCGATAAAGAGGTTCGCCAGCCAGCCATTGGTGAGATTCATGAAATGCAATCCATCGGTGCTGAACTGCGGTGAGTTGGTCGGGCAAAGTATCTGCTGTGTCACAATCTTGTCCCTCCGGATCAGGCCGCTAAAGAGCGACTGGTTGCTCAGCACCATGCTCACCAGCGCCGTACGGGTGGTCTCATGCGAGTCGTCGTACGCATAGGGACTGGTGGCGTTGGTCCAGAGCGGCTGCGTTGTCATGTAGATCGGCTTCCACCCGTTCGCGATCGCCGCGCTAACCACGTTGGTAAGGTGGCCGAACGTCGTCAGGGCAGGATCGCCAAGCCCATAATCATCGTTGATCCCCGCCCCGATGTACAACTCCGCCTGGCTGATCTTGGAGATCAACCCTACGCCGTATAAGTAAGCTCTGGCGAATGCGCTGTCGATGTGGGCCACATAGGTGCCCGACGCCGCCAGGTTCTTCCAACAGGTATCTTGCGCGCGGAGTCCTTGCTGCTGCATGAGCCAGGGAATGTCCATCCGCGGTTGACCCACCAAGCCCGTCAGCAGCGAGTCACCGATATACACACGCTCCACTGTTTCGGGCTCCAGCCATCGGGCGGCGCGATTCGCTGCCACAACCAGGTTGGTGTCGGCGAACCGGTTAAACACAAAAACCGCCGCGATTTGACCATTAAAAAAACCATCCATCCCTGTGCCGGCGGCGGTGGTAGATGCCCCGATGATGAGTGAGGTCAAGTTTACCGTCGGCACGATCGGCACCGTTTGCGTGTAAACCTGGTTGTAGTAGTTCAACTGCCCCGGCATCCCCTCCAGCCAATACGCCACCTTGGTACCTGAAACACTCAATGTGCTCACCATGCGCTCTCCGTAACGCCCGTAACCCCAGATCCCGTACTGGTAAGCGAATGGTGTACTCGCATAGGCCGACGGCGTGTAAACCAAGTTCGACAGTGTGGACCCGGTCTCGGAGTAGGAGCTGGCGCCGACTCGAAAGCCAAACTTGAGGAAGGAGTTTTCGACCGCCATCAGGAACGCCCCGGAAACACTGTTTGTATCCACCGCCCCGGCCAGCCAGCCGGAATTAGTCAGGCTCGCTGTCCGAGGGTAGCGCCACACGATGACCATGCTGTTTGTCCGCAGGTCTGGCAGGCCATCCACGCGCACCATCGAACCGTTGAAGTTTCCACCCCAGGCCCCGTAAGTAATGTTGGATGAGTAGAAGCTCCGCCCCATCAGCGTGAGGTTGCTACCGGGATTAAACCGCGCCTTCAAAATGACAGCGTCCACCAGGTTGGACCACACGCCGGCCGCTTTGAGTTCGTTGACGCACCCCACCAAATCGCTGCGCGCAGCCGGGTCTGAAATATTGGCGGCGCTCGCAAAGGCCAGGGCGTTAGTGTCTCCAAATAGCGCCGTTGTGGAAACCTGGCTCCAATTGGGCAGATTTCCCGGAAGCTGCGGCAAGGGCACCGTATTGCTCGAGAGCAGCGCGGCATCATAACCCTGGCTCCCTACGGGCATGATAGGCGCCATCGCGGCGGCCACCGCTTTCACCGTGGCGCGCTTGGTCGTCCAGGTGCCAGTGCCGGCGTTGGTAGTGTTCATGATGACGTCGTCATTGGTGTTGACGGTCGTCGCCCGCGGCTCTTGCGAGTACGGGATCGGAACGATGGTCGCGGCCAGGGCGCTAAGGGCCAGGGCCAGGTTCAGTGAGATTAAGAGCGCCGTTTTCATCGGTAAGTGAGTGATTGTTTTCATCGCCTTGAACTGTGACAACTTCGGGGTCAGGCATCAAGACGTTGCCGGCTTCGTCCGATTGGACGCGGCCGGCTTCGTCGATCTGGACCACGACCAGAGGCCCGGCGGTGCCAAACATGAGCGGGCTGGGCTGACACTGGATGTTGATGGCGGCGGTCATACATAGAAGACCTCTCCCACACACCAGTTAATTCCATACGGATTATCCACGATCATGTAGCCGGTGGTTTCCACCGTCCAGGTGTTTCCGGCGGAAATCTGGCCAAGCTGGTTTCCTAGTGAATCCCCGATCGAAAGCGCCTGCACCGTGTCCAGGTTGGTGACGATGATTTGCTTGCGCTTCTTGCCGGTGACCGGATCGGTGCCATTGAATTGCCCGGCATTGGCGTTCGTTACGCCGGTGCCTTTGACATAGGTCGGCGCGTTGGTGCTAGTGACCAGGTTGGTGACCGGCGAGTAAGAAATGGCGCACGTGGTCGCGTAAAACGCGATGGTGATCGGGTTGAGGCTTGGATTCTGGAGGATGATCGACGTGAAATGGTTTGGCCGATTGTCCACCATCCAGCCGGCCTGCATTGAGATGTAGGCGCCGCCGTTAAAGCTGCTCAGGAAGGGCGCATCAGCCGACGCGCAGGAGAAAACGGAGGCGGTAACCGCTATCGGCCGGACTTCGCCCGCCTTCAGCGTTACGGAACTTTGGGCTAATGTCATCATTTGCGGAAGAGCATGAAGGCAATGAGCAGACCCATCAGGATCATGGCGCCGGTGACCACCTTGGTGGTCAGGTCCATGCCGGTGGTCGCGCCGCCGCTCTGGACGTTTTGCGCCAGCGTTTGATTGTTGGCGAGCACCGACGCCAGCAGGTCGGTATTGTTCTTAGTGTCGGAGACCTGGGCGGCGGCTTCGTTGGCGTTGAAGTTGGAGAGCAGGTCTAGCGATGCCTGGTTGAGTCTGTTCTGTTCATCGAGCGCCGCGAGAGCAACGTCGCTCATGCCCCTCAGGGCGTTGTTGGTCGCACCCCCATCAGTGAGGGTGACGCTGCCCCCGGCGATGACCGTGGGCGAGTTTGAGCCCGATCCGCCAGCGGCAGAGTACGTCGTCTGGTTGTTGGTGGTAGCTTGGGTGCTTTTGCTGTCTGAGGAGCTGAAGCCCATGATTATTTCCTCCGGAACAGAATCAGCGCGATGACGGCCACGGCCGCTCCGAGGGCGCCCCAAAGCCAGGTGGAAGACCCGCCGCCCATGTTCGGGGCAAAGTTGACCGAGCCGAAAGCTGTCGGCCCAGTGCTCAGCTTGGCCGCTTGCGACGTCTGTTGTGAACTCGATACGCCAAGGCTCATATCATCTCTTTAACAACAGCACGACCAACACGACCGCGACAGCCGCCCCGCCAATAATCAGCAGGGTGTTGGTGCTTACTCCGGAGGTCGGGACCGCGGTGGCTGTGGGCATGGCGCCCCAGACATCCTCTCCCATGTTGATTGTGCTGGCGGCGCTCGACGTGGCCGAGGCGCCGCCGCCGCCGCCACCGCCTCCGCCGCCCAATAATCCAGCGATCAGGCCCACAGCTTAGTGCTTCTTGAAGAACAGGAACGCGCCAAGTATCAGCGCGGCCGATCCCAGGATGATGTAGAGGGTGTTGCCGCTGAAGAGGCTGGACGCTGCTGGCGCGCCCGCGCCCGGAGTGGCGACCTTGGCCGCGGGGGCCGTGGTTTTGCCGGTCAGCGTCTGGACCTGGCCGACGACTGGCGCGACCGCGCCGAAGATGCCCGTGAGCGAGCTGAGCCAACTGGGGGCCGCTACGGTCGTAGTGCCACCGCTCTGAGTGACCTGGCCGTTGTCGATCACATCCAGGGGTGATTGGTTGGCGACGTAGTTGGCGCCGGCGTCCGAAGCATTAAGATCGCTGGCGATGCTGCCGTCTCCGCTGAGAGGGTCTGGTTCCATAAGTCTGTTTCTGACCGGGCCCGGCCCGGCTGCCTTGGCCTTGGGCAGCCGGGTCAGACCGATTTGTTAACCGAAAGTCCGCGGGCTACTTCTCGATCGCGCCGTAGATCTGCGACAGGGCGTTGATCGTCTTGTTAGCCGCGACGCCGCCGGCCACCGTGGCCGTGATGCGGAAATCCTTCACGGTCGCGCCGTTGGCCTGCATAATGAGGCCGTCGGTCGGGAGGTCGGATTTGTCGAACACGATGTCCAGCCGGTCAGGCGGAAGACCGCCTTCGTTGAAGTCATCGCCGATCAGCATTTGGTCGCTGATCGTCTTGGTCACGTCGCGCACGGTGGCGTTGTCCACTTCCACCTTGGCGCGAGTGATCGCGTCAAAGGCCGGTGTCACCAGGTCGTTTTGATCGGCGAGGAGCTGCGCCGGAGTGCGGCCAGGCAGCGGCCCGAGGTTAGCCGCATAGGCGCTGAACCGGCTGATCTGGTTGTAGATCTCCGCTTTGTTCAGGTTGGTGATGACGAGGTCGCCCGCGCCGCCATAGACCAGGCCCTGGCGTTTCCACTTGGTGATCATTCCCACCGGGTTCTTGTTGGTGTCCAGCGGCCCGACCGCGTTGTCGATCTCCGCATAAGCGTTGATGGTGATGGCGCTGTTCGCCAGGACGTTGGCGCTCGCCGCGGGGATCTGCATCTCGACCGAGAACGAAGGCAGCACCGAACCGTTGGCCCAGGCCGTGTACCAGGCCATCATGTCCCGCGCGGCGTAACTGGCGCGCCACGGCTCGCGGAAAAAGAGCGGCAAGTAGAAGATGGTCTGCTTGGCGGCCACCGGGCCGTCAGGGACGCCATTGCCGCCGGTCCAATGCAATATGCCGGCGTCGTAATTGTAGGCGTTGAGCCCGTACTGCGCGCCAAAGGACTTGTGGATCATGTCCAGCTCGTTGGCGGTGTGCGTGCGTTGCGGATTGCCGCCGATCTTGACGGTGATCAGGCTCAGCACGTCGTTGATCTGGAGCGTCTTGGCGGCGGCCGCCGTGGCGATGACTTCAAACAGCAGGCCGCGGTAGCGCGGCCCGAGCTGGAGTTCCAGCGTGGGGGTCTGCCCATAGGCAGCGCCCTGGACAGGGTTGCATTGTCTTTCGATTCGGTTCATTGCGAAGGAGGGTGATTGTTGCGGTTGACGTGCTCGCCTGGTGACTAGCCTTGGAGCGAGGCCGGGAGCTTCGACTTGATGAAGTTATTGAAGACCAGGATGGTCACGAGGGCAACGGCGGCGATGATGAGGTATGGTTTGAACTTATTCATAGGAGGAACAGAGCCGGTGGGCTCAACTTGATGGCAGTTCGTGTGGCGGCTTCCGGGCACCCTCGAGGGGACACCCCCGACGCATGTGCGTTTTGGCACGCCTGAACTTTCAGACGCGCTAAGTTTCCCATACCCGCTCCCGAGCTGCAATAGGAAGGGAGCGTAAGTAAGGGCAAAGAGGCGCAAGACGGCTACTTGACCCAATTCCTGCTAGGGATTGCGGGCATGGAAACGAATATTGAAGAGGTCAGTGCCGAGCCAGTCCGGCCGCCTGCAGTTCCACCGCCGGCGCCCGCGCCAGAATTGCCGCGCGCGGCCGTGGTAGTGGCGGAGGGCAAGACCCAGCGCGAGATCGAACTCGAGGGCAAGCTGACGGATGCCGATAAAGCATTGCGCGACAAGGATCTGAGCTTGATGCAGTTGGGTGAAGAGAACCGCCAGCTCAAGCGAGTCACGCCGCAGCCGTCCAGGAAGAAGAAATCAGCCATCGAGGCGTTCTTCGATGCTGAGGATTAGAGCATGGCTGATCCGATACCAGGAACGCCAGCGAACACGCCGTCTTCTCAGCCGGTGGCGGGCAATGGCGCGGGCCGACCGGCTCAAGTGCCTCCCGTTGGACCTGGCGCTAAAGATACAGCTTCGAGGTTTGGCGGCAACCCCGGCGGCAAGAAGCGACAGGACGGGCTGGTTCCCGGCTCTCCTGAAGCCGCTGAGGCTGATCGCAAGAAAGATCGGTTGCGCAAGAAAGCCGAGCGCAAGCAACCCGATCCTCCCCCGTTACCCGGCATCACTCGGCCAGCAGTGGAAGGTTCGCCTTCAACGCCGGGTAGTGGTCTGGGCACTTTGCCAGGGACTCCGGTTCAGCCGGTTCTGCCTTGGGATGCAAGCACGGTCCAACCGATCGTTGAACAGTTCCTCCCGGCCGCCGAGCAGTTGATGTCCAACCAGATCAGCAGCCGCGCGCGCAAGGCCCGGCTGCCGGCTGAGATCGTCAAAGAGATCGAGGCGGACGCGCAGTGGCCCGCCGATGCGAAGAAGTCCTTGCAGTTGAACACGGCCAATGTCACGGCCAAGTGGCTGAACAAGCTGGGCGTCTCGGCTGAGTATGGGCCGGAGATCGCCTTCATGACTGCGCTCAGCAGAATTGCCGGCGGCCACGTGCTGGTGTTGCGCCGGCTGGACAAGCTGATCGCGCTGGCCAATGTGCAGCCGGCCAAGTCGGGTGAGAAAGGGACGGCCGCCCCTGCAGCTAAGCAGTGAGCAATCCCGCCTTAACACCCTGCCCTATCTGCGGCGCGCTGCGGACGGTGGCAACTACTGATACCTGGATCTTCATCGCCACTTCGCGGGTGGCCAAACTGGTCTGCTCGCGCCAGTGCCTCATTAAGTTTGCCGTTGCGTTGCCCTTGCCGCAAACGCCGCCGGTGTTGAACGAGGGCGGGTGCCACGTCATCACGCCGCACCGTCGTGAGTGACTACACACTGCCGCCGTGCTCAACGTTGCTGTGCGGCATGACGGGGAGCGGCAAGACGACGTTCGCCATCCTCTACCTGCTCAACGCATCCGCCGCGTGCCGGTTTGTGTTTGATGACCTGGGCCAGGTGGCAGCCAGGTTGAAGCTGCCACACGCGTCCACGGCCGCCGAGCTGGAGGCCGCGCTGGCCACGCGTTGGGTGATTTTCAATCCGCACCGGATGTTCCCGGGCGACGTGGAGGGGGCATTCCGTTTCTTCTGCCAGTGGGCTTACGACGCCAGCCGGCGCGGGCCGGGCAAGAAGATCCTCTTGGTGGACGAGCTATGGAAGTTTTGCTCGCCCAACCAGATTCCCAAAGAGCTGGCGGTGGTAGCGCAGACCGGGCGGGTGGAAAACCTCGAGCTGGTGACCGCCACGCAGTTGCCGCACAAGATTCATGCGAGCATTACCGGACAGTCCACGGAGCTGGTGTGCTTCCGCCTGGACGAGGCGCTCGCCCTGGACAAGGTGGAAGAGCTGGGGGCGGACCGGGCCGCGGTGCAGTCGCTGCCGCTGGGGGGTTTTATCGCGTGGAACCGGATCTCGCGGGCGCGGCTGCCAGGGAAAGTGTTTTAGAGGCCGGCAATGGCCAGGCCTCTGACGATCTTCTGGGCAATGTCTCGCCGTCGCTCAGAGACGACCGAGCCGCGCTTGTGGGTGAGGGATGCCTTGTCCAGGGTGTAGAGCAGGTCACAGCGGCAAATTGTCTTCCAGTCCAGCCCGTCCGCTTCGTCCAGGATCGCCTCGTTGAGTTCGGCCTCGTGTTGCTGCCCTGGCTGTAGCGTCCGGCACTGAAGAACCACTACTTGCGGCTTTCGGTCAATCCGCGCCTGGCAGGAGATCAGCACGCAAGGGTGCGCGCCGTGGACGTTCCCGGTGTAGATGTCCCAAGCCTTCATTGCGGGTCGCCCTTGGACTGGGCCGCCATGAACGCCCGGGTGACCTCGGCATCATCATCCCGCTTGGAATAGAGCGCGCGGGCCACATTGTCCGGCAGTGGGTCCACATTGGTGACCCGAGGGGAGCCCAGTTGCTCCAGAAGCTTCGGCAGGCCGATCTTGGCGCTCTGCCGCATCACGTCCGCGATGGACAGGCCGGTCTGTTTGGCAGCCTGCTTCATTTCGCCCAGCACATCGGGGGGCCAGGCGACCGGATAAACGACAGTCTTCATGGAGGAATCATATAATATCCCTACCCCATTTCAAGCCCTTTTTGCCCACCTCGACCGGACACGCTGTCCCCGGAACTGTGTCCTGATTGCGTCCAGTTGAGTGGACAGGTTAGCAGGACACACCCCTCTCCAAGCTCATTTTGAGGCGGACACGGGACGTTTTGTCCGGGTAACCCTGTCCGGCTTTGCGTCCGGGCTTCTGTCCGGCTTGGCGTCCAGCTTTCCCTCTATGAACTTGGAGACATCGCTCTCCCGGAAGCGCACAGTGCCCGGCGTGGGCTTGAATCGGCGGCATCCGTGGAGGATGCGCGCCACGGTTTTGGTGCTCAGGACCTGGAACATGGTCATCAGGTCTTGATAGGTGAGTAGTTTGTCAGGAGTCGTCATAGCCAGCCGGGGAACCGGACAGCATTCCGCGGGCCTGTAGCGCCCGATCTGGCGCGTAGGACCGTAGCGCCAACTCTGGCGATAGCCGCGGGCCGCGCCGATCCGGGCGCTGAGGGCCTCGGGCCCCGGCGTCAGAAGTGGCGCTGCGATATCGCGTCCAGGACGTAGCCCCGCTTCCGGGGCGTCATGTGGTCCAGTTTAGCCAGCCAGCGCGCAGCCAGGCGCTTGAGGTAGAGCCGCTGGCGGAAGTTCCCGCCGGCATAGCGCCAGTCGTGCAGCTCGTCAGGCTCTTCGAAGTTGCACCAAAGGCACTCCGTAACCGTACGGCCCCGCGTCCGGGTCCGGTAGGTTAGGCAGCGCCAGGTCGGGAGAGCGGCGCCGTAAAGCTCGCTCGGGTAACCGCTGACCAGGACGCGGCAATCCGCCTCCTGCAGCAGCGCCAGAAGCAGCGTGTGGTGTTGGTCGGTCATCTCGTGGTCGTAATAGACCCGGCCCGCCCTGGTGGAAAGCAGGTAGGGCGGGTCGCAGTAAATCACGGCGTCGGCCGGCAGCGCTGGAATGAGCACGGGCAGGGCCTGCAAGGCGTCGGCCACTAGCGCCTGGACGCCGGCCTCCGCGCTGACTCTGGCAATGACTCCTGGAGAGCGGTCAATCAGGATGCTCGACTCCGCGCGCCGCTTGCGCCAGAACACCTGGCCGCTGCCAACGAAGGGCTCGACGTACACCGAGTGCGGCGGCATCTGGCCGATGATCCGATGGAACACGCCGGCCTGGGCCTTGGAGCCGGGGTAGCTCATTCGGTCCAGGCTTTGGGGTAGCCTTGGTGTCGCATGGGGGTGGCTTTGGGGTGGCCTTGGTGTCGCATGGGGGTGGCTTTGTGATGGCTTTAGGGTGCCTCTGTACCCCGGAGTATATGCCTAGTATATGGCTTTGAGGTGGCCTTGGGGTGGCTTGGAGCGGCTTTTCAGTTTTGGATCCCCGATGGATTCACCGAGGACCTGAACTCCCCACACCAGGCCATCTCAGGTGTGATTGCGAATTCTGACCACCGATCGCTCGGGCTTGGTGGCGCAGGTGGTGGAAAGCGGCGGCACATCCCGACCAGGATTCCAGGTAGCTCCAGATGGCTCCAGAACCTGCAACGAAAGCAGTTGTGAGGCTCTGGCGGAATTGCGGTGGCTTTTGCTTTGTTGCTCATACAAACGTCCTCCAGAGGTGATCAGCCGCGGCTCCGGGGTTGCTGGTGATCTTGCCCTCTTTGACCATGTTGCCCAGCTCGTCCAGGACACGCTGAGCTTTGGAACTGTCCTGGCGGAACCGGTTCAGCCAACGGCCTCCCCAGTTGATCATCTCCTTTTCGGCCTGCTTCGGGTTATACCGGGCCAGGGCTTGCTTGAAGTCCTCCATGAATTCCCTTTCCTTCCTCTGCTTTTTAAGAGCCGCTGAACTGCTGAACTGGTGAGTCGGCTTGGCTGGAGCACCCCCTTCAGCAGTTAAACAGCTTAAAGAAGTCTCTGAAGTACTCTCCTGCTCTATCTGAGACTCTCCTAGAACTGCTGTTTTTTGCGGTGGGGTAGTGTCGTTTTTTGCGGGTGGCAGGGGTCCTTTTGTGCGGGTGGCACCCGCAGATTTTGCCGGTTGCTCCCGCAATATTTGCGGGTGCCAGGGGTCGTTTTGTGCAGGTGGCTCCCGCAATATTTGCGGGGGAGAGGTGCATTCTGTGCGGGTGGGAGCCCTATTTGCAGGGGTTTCCACGTACAGGGGTGCACCAAACGCATCATAGAGGTAGTGTCGTTTTTTGCAGGTACCCCCCCTGGCCCCCAAAGGCATCGCCTGGTCCGGCCGGCGATACCCGTTTCCCCACATGCCGTCGTTAGCCACTTCCTGCCGGATTTCCCGCTTCGGTTGCTGGGCGGTTATGTGGAAGACGTTCATCGCGTGCATGTTCGGCCGGGGCAACTTGCTGACCCAAATGTGCCGTTGCTCTTCCAGCTCCTTGGTCCAGCCGTAGATCGCCCGCGAGCTGCGAGTCAACCGCTCGCGCAGTTGCGTGTTGCTGATGGCTATCTGCCCTTTCCGGTTGTTGTTGACGTACGGGTTGTTGGCCAGATCGAGCAAGAATACGAATAGGTTCCTTGCGCCGTCGCTCAACTCAGGATCGGTCACAGCGTCCTCTCTGGCTCTCAGGATGACGTGTTGATCCTTAGCCTTCTTGGCGTTGACGTCGGCATCGTGCGAGGTGTTTTGATTGTCGGGAGGCTCTTGCTCCCGTTTGATGTACTCTTCGTTTGACGTTCTCATTTATTGCTTGTTGTGGGGACCGTCTGGACAGACGCGGAGCAGAGCGTCCATCAGTTGGTTTGCCTCGTCGAGTTGGCCGCTCTCGAGCAGCGCTCTTACTCCGGCTTTAATCTCGAAACGGAATACCACCTTGCACTCCGGGTGCACCGGTGGTAACACTGAAGGCGCGTGAGCGCCGGTCGGCCTGGTGAATAGCATCGTGATGGGTTCTTTCATTTTGGGTCTGCCGGCGCCGCTTGTTTCTACAAGGCCGCCAGCAGGCAATTTCTCTTTTTGGTTTAGGAGTTCTTGAGGGCTTCGTACAGCCGGTGGAAGTCTTTGCAGTCCGGGTCCACCAGGGCGATGATCCACACGGCCAGGTTCAACGCCTGAGCGCGGGTGATCTCGAGTGGAATGGTACCAATGACTACACGCCCGCCCGGAACATCCGCTCCCACCAAAAACAGGTTGGCGGTGTCCGCCAGTGGCAGCTCGCCGTTCATGTTTCCCTCTTCTTCAAAGACCGTGATGCGGTGGCCGCCAGGCTGCGGGCACGATCAAACTTAAGCCGGGCCGCGATGCGGAAACCATCGGCCACGTCCTGACTTTCCGCTTTGGTCGCTTTGCCCAGGGCGTCAATGGCTGCCCATGCGGCCGTTAGAATCCCATCGGCTATGGCCACTTCGTGGGGTGCGGTTTTGGTGTTCATGCTGCCTCCTGTCTTCTTTTGCGCTCACGCAAGAGGAGCATGTCCTCGTGTGCCTGCCTAATGCCGCGCTTAATGCAGGAATCAGCTTCAATCTCAAAGGATGCGTTACTTTCGGTCATCCGCTCTGCGCTGGCCCACTGGGCTGTTAGTTCGCGCAGCATCTGCTCTTGCTCAGCGCTCAAGTCCACCAACAGCTTGAGCCTCATACTGCCCTCGCTTTCTGCGCCTGGCGTCTGACGGCGCGCAGTTGCGACATGGTGACGACCTTTTCCCCCAGGGCGTCCAGAACCCTGGTTGGCGTGTCCGCGGGCCAACGCCTGGGCCGTGTCTGGCTCGTGTCGGCTGGCTCGATTCTCAGTTTATTGATGTGCCTGCGCAGGCTCGCCTTTGAGAGAGGTCTGCGCTCCTGAACCGTTTCCAGCACCTGCTGGAACGTGAGTGTCAGCGTCATGTTCTTGTTTTTGTGAACGTATTGGTAGTTCATGGGTGCACATTAACTGAGGCATACTGAGTCAGTCAAGCTCAATCTGCCTCAATTATCATCATTACTTTCCCACCCCTTGGCCGCAGTCTTTCTGAGGCAAGACAATGACTACTGAACAAATCAGAATCCGGTTGACGACCGATGAGCTGAAGGAGTTGCAGAACCTGGCAGAGAGTTGCGAGCTGAGCATGACCGCCTTATCGGGCATCTTTGTAAAAGCCGCGCTCCGCGCCATACAGGCCAACCATGGCCGCCTTGCCCTCCCCCTCCAGCTCAAGGTTGAAGACCCCAAAACACGCAAATGAAAAAGCAAGGCATCATCCTCATAGCCGGTACCGTCCTCGCAGTTCTAACAATCACTTGTTTCACGCCCAAGAGCCATGCGGATACGGAAAGCCCAGCGGTCCAAATTGCTCGCCTGCAGGGCGAGATACAAAAGCTCAAAGTGGAAATTGCCATACTCAAGCCTTACGCCAGGCGTGGCGCCGGGCTGCCATTGAAGCTTGAGCACCGGAAAGCCCTAACTAGCAGTGGCCTGGTATTGGAGATCGAAAACTACTCCAGCGAAACGCTGCCCGTAAAGGTAACGATGATTAACCCGACCTTTGGCAAGACAAACGTCTTTGACCTTGTACTAGACGGTGCCCAAATCCATCCCTTTGTAAAAGAGATTGGCCGGCTGCAAGGTTGGACCGCCGCTCCCGGAGACATTGTGCAGGTCCGCTGCAAAGGTTATGAGCCATACACGGCCCGGATTGAGTAGCCATTCCGACCAAGCGGGCATTGAAAAAAAGCTCTTCAAATCCTGTCGCTCCGACCACTACTTTGTTGGGAAAACGCGCTGCCACGGCGGCCCGCAAGACGAGTAGCCGTGTCGGGGGGTTACAAGTGCACAGCCGAAATACACAGCTTTTTATCGAGAAATCCCCAGCCTGCGCACGTCAATTCTGGTATAATAT
>OCTA010002098.1_pt1 | contig 18238 bp, 13 predicted proteins | sample 1538991 | NCBI WGS metagenome assembly OCTA01 (sample SAMEA3539302, study PRJEB22396) | soil metagenome | biome: tundra; feature: field; material: soil | place: USA | collected 2010-05 | depth 0.15 m | reverse complement strand
GTTCCGCGGATTCTCCGGCTACATCCAGGCCGACGCCCACGCCATCTACGACGCGATCTTCCGCGGCGAGGCGCGGGCCAAGGACGACGACACGCCTCCCAAGGAGGTGGGGTGCTGGAGCCACGCGAGGAGGAAGGCCTGGGAGGCGGCCGTCGTTGGCAAAGATCCGGCGGCGCGCGAAGCGCTCTTGCGTATGCGGGCGCTCTTCCAGCTCGAAGAGCAGTGGGCCGATCTGGCCCCCGCGCAGCGACACGCGCGCCGGCAGCTCGCCTCGCGGCCGCTCGTCGACGACTTCTTCGCCTGGATCGCCGTGCAGTACGTGCGCGTCAAGGACACGCGCGGGCTCGTGGCCACGGCGTTCGGCTACGCCGTCCGACAAGAGGCCGCCCTGCGTCGCTTCCTCGACGACGGGCGACTGCCCATGACGAACAACCACTCCGAGCGGGCGCTCAGGGGGATCGCCGTCGGCCGTCGCGCATGGATGTTCTTCGGCTCCGACGATCACGCAAGCGCCGCCGCGAACCTCTTCTCGCTCATCGCCTCGTGCGAGCTGCACGGGATCGACCCCGAGGCCTACCTCCTCGACATCATTCACGTGCTCCCGTTCTGGCCGCGCGGCCGCTACCTGGAGCTCGCGCCGAAGTACTGGACCGCTACCCGCGCTCGAATTCCCGAGAAGGAGCTCAAGGTCGAGATCGGCGACATCACGGTTCCGCCGCCGCTGCCCCCGCAAGAGCAGCCGGCTTCGCGCTGACTGAACGTCCACGAACGCAAGCTTGCGTCACGACGCGAGGCCCGTCGAGAACGGGGTCCGTGCAGCCCGTACCCGTGCACAATGCAGTGAACGACGCGGTGAAGATACGCGCGCGGGTTGACGTCGTGGGCGATGCACGTCGCGATGATCGAGAGGATGTCGGCCGTGCGCGTGGCGCCTTCGGATGATTCGTCGTAAAAAGCCAGTGAGAAGCGTGCGGAATGCACTGATAGACCGGATCCGGCCCCACCCGCCACCTGGCATGTAGTCGCGCCCGAGGTTGGGTCACGGGTACCGGCTGAGCGCGGGACCATAGGTATGCACGCGGAGCGAGGCCAACGCCGCGAAAGAGCGAGCGACGCATCGCTCCTGTTGCTTGCTACAAGCCCTATTCTCCCCCGCCCACCCCGTTTGCATGTTACCCCCTCGCGGCGACTTGACAGCCGTGTGAAGACCGAGGCTGGCTCCCGGAGCTCGAACGGTGGTAAAGCGCAAGCGATGAAGTCCCGAACCTTCGCGGGCTGGCTTCTGGCGGGTGGCCTTACCACCCTGCTTTGCGCGGCGTGCAGCAGCCAAGGCGATGCTGGGCAGGGCTGCGTGTATAGCGGCGGCCTTCTCAACGGCAGCTACTCGTGCAATCGCGGGCTCGTTTGCAACACGGGGCGTTCTTCGCCAACTTGCGAGTCACCGAACGCCAATGCGGTCGGCGGGCCCTGCGGCGAGGACAACAACTGCAAGGCTGGGCTGTGGTGCAACCTGAAGGTTTGTGCCGACCTCATCGGGCTCGGCCAGCCTTGCCCGAGTGGCGTGGGCTGCGCGTCGGGGCTCATCTGCTCGAAAATGGTGGACCCGAACCGTCCGGTGTGCGCGGTGGACGATGGCGGCGCCCCGCCCGGTGACGGGGGGGGAAGCGTAGCGGACGCGACGGGCGAATAGGTCGTCGAAGCGGGCGGGATTCGCCAGCATGGCGAGCACGACGCCACCGACGACGACATCCCCGAGGAGGTGGCCGACGACTGACCCCGCCTTCGGCAAACCCCCGGCGCTGGCATCGAGCCGGCGCCGGGGACACTGCGGCCAACAGGCCGCGGCTACGCCGGCATCGAAACGACCCGCCTCACCACGACCTGCGACGCCGCCCTCATTTCACGACGCGTCCTCTGCGGATTTGCACGTCGCTCTACAGTCTCACGGCCGGGCACCCGTCGCGCGATCCACGATCATCGGCTTCTTGCCCGAGTAATCAACGAACGCCTTCTCGCCGGCGCGGTGCACCTGGCGCATCGAGAGCGCCAGCGTCGCCTTCCACGTCGCGTAGCGATCGCAGAACTGGCTGTACTGGTACGGCCGCGATCCGTCGGCCCGCGTTCCCGCAGCGTCGGTGTACTCGAGCCACAAGAGCTGCAGCGTGACCGCCACCTTGCACAGCTCGCGGTGCACCCACGCGAAGTCGATCGGCGTGCGCTTCGACGGCTCGTTGCGACCGACGTGGCGAAACAGGCGCGTCTCGACTTCCGCGTCCGTCAGCGTCGATGCCTCTTCCCACGTGAGCCCGGCCGCCTCGGCGCGCCGGACGTAATCGCTGACCGACCCCGCGGAGATCCCGCACGACGCAGAGATCTGCCGTTGCGAGCGTCCGCACTCGAATTTTAGGCGAAGAACTTCTCGTACCTTGCGCATCGTCAGTCGCTCCATCCGCGCCAGGTCGCGCACCAAGGGCCGCGCACCAAGCTCGAACTGTTGCGACCACGCCTTCCCCGTCGCGACGGCTCCCCGGCGCACCCACGGGGGTGCGCGGAGATCCGTTGCTCAAGTGCGCCGGAACGGCTGCTCAAGTCGTCCGGAACGGGCGCTCAAGTGCTTCCGGTGAGCAAGAGGGTTCATGGGTAACAGTAGCCCGATTGACATGGGTGACACCGAACGACAGGGGTGACACCGATCCGATCAACATCGGTGACGGATCACTTGACGCGAGCCCAACTCGTGACCGGTGGCCGTATCAGCCCCAGTTCCGGCTTGGCGTCGTCGACAAAGCCGAGCGAGACGTCGGCGAAGTAGAGCTGGTGGACGCCGTCACGTCGGTCGATGCCGATCCACTCTCCCTCGAGTGCGTGGTTGACCTGCACGTGCACGCCCTTCCAGCGAATCCGCCCGCTCGCCGCAACCTTGCGCGTTTCGAAACCGTCCGGGTAGGTGGGCGGCTCGAGGCGGCGCGGAAGGACACGCGTCGAGACCGCGTAGATGGACGCCGGCGGACGATCGTCGAGGGATTCGTGCGGTCTCTCCTCGTTGTACTCCCTGCGAAAGGCGTCGAAGCGCGCCTGCTGCCTACGAAAGGTGCTCGCGGGTGGCCGTAACGTCTCCTGCTTCAAAGTTCGGTGCATCCGCTCGTGACGTCCGTTCTGCTCGGGGTGACCAGGTTGAGTGCGCTCGTGGCGGATGCCAAGCTTCACCCACCAGATGGACAGCTGCGACAATCCGCCGGCGCCTCGGCTGGCAAACGGTGTCCCGTTGTCCGTGCGGATCCTCTCGGGCAAGCCGAGTTCACGAAACGCGTGCTCGAAAATCGGCCGCACCCCACCCCACTTCGTGGAGCGTAAGGCGGTGCATCGGAGCAGCATGCGGCTGCAGGCATCGGTCAGTGTCAGCGGGTAGCATCGCTTCCCGTCTCCCGTCTTGAAGTCGCCCTTGAAGTCCGCGCACCAAAGCTGGTTCGGCGTGACGGCGTCGCCAAACGGGTCGGTGTACGGCGGCGCGCCCGGCGGGCACGGGAGAGACCATACCTCGCGAAGATCGCGCCGACGGTGCTCGCGGCCGGCGCTTGAAAATCAGGGTGTTTCCTCGCAAGCCATGCGAGAACCTTTCGCGAACCCCAGTGCGGGTGCGCACGACGCGCCTCCAACACCGTTTCCACCACGACAGCGTCCAGTCGTGCCGGATGCGAAAGAGGCGCGCGGGACCTGTCGGCGAGTCCGGCGGGACCGTATTGGTTGTATCTCGCGACCCATTTATACGCGGTCTTCCGACTCACGCCGAACTCCAGGCAGAGGTCCGTCATCGGACGCTCGCCCTTCAAATACTCTCCGATGAGCAGCATCCGCTCATTCATCCGTGACCGCTCCTTCCAGACCATCGGCTCTCCCTTCGGAGAACCAGTCTCAGCCAAACGAGCCAGTGTCACCCATGTGAAGCGGACAAGCGTCACCCGGGTGAGCCGGCCAAGGTGTCACCCGTCTTACCGGTTGTTACCCGGAATCCGCGCTCAAGTCCCGCCGGAACGAGCGCTCAAGTCCCTCCGGAATACGCAATCAGCGAATGCTTCCCGAGCTTCACTTTGATCCCCTGAAGGACGACGACGACGAGTAGCCGGGCAAGAAGGTGCCCCCTCCCGTCGCGTTCCGCGCCGAGCTCCCCCAAATCGCTGCCCAGGGCTGCCGCTCAGGGGGAACTTCCGCACCGGGCGCGTAACCGCGCGCGGTCGAAGAGAACGCGCCTTTGGCCCTCGGAACGAGGAGCGTACGGCGGAACCGGCCCGCATCAAGGACGCTGCGTCCGCCTTCGCTTCGCTACGGCGCGACTTGCGCCGCACGCGGTCCGCTTCGCAGAGCCTACGCGGCTCCTTGACACGAGCCTCCCTTCGCCGGGAATAGGAACCATGGCGAGGGCGACGGACGGCCAGACACCAACGCTCGCCGCTCGGGCGGCTTCGGGCTCAGGACTCTCAGCCACACGCAAGACACGCCGCGGGTGGGAGTCGGAAGCCCCCGGCGGCCTAGCGTATCGTCGACTACGGCCTCTTTCCCGACGAGACCATCGAGCTCCTTGCTCACCGCCGAATCCCGACCATCCTCGGAAACCATGATCGGTGGTCTCTCGAGGGATCCTCGATAACGGGCGGCGGATGGGAACTCTCGACGGACTCTCGTCGGTTCCTCGCAGCGATGCCCTGCGCGTGGCACCTCGAGCACGCCGGTGTTCGCGTCAGCGCTCATCACGGGTCGCCGGGGGATGACATGCGCGGAATCTCGGCCGACCTCGGTATCGAGGAGGCAAGAGAGCATCTGGCGACCGCGGGGGCTGACGTGCTGATCGTCGGGCACACGCATCACGCGTTCGAGGTGATCGTCGGCGAACGGCAGAGAATCCTCAACCCAGCCGCGCTGCTGCGATCACCCGCCGAGGGCGCGACCAACCCGCCCGCGACAGGCACGTTTGGCGTCCTCGAGCTGCCGTCGCTGCGGTTCCGAGTGAAGAGCGCGAGCCATGGCGGTGAGGTGGAGATCCTTCGGCGGGCCCTTGGTTGACGATTCTCGCCGGCTCCGTGCACTCATCGGAGCTCCACGACCGCCGCGCCGACCGCAAAGTGCACATACGTCCCCAGCACCCGCTTCTTCGCCGCGCTCAGCACCCACGCGTACGCTGCGAGCTGCGGCGCAAATTCCAGCGCCTTGCTCGCGAGCCGGCCCGCGTCACCCGGGAAGCTCTTGTGATCCACGAGAACAACGCCGTCCCGTGTCTCAAGCAACAGGTCGATCGTCCCCTGTACCCGCCGTGTGCCGGCCGCCGTCGCGACCATCCCGGTGACCGGGTACTCGCGATGCCACGTAGCCCCCGGCCACCGCGAGTGAGCCCACTCCCGCAGCTGATCCCCCGCGCGCAGCAGCGCGTCCGCCGTCAGGAGCGCTGCAAGCCTCGACGCCACGAGGATCCGGTTCGCACGCTCGATCCGTTGCGCTCGCTCGAGCCCCGCGACGTCGGCGGCCAGGAACGCGTGCACGGCGTCGCCCACGATGTCCCAGGTGACGTCCTTCCCTTCCCCGAGCGGCAGGCGTTCACCAATCGACACCGCCTCGGCAACCGTGCCCGGAGGCACGACCAGCTCGGGCCACTCCTCTCTGGCCCGCGAGGGCGCGATCCTGTACGGAGCTCGCTTCAGCGTCGGGGCGGGCAACGCGCCCGCCCGTGCGAACCGACCGTGCGAGTCGAGATTGACAACTCGTACCGGCACCTTCCCTCCCGCGGCCAGCACCCAGTGGCGTGTACGAACCTCGAGGGTCCGGCGCCCGATTCCTCGTAGCACGATGATGGCCCCCTCCGATCCGTCCGCTTCCGACGGTAGCTGAACGAGCGGTTTCTCCTCCGCATCGCACAGCTCGTCAAGCCAGCCGACGGCAGGCCCCTTCGCCCTGGCTCGGGCCGCGAGGATTAGATGATCCCGGGCGCGCGTGAAGCCGACGTACAGCAAACGCACGCGTTCCCGCTCTTCGCGAAGGGCTACGGCCTTGCCTTCGGGCGATGCGGCTGCCCTCTCGGCCAGCGGCGTCTTCGTTTGCAATCCGAAGGGGGACGGCCAGTAGCGTATCCAGCGCCCTGCGAGCGGAGCGCTGGGATCGAACTCGGGCTGGTTGGTCTCCGGCGAGACCTCGAACGCGGTGCGTCTCTCGCTCCTGTCGAGACTCGCGAGGATCACGACCGGCCATTCGAGGCCCTTGGCGCGGTGGTACGTGAGCACCGTGATCGCTCCGTCGCCCGTGCCCACGTGCTGCTCGTCGGACGCCCGCTCCTCGTCGCGAACGAGGACGACCTGCGCCGCCTCATCGAAGTAGCGAAGCAACCCGGCGACGGTCGCCGCCGCGCGCTCTCGCGCACACCGCTCTTCGTAGGCCGCCGCCATGGCGCGCAAGGCATCGAGGTTGGCGAGGCGCTGATCGGGATCAGGCCAGCGACAGGCGATCGCTGTGAGGTCGAGGACCGTCAGTACGGCATCGAGCGCCTCCGAAGGGGACGCGCCCTCGAGCTCGCCGGCGAGCCGTCCGGTGCGCGCAACGAGGGGCGACACCGGGGACGCCACATACGCTTCGCCCTTCTCCTTCATCGTGCGCCGTACCGCGGCCTCGCCTATACGGGCCTCGAGCCAGGCTTCCGGATCGCGTCCGTCGAAGCCGGTGAGGGCCTCGAGCGTCGCGTGCGCCAGCTCGTCCGTCGGATCGGCCACAGCGCGCAGTGCGGCGTCGACGAGCGTACCCTCCGGAGTCGCCAGCAAGCCCGCCTGCGCCAGCGTGGCGCGCACGCCTCGGGCCGAGAGGGCCTTCGCCACTTGCGCGGCCTCAGCGTTGGTCGCGACCAGCAGGGCCACGTCGCCAGGGCGCAGAGGACGGACCTCGCCCGTCGCTCGGTCCACGACGGGCGTCCCTTGCGGGTCCTCGATCAATCGCCGGATGCCCTCCGCGATCGCGGTGGCGTCCTCTTCCAGGTTCTTGGACCCGAGCGCCCAGTAGCCGAGTGGCGGCAAGGACACGAGCGCCTCGGGAGTCACGCGCGACGCCTTCACCTCGACCTCGGCGGGCTTGTACCCATGCCGTGCGAACGCCGCCGCGAAGAGATGGGAGCACGCGTCCACCAGCTCGGGCCGCGAGCGCCGGTTCATCGGGAGCTGCTGGATCGTGCCGCCCTCGTCATCGACCCACTTCGCGAGCGCCTCCATCAGCGTGGGATCGGCGCCGGCGAACTCGAAGATGCATTGCTTGCGATCGCCGACCCACGTCGACCGGTCCGCGAGGGCATGGAGCCGCACGAAGAGCGCGAGCTGAACAGGGCTCGTGTCCTGAAACTCGTCGATGACAAGGAGGCGAATCCGCTCGCGAAGCTCGTCGGCCACGTCTTTCTGTTCGACCAGGGTGAGCGCGCGGTCGATCATGTCGACGAAATCGACGACCCGGCGGCGCTGCTTCCAGGTGTCGTATGCCGCAAGCCCGGCGCTGGCCGCAGCGAACACGGAGAGCGTGAACGCGCGGACCTCTTCGTGAAGCCTCGGGTGCTCGCCCACGCGCGAGGCGATCGCGATCAGCGGCGCGACCGCGGCCCTCCCGGCCCTCCCCGGTTCGACCTTGGAGAGCTTGACCCAGTCGCTCCAGTGAAGCGCCCCCTTCTTCGCGGCGTGCAGCGACTCGTTGACGTACGCCCGCGCTTTGCAGGTCTTGTCCACGCCGTCGTCGATCTTCGACAGTGCCCGTGATGTGCTCTCGAGCGCGGCGAGGAGAGTGGCGTCGAGCGCATCACCGTCCGAGCTCGGCTTGCCCAGCAGCGCCATCAGCCCTTCGGCCGACCTCTCGCCCATCGCGTGGAGAGCGCCCGGATCGATCCGGTTGCTACGCGCGAGGGTCATCACGTCCTCCACGGGCGTGAGCCAGTCCGTGCGCTCGGTCATCGGGCTCCAGCGGATCTGCAGGTGGTCCGCGAGCTCCTGCACGCGCTGGCGGAAGGCCGGGGCGAGACCCCACTCGAGCGCCTGGCGAAGGAGTCGAGCCTCGCTCCCGGGCACCACGTCGACGTGCGGGGAGAGCCCGGCATCGATGGCAAACTCCTGGAGCAGCCGCAGACACACGGCGTGCACCGTGCCGAGGTACGCGAGCGGCAAGCGCTGCGCGCTAGCATGAGCGCCCTTCTCGACGAGCGTTCGCCGGATGCGCGCTCCGAGGTCCGCAGCCGCCCTCTTCGTGTACGTCACGGCGACGAGGCCCTCGAGATCGATGGCCCCTTCGCCGGGCGCGATCGCCGCGGCGACCTCCTCGGTGAGGCGATAGGTCTTGCCGCTGCCCGCGCTCGCCCCGACAAGCGTGAGCCGTTCGGCTGTCTTCTTTCGGGTGCTCATGCCAGCTCCTGCCAGCGGCGTCCGCACAGCGCGTCGTACGGACAGTACGTGCACGCCGCGTCCTTCTCGAACGCGAGGTGCAGGTCCTGCTCCGCGGCGCTGAGCCCCATCCCCTCGAGCAGCGGAACCGACGTCCGCAGGCCCGTGACGGCAATGCGGCCCGTGAGGAGCGCTCGCTCGACCCGATCGGCCGTGCGTTCGAAGCGGGCCCACGTCTCGGCGAGGGCGGGTCCGTCGATCGGCATCGACCGCGTCCGAAAGGGCCCTCCAGGGGTCGCGAGGAGCTGCCCTCGCTTGAGCGAAAAGTACGCCGCGGCAGGCATCTCCCTCGCGTCGGTTTCCCGCATGCGAGCGGCCGCATAGACCGCGAGCTGGGTGGCGCCGCCGCTCTGGAGCAGGTCCCGGTAACGGCTCAGGCCCCACTTGAGATCGAGCACCACGTCGCGATCGGCCTCGTCGCGCAGCAGCAGATCGAGGCGCCCGCCGAGGGTCCCTGCGCGCCACGGCGCTTCCACGACGACCTCGACACCGACCACAGTGAGCTTCGATTCGGCGAGCATCTCGGCGAGCGACGTGACGGCCCGGGCGAGCTGGTCCCGGAGCTGCGCGAGCTCGAACGTCGCCCCGGGAAGGAGGAAGACGGCTGCCTCCTCTCGCAGGAGGCGATCGAGGATCGACGCGACCAGGCCACCCAGCGCCCCCGCGTTCGCGAGCACGCCTGCGCCATGCAGCTCTTCGACGAGACGGTGACCGAGCTTGCCACAGAGCTGCGGACCGCCCGCGATCGAGTCGAGCGCGCCGGGCCGAATGCCGGCCGGATACTTGAAGACCCACTGAAGAGGGCATCCGACGAGCGCGTCGAGGCTCGTCGCGCTGTGCCTCACCGCCGCGCCAAGATACGCGGGATCAACGTGCCACTCCGGTCGCGCTGTCGGCAGGGCGAGGGCGCCCCGATCGTGCACGACCGGAGGGGCGGCCCGTCCGAGCGCATCCACACGGCCGGCGAGGAGGTCGCGCGCGTCGATCGTGATCCGCGCAAGGTCGGCGCGGCTCGCCCCGAGGCGCGCCGCCATCTCGGTCCAAACAGGGTGTGGCTCGAGGGCTTCGCCGAGAGCCCACCCGGGCATGGCCAGCACGAGCCGCCTTCGCGTGGCGTGGATCGCTTGGTGCCAGCTTTGTCCCTCCGCCGCCAGACGCTCTGCGGGATCGGGCAAGACAATGCCGGCTTCCCGCAGGGCAACGAGCTCTCCGCGACGCCACGGCCGCACGGAGGGACGCCACTCCGTGCCGCCCACGCAGTGCCACCACACCACGACGTCCCGCGCGCAGCGGAGCGCCGCCGGCGAGTCGACCGGATCGGTGCGCCCCGCGGCCTCCGTCGCGAGGGCGAGGGTGTGCCCCGACGACACCTGCTCGAGGAGGAGCCGCGCATCGACGAGATCGAGACCCGCGCGCGACTCGTGACTCAGCGTGTCGTGGAACTCCTGCGCGCGAGCGAAGGCCGTGGCCAGGATGTCCGCGCGCGCCGCGAGGTCCGTGCGGGTGGGCTCCGCCTGCGCCGACTTCGTCACCGCCGCGAGACGTTTGCGGAGCCAGGTGCGCACCCGATCGGCCACGGCGAGCAGCGCCGCGCGTGGAGCCGGGCTCGTGGCCTCGCATCCCGGCTGCTCGAGCCAGGTCGCGATCGTCTGCAGCCGCCCCTCGACGCGCTCGTTCGCCAGGCCCTCGGCAGCGTCGAGGGCGACCCCCGACGCCGTCGCCGCGCGCAGGGCCTTCGCGCGCGTCGCCTCGGCGATCTCCTCCTTGGCCTTTCGCCACGCGGGACCGCCGATGCCCGGCGCCTCGGCGAGGGCGCCGGCCAGCTCGTTTCCGACGAGTCCCTGAAAGGGGCCCACCGGCAACGTCAAGAGCTCGAGCACGCGGTACGGATCGCGCGGCTCGAACGCGAGCTCCACGGCCAGCGGGAGCACCTGCAGCGCTGGCCGCCATTCGCTGTTCGAGTCGAGGCCCTGGCTCGGGAGGCCGTGCGCGACGAGGGCGTCGTCGAGGGCGCGAGCTTCCCCGCCGCGGATGATCACGGTCGACGGGTCTTGCCACGCGTGAAGAAGGGCGGCCGTCGCATCGGCGAGCTCCCACGAGGTCTCGGCGCGCAGAACGATGAGCGAGCCGTCGCCCTCGAGGCGCGGTGAGGCCGGCGGCGTCGCGGTCACCGGCTCGTCACGGAGGAGTGCCTGCAGGCGGCCGAGGTCCGAGTCCCCCGGCATGGGTTCGAACGTCGCGATCGTCGTACGGATCGAGGTGCCGCGCTCCTCGAGGAGCGTGAAGACGCGCTGCCATCGTCCGGGCCAGAGCGTGCGTGTCTCGGCAAGGAGAAGGGCGTCGAAGATGGGCGTGCGCGCTGCACGGAGGTCGCGAAGCTCGCGTTCCACCTGGCAGAGGCGGTCGGGCGTACCGGGCGGGAGATCGTGGAGCTCGTTGAGCTCGCGCACAGTCTCGATGCGCGGACCGCCGCCCGGGATCGGCGCGCCGTTCCAGCCGGCGATCACGAGCTCATCGCGCCACTTGAGAAGCGTCTCGGCGGTGCCGATGGCATCCATCCGATGCGACCGCGCGTAGAACTGTCCGGGATGTGTGGCTTCGAGTTCGGCCATGCGCCGCGACCAATGCTGGACGCGTACCGCTTGCGCGGAGGGTACGCGCGGAAGGCCGAGGCGGAGCTCGAGGTTTGCGAGGAGCTGCGGCGCGGTCCAGACAGGGCAGCCTAGCCGCGCGGTGCCGGCGGAGAGATCGTCGTGTTCGGTGAGCGAGGCGCCGGAGAAGAGGAGCGTAACCAATGGCGTGAGCGTCACTCGAGCCCCCCTTCGTGTCCGCGAACCGCCGAGAGCGTAACACCTGCACACGATGTGCTCACGACGCGGTCGCCTCGGCGTCGGTCGCCTCGCGGAGATGGCCCACGGCCTCGCCAAGCGCCTCGAGCTGCGCGCCGAGCTCGCCACGCATCCACTCGGCGGACTCGAGGATGGTCGTTCCGTGCCTGGTCACGAGCCGGGCCGACTTCTCGACGGCGGCGACCCTCGTCGCGACCTTCTGCAACGCGGAGATCGCTTCCTCGATCCCGGCGAAGCTCTCCTCGTTGGCCTCGAGCGCGACGCGCGTGCGCACCGCGATCGCGCGCGCGACCGAGAGCCCCGCCTTCAGATACACATCGCTCGTGGGGTCATCGGCGTCCCAGACGACGAACACGTCTTCGCCGACCCGCCGCATCGGCTCCATCCCTTCGGACGCGCTCGCCCGCGCGAGCACGAAGAGCCCGACCTGCGCCTCGCGCGTCTCGCGCGCGAGCGCGATCTCCGTGAGCGCCTGCTTCGACGTGTAGCTCTTGTTAGCCTTGGCCTCGCACGCGATCCGCACTCCTGGCGCCGCGCTCTCCGGTCCGAGCGTGATCACGCCGTCCCCCACCTTGCGGGCCCCGCGGGCCGGCGTTCCGCCCACGCTCTCGTAGACGTCGCCCAAGCGAGCCGCTTCGCGCTCGAGGACCTCGTGGAGCGAGTCTTCGAAGTTCCTGCCGTGCGTGGGGGTCCGCGCCTCCTCCGCGCGCTTGACGCGCATCTCACCGAGCTCCTTGCGCATGTCGGACTGGAAGTCCGTGTTCGACTTCATCAGCTGCCCGATGACCTCGAGCACCTCGCCGCGCAGCCGCGACAGCGGGGACTGCTTGTCGTCGAGGGTGAAGCTCGCGCGGAGCGTAGCGTCGGTCTTCTGGATGGCGTCGGTGATCTTCCTGAGGGCGGTGCCCGGCTGATCGAGCGAGAACTGCTCGACGATCGTGCGCTGCGCCTTCTCGACGCGCCCCACGAGCCGCGCGAGAGCCCCGTTCTCGTTGTCGAGCGAGAACTCGCTCGCCAGCGCCTGCACATCGGTCTTGAGCTCGTCGCGCAGGATCCCGTTGCGTCCCTGGACCTCCGTGACGAGCCGCGACAGTGCGGAGTCGGGGCGGTCGAGCGAGAACTGGGAGACGACGGCATCCAGCTGCGCGTCGAGGGCCTTGCCCACGGTCTTCGCGATGGCCCCGACGACGCCGTCCGCCTGGTCCGGGGACAGCAGCTTGAAGATCGGGCTCGTCGTACCGATCTGCTCGGCGAGCGTCCGCGCGATCGTCGATCCCTCACCCGCGAGGTGCCGGGTCAGGAGCGCATCGAGCTCCCCATCGCGCTGGACCAGGCGCTCGAGCCGCTGCGGAAGCGCGCCGCTCGAAGGATCGAAGTAGTGCGCGAGCGACGTGGCGAGCGACTTCGTGAGGTCGCCGGTCCGCTCGGACAGGATGTCCCGCACCGAGCCGACGAGCCGGTCGCCTTCCTTGCGGATCGCTTCCGCGTCGATCGAGCCGCCCGCGTCTCGAAGGCAGAGGGCGCCGACCCGGAGCGCACGGACGGCGTACTCGTTCCGGGCGGGGCCTACCGGGTGCCTCTCGAGCTCGAGGAGCACCTCCGGGTCGTTCACGACGAGGGTGAGCTGCAGCGCCTGCCGGGCGCCTTCGGGTCCGACGAACGGGATGGGATTCGATTGCATGGTCAGGGTCCTTGCGGGCGGTTTGCCCAGACTCCAGCCTGCAGCCCGCTCCGCGCCCAAAGGGGCGGTGCGGTTAGATCCGACTGGGCGACCGTTCAGCCGATCGACGAGCCCTGCGAGCTCTGCGCCGCCGCGAGCGCCCCCTTCGCGAGCGCGATCACGGCGTCGCGAAGCTCCGGATTCTCGGGTCGAGCCGTATCTCCGAGCGAAACGACGAGCCGGGCGACCCGTTGCACCGCGGTGGTATGGACCGAGACGCGCACCCCATCGGGGAGCGCCTCGGCCTTCATCCCCTTCAGGAGATTGCGCCGGACCCAGGCTCCCTCAGGGTTTCGCACGACGAACGAGCACGTCACGGGCGCCCGATCCTCGTGGAAGCCGTCCAGGCTCTCGGCCTCGAACGTCGCGAGCGTCTCCGCGGACACCTCGCGGTACGCCTCGTTCGCGTCGGGCCGCGCGTCGAGGACATTGTCGACGCGGAACCACTTCAGCGTGCTGCTGCGATGGCAGGTCGCGATGAAGCGCGCCGGAGGCCCCAGCTCGAGCCGATGGACCGAGGCGCGCCGCCAGTCCTCCTCGCGCCGGCTGACGGTGAAGTACCGGAACGCCATCGTGACCTTCCCGGTGGCGGCGTCCTCCACGGCAGGCACGAAGCGCTCTTCGGCGTCGGTGAGCGCCGAGGAGACGACCGCGCTCGCGTCGAACGTCGCGCTGCGTGCGCCTTGCGGCAGGCGCGTGACCACGGCCTCGAGAAGAGCCTTACGCGCCGCGCACTGGGGGAGGCGCCCGATCTGCCGGAGCAGCTCGACGGCCTCGGTCTCCTTGAAGTGGAGCGCTCCGGGCAGCCAGTCGCGCGGGACGCTCCAGTAGACCTGCGTCACGTCCTCGTCGGAGCGCTCGAAAGGCCAGCCGGCGGCCTGCAGCTCCACGAGGCGCTTGCGGAGCGCGGGGACGCCGAGCTCGAGGCGACGGGCCAGCTCGGCCTGGATCCACGTACGCTGCTCGATGAAGAGGTGGACGATGCCGAAGAGCGTCTCGGTTGCGCTCCGCTGGCCCACGGATTGGAGGCTAGCAGAGGGGGCGCGCGGGATGCTCTCCGCGTAAGCTGCGAACGAGCCGCAAACGAGAAGCGGCGTCGTCCTCTGCGGAGGCGGATGTCGGCGACGCGCGACTCGCTCGAGACGATCGTCTCTGCGATCGACGCAGAGCCGACCGCTGAGGAGATCGTTCAGCAGGCCTCCGTCGGTGGAGCGCGCGCAGATCCATGCGGTCATTTCGTACATCTCGACTTTCCGCGACGACAGCGAGCACGTGCGCCCGCGCAACCCTCGATTCCGATGCTGTCCAGACCCTGCGGATCATCGTAGGATGAGTGATCGTCAGGGGGGGGTGTCAGTGCGGCTGAACGCGAGGCGGAGCGGATGCGTCCGAGGAGGTACCCATGGCCCTCGCCGTTGATCCGTTCCTCACGTCGTACGATCCCTCGGACCTGCCCGGCGGCAGCATCGATCCGCTTGGGTTCGATCGCGCGTACAACCACCTCGCGAATTGCTTTTTGCCCGGGCTCACCAACGTCGCGAGTGTGCCTCGGTATTTCTCAGTCCTCTGCACGGGTATTCTTCTCGCGAACGTGAGTGCCGCGGCAACGCCGCGCGAGAAGCTGAAAATACGCCTCGAGAGCGTGCAGCGTCTCGAACGATTCTGGGGCGTGGCGAACGTGCTCGCGTCCGTTGACGACAGCGACATGGCACTCGGCGGTTTGCGCGGCGTTCGGTACGCACGCGGTCGCGTGGGACCGCCGCGCCAGACCATCGGGCTCTCGCCCTACCCTTGCAGCGCGACGATGTTGCCTTCCGCTATTTCGACGGCGTCGGCTCCCACGACACACTCTTTTCGGGGCTCAATCACGCGGCCTGTACGCTCGCTGTCTACGCTTCGCAGCCGCCGTCGCCGACGGTCCACGCAAGACTCGCTCCCGGCTGGTGGTCCTCCTTGGCCGGACGGGATTCGAACCCGCTGGGTCCCTTCGTGACGTTTCAGCCGTGTCCTCTACATGGCATCCTCCTCACCCAGGCTTTGCCTGGCGCACCGAAATCTAGGTTTAAGATGGCCGAGGACACGAAGAAGTGGGACCCGACGAAGGACAATCCCAAAGCGGCTATGGCGAGTAAGGTGATGAACAACAATGGCTAGGTACTCCGAAAACGACACGAGCAAAGTGTACGCCGCAGCAGACCGGTTCCGCGACGCGTGCCTGCTACGCGACGGATCCCTTCTGCTCGACGACGCGACGGTGTGGACGCCAGAGAACCTCGCCAAGCTCCATCAGGTGTTCGTTGAGTCTCCGGAAGGGGGCGACCGGTCATTCATCGACAAGTTCCGAGACCAGGTGAAGCCGGCAGGGCAGACAGTGACCCGCCTCGCGGCCGAAGCTCGCGGAGCTATCACGGCAGATCGCGAACCGACGTGGACTCGCATCTGACTCGGCGCCCGACGGTAAATGCCATGGCGTCTTGCTCGACGTCGCAGAGCTGTGGGAGCTCTACGTGCTGGCCGTGCTCCGGCGGGCTGCGTCGGGCCTCTCCGTTCGGCACGGCACCCGCGAGCTCGCCGCTGCCGGCGCCTTGCTCCGCAGTGAAGTGGATGGATCTGTTCTCGGCGCGTTACGCCCTGACGCCCTGGTTGCTGAGCGACGTCGAACGGTCGGCGTTCTGGACGCGAAGTACAAGCAGCTGCACCCGACCGCCTTCGCGCCGAACGGGCCGCAACGCGAGGACCTCTACCAGCTCGCAGCTTACCTGGCTCGCTTCGGTTGTGTTCCAGAGGGTACTTGGGGCGTTCTTGCGTACCCGTTCGACGCGAGCCGCGAGGGAACAGCGCCTGCGGAATCTAGGAGCCCATGGCGGCTCGACGACTCGTCTACCGTCCACTTCGTGACGCTTCCGCACGAGATGGGGGTCGCGGTCTCCAAGCTACAGACGATTGTCGCCAGGGCGCGAGAAGCAGAGGGAAAGAGAATGACTGCCGCGTCAGCATGACCCCAGCTGACATATTCTAGCGACATGCCTATCAGGAATGCAGTCGTTCAATCGTTGACCCGAAACGATGCGAACTACGGGGACCCGTTCGAGGAGGACCATGTGGCTTGGGTGTGGGAGCTTCGGGTGATGACGGCGAGGGATGCGATTGACATCCTTCGTACAGTCGAGCAAGGGGGCAACGAGACGTTTAGAGCACGCGCCATGCGTCAGGCCCAGGCCCAGGCCTTCAATCAGAGGGCGCTAGCGATCGCGGCGGGGCCAATTCCTAGCGCCCCGATTCTTGTTTCAGCCCACACGCGTGCGACGTTCGGTGGCACGGGTAGCCCCGATGATTTGATCGTGATGGAGGGGAATCACCGTATGCTGGCTATAGCCATCCGGGCATCGTGGGGCTGGCCTTTACCGAGGTGCATCGGAGTCTTCGTCCGGTGAGCGGGATTGTGGAGATGGGGCCGAGGTCCCGGTCGATGATGACCCCGGCGGCGTCGACGGGAGCGATTCTCGCGGCCTGCGACAAGGCGAAGGTGCCGCGCGCGACCTTGAACGACTTACGGCGAACCTTCGCGACGCTGCAGGCGCGCGGAGGGGTGGCGCGTGAAGACCTGGTGCACTTCATGGGCCACGTCGACGACACGATGCTCCGCCGGATCTACGACCAGACCGACGAGGACGATCACGTGCGGGCCCGTGCTGGCTACTTCACGGATCCGCGAGAAACGCGCGAGCTCCGGGCTGTCTCATGCGGCCCTTCGATAGTCGTGATGGAGGCGACCGAGCACTGGGAAGGCCACGATGTTCCCCTCGGCACGGCGCTGTGCGGGGACCGGGGTCTGCTGGTGCATCCCTTGGTGAGGGCATTCGACTTCGACTTCTCCGCCGAACGCAAGAAGATGCGCGCTCGGTATCTGGCCCTCGGCTCGCCTGGGTTCTGCCAGTTGACTACCCATCCGTTCAGTGTCATGGAAGGCCTGTGCTCATGGACGTTGCCCGCCTCTACGCCGCGATCCGCCGGGTCACCTGGAAGCACGGCTTCTTCGCTCCCGAACGCGTCCGACACGAGGTGAACGCCGACGGGAGGCACCGAATCGAGGTTGTCCTGCAGCCCGACGAGGTCGAGTACACGCCGCCAGTCCGCTACGAGAGCCGGTCGGCGACGGACCGCGCATCTCGGTCAACACAGGGCGGGCGAAGGACGAGAAGACGTGAGACGTCCGATGACCGGTAGACGTACGCCGAAGGGATAGCTTCCGTGGGACTGCACTCATTCTTGAGACTTGCCGAGGTCGGCTGCCTGGTGCTCGGCGTCGTCTTAGAGACGGTCGCTTTGATGCTGGAGCATCGGAGAAAGATCGCTCGACGCCTGGAGTTCGCGTCAATTGGTTGTTTCCTCCTGCTCGGAGTAGCAGAGTGGCAAATGTACGTGCTCGAGCTCCCTCGTCATCTATCTGAGGTCGACAAGACGTCGATCACGCAATGCCTGTCGCCGGGTGCAGGCCAGGACTTATACCTCTCGAATCCGCCGGAGAAGGAATCGCAGGACTATGCCGACGACTTCACGGACATCATACAAGCGGCGGGCTGGAAGCTGTACTTACTGTCCGGACTCAGAGTTCCCGCGGATATCGAGGTCATGATCGACAAGCGAGATGACCTGCCAGGCAACGTCACCAAGGGGAACGCGGATAGACTAGGTCAGTGTCTGCACGAGAGACGCATCAGTTCGACTCTCGTCACTTCCCAGGACAAGAATCAAGCCCTGGTCGGATTCATCGTTCTGATCCTCCCCTCGCACCCGTGAGGACCTCAAGCATGACCATCTATTCGACCCACGAATTCGCACTACGTTTGAAAGAGGTCATCGGCGATAAGACGGTGCCGATCCCGGCATTCGACGTTGTCAAAGAGCTCGTCACGACAACTTTCTTCGCGAGCTTGGAAAAGGAAGAGGGCAGAGAGCTGGCCTTCAGCGTGGCCTATCTTGATCGACAGGAACTCCAAAAGCAACATGGTAGCGAGTGGCTCTGGTGTTCGTTTGAGTTCAAGGAGCCGACGTCTCGACCACCGTACGTGGGACGAGATGCCGAACGACCGCGTTCGGCTCCAGGTCGTGGCTTAGCGCTTCAGCGGCGCCCTCGTCGTGATCCACCCCGCGGCGGGATCGTGATCCACGGCGCCGCCCGAACGGCGCCCGCGAGCGGCGGGATCGTGATCCACCGTGCCTAC
>OCTA010002097.1_pt1 | contig 18256 bp, 19 predicted proteins | sample 1538991 | NCBI WGS metagenome assembly OCTA01 (sample SAMEA3539302, study PRJEB22396) | soil metagenome | biome: tundra; feature: field; material: soil | place: USA | collected 2010-05 | depth 0.15 m | reverse complement strand
AAAAGCTCGGCTATCGCGTAGAAGGCGGACCACTCCCAGCGGGGAACCCGGCATGAGCGGGAGGTTTTTCGACCCTGCGATCTCCCCTTCCGGGCGGTCATGGAATGCGCGCTGAGCGAGAAATGGGGGCGGGACCCGTTCGACCGTCTGATCGTGGCGAATGCCAGGGCGCGGGACGCCGTCCTGGTGACCAAAGACGAAAAGATTCTCCAGCACTATCCGCTCGCCGTCTGGAATTAGGCGCCCCGCGCACATTTCTGCAAAAAACAATTTGCATTCGAATTGTTTTCTGATATCCTGGAATCGCTCTGGCCGCCGATCGAGTCCGCGCGAAGTATGGATACAGCCGCGCAAGGCATTCTCACTCGCGATGAAATGGAGAGCAGGCGCCTGTTAGCCGCACAGGACCTGCAGACGGGACTCTCGCAGTCCCAGGTCGCCCGCAAATTCGGCGTGAGCCGCACCACGGCGTCGCGCTGGCGCCGCGCGTTGAGCGTCAAGGGCGTGGAAGCGTTGCGGAAACGGCGCGCGTCCGGCCGTCCCAGCCGACTGAACGCGGAACAGCTCAACGGCGCTTCCGAGATCTACCATGCCGGCCCGCGAGAGGCTGGTTTCGAGAGCGATCGCTGGACGACCTTGCGTTTCGCGGAGGCCATCCACCGGCGCTTCGGGGTGCGCTACGATCCGGACCATGTGGGCCGCATCATGCACCGGCTCGGCCTGCGCACGCGCGTCCGGCGCCACCGGCGCGTCGAGGAAGCGGCTTACATCGCGCAGACGCTCATCGAAAAGGCTTCCTAGTCCAAGGGCGGGCGCCGTTTTGGGATAGCGGTACTGTGAGAGTAGTGCGCATCCTCGGCATCGAATCCTCGTGCGATGAAACGGCGGCCGCCGTGGTGGAAAACGGCGAGGCCGTCCTCTCCTCGGTGGTGGCATCGCAAATGGACACGCACTGCAAGTACGGCGGGGTGGTGCCGGAACTGGCCTCGCGGGAGCACCTGCGCGCCATCGTGCCGGTGGTCCGGGAGGCGCTGGAGCGCTCCGGTACGCGACTGGCGGATCTCGCCGCCATCGCCGCCACCGTGGGGCCGGGCTTGGTGGGATCGTTGCTCGTCGGGCTCACCTACGCCAAGTCCCTGAGCTTCGCCAGCGGCGCGCCGCTGATCGCCGTCAATCATATCGAGGGGCACATCCACGCCGCGATCCTGGAAGCCAAGCGCACGGGCAGGCTGGTGGAATTTCCCGCCCTGGCGCTGGTGGTGAGCGGCGGACACACGCATCTGTTCGAAGTGCGGGAGGGCTTCGCCTACCGCCTGCTTGGCAAGACGCGGGACGACGCAGCCGGCGAAGCCTTCGACAAAGTCGCCAAACTCCTGGGTTTCGGCTATCCCGGCGGCCCGGTGATCGACCGCCTGGCGCCCTACGGGAATTCCAAATCCGTGCCTTTCACCTTCGCCAGGATGAAGGGCAACGCGCTCGATTTCAGCTTCAGCGGCCTCAAGACGGCCGTGCTCCGCTGGGTGGAGGCGCGCGGCATGGAGGCGGAAATCGCCGCCCGCCGCGCGCTGCAACGCCGCGGGTCGCAGCTTACCACGGAAGAATGGCTGGCCGCCACGCCGCCGCTCACGCTGGACCTGCTGGCTTCGTTCCAACGCGCCGTTATCAAGGAATTGCTCGTGCGCGCCGCGGCGGCGGCGGAACGCATCGGCGCGCGGGCGCTGATCGTCTCGGGCGGCGTGGCCTGCAACACCGGTCTGCGCGCGGCCGCGAAATCGGCCGGCTTGCCGTACCCGGTCTACTTCCCCAGCCCTGGCCTGTCCACCGATAACGCCGCGATGATCGCCGCCGCGGCTTTCCTCAAGCTGGAAAGGACCGATTTCGCGGGTCTGGACATCGCGGCGCAAGCCAATTTGACGCTGGCGTAACGCGCGTAGACCGCTGCACTCTGCCCGAACCGCCACCTTTGAGAAGGTGGGGCGGGCCTCCTGGCCTGCCTTCTTTTCTTACCGCTGCACTCTGCCTGAACCGCCGCCCTTGAGAAGAGCGTTGACCTCGTCCACGGTGAAACGGTTGAAGTCGCCGGGAATCGAGTGCTTGAGGCAACTGGCTGCCACCGCGAATTCCAGTGCGTCGAGGGGCGTGGCGAGCGCCATCAGGCCGTAGATCAAGCCGGCGGCGAAACAGTCGCCGCCACCGACGCGGTCCACGATGTGGGTGATCTCGTAATGCCGGCTCGTCAGGAACTCCTTGCCGTCGTTCCAACATGCCGACCAGCCGTTGTGCGATGCGCTGTGCGACTCGCGCAGGGTGATGGCAACGGCCCGCAAACCGGGGTGCTCCGCCAATACCCTCGCGCTCAGCTTCTGGTATTGTCGGAGGTCCAGTTTGCCGGAATAGACGTCCACATCGGCCTGGATGCCGAGCGCCATCTGCACGTCCTCTTCGTTGGCGATGGCGATATCGACGAACCGAACCAGCTCGCGCATCACCTCGACGGCCGGCTTCCCCCACTTCCACAGGTTCTTGCGGTAGTTGAGGTCGCAGGAAACGGTGAGCCCTTTGGCGCGGGCCTTTTGGACGGCTTCGAGCGACAAGGCGGCGGCCGAGGCGCTGAGGGCGGGGGTGATACCGGTGATGTGGAACCACCCCGCGCCTTCCAGGACGCCGTCCCAATCGATATCCCCTGGATTGGCGAGTGCGATGGCGCTAAATTCGCGATCGTAGACCACCTTGGAGGGGCGCTGGTTGGCTCCACTCTCCAGATAGTAGACGCCCATGCGCCCCTTGCCGCGCAAGATCCTGGAGGTATCCACGCCGCGGCCCCGCAGTTCCGCGATGGCCGCATCGGCCACGGGATGGCCGCCGGGCAGCACGGTAACGTACGCCGCCGGCGCGCCAAAGGACGCCAGCGCGACGGCCACATTGGCTTCGCCGCCGCCGAACGTAGCCACGAACCGCGGGCTCTGGAGAATGCGCTCGCAGGCGGGAGGCGCGAGGCGCAGCATGATCTCGCCGAAAGAAACGGTGGTTCGCAGCATCGTGAAGCGTAATGCTACCGCGCTGGAAGGAGCGACGCAAGCCGGCAGTGCTGTCAGTGCCGTCTGGCGCTGCTGCGCATCCCCCGCCCCGAGACCCTGAAAGAGTATGCGCCCACCGATCTCGGACGCATCGTTGGATTGGATCGTCTGCCCGAGGTCAAAACGCTACGCCGCAAACTGGCGCGCCTGGCGTCCCGGAAGGCCAGCCAGGAATTCGGCCGCGAACTGGCCCGGCGCCGCATCGCCGAGCGAGGCCGCATGATGGGCTTCCTCTATATCGATGGCCATGTCCGGGCCTATCATGGCAAACACACGATCCCCAAAGCCTATCTCACCCGGACCCGCTTGGCCGTCCCGGGGACGACCGACTACTGGGTCAACGATCAGAAGGGAGAGCCGCTCTTTGTCGTGACCGCTGAAGCCAACGCCGCGATGAGCCAACGAGTTCACGCATCCGTGAGTCGAGTAGGGCAGACCATCGTTTTTCGTGGTCTGACATTGGCGCTCCGCAGATCCGGGCAGACGACAAAAAACGATCGTCTGCCCCACATCACCGGAACAGTTTCTCCAGTCTTGCCAGTGCGTCCTCAACCCGTTGCGGCTTTGCCAGTACGCCCGCGAACAGATCCCCTTTCCGGGCGAACCGCTCGCGCGCATTCCCCATGTGGAACTGGCCGGGCAGCAAGCCGTGCTTCACTTCGCTCCATTCGAGCGGGGTTGCCACGGGAGCGCCGGGATAAGCGCGCAGCACATACGGCGCAGAGATCGTCTTGGAAAACCCGTTCTGGAGGTAATCGAAATATACGCGTCCCTTCTTGCGTTGCGCCACCGCGCGGGAGGTGGTAAACAGATCCGGCTGCTCCGCGACCACCAGCCGCGCGATCAGCTCCGCGAACGTGCGCGTCTCCTCGTAGGTGTAGACGGGCTCCACGGGAATGTAGACGTGCAGCCCGTCGCCGCCGGTGGTCTTGGGGTACCCCGTCAGGCCGATGCGGTCGAGCGTTCGCTTCACCAGCAGCGCCGCGTCCACGATCCTGTCGAACGGGCACTCATGGGGATCGAGATCGATCAATACGAAGTCGGGGTTCTCGAGCGTGGGCGAGCGGCTCATCCACGGGTTTTGGTCGATGCAGCCCAGATTCACCAGGTAGAGCAGGCTGGCGCGGTCCTGCGCGAAGGCGTAGGTAATGGGCCGCCCGGCGTGCTCGGAGGCGACCGTCTCCGTGCGCAGCCACGGCTCGAATTTCCCGGTCACGTCTTTCTGGAAGAAGTACTCTTTCCCGATTCCGTCGGGATAGCGCTTGAGGGAAAGCGGCCGGTCCTTCAGGTGGGGCAGGATCAGGTCCGCCACGCCGGCGTAGTAGTTCAGAACGTCCCGCTTCGTGTAGCCTTCATCGGGGTAGAAGACCTTGGCGAGATTGGTGAACTTCAACCGATGGCCGTCGATCTCGCGCGCGGCTTCCCCGACATCCTCCGGCAATAAAGAAGAAGACAGACGAAAGCGTCTGTCCCACCCTGCCGCCGAGGGATCTGCAGGCAAGTGGGGCAGGCGCTTTCGCCTGCCAACCGATTCGCGCACCACCTGACCGGGCTCCACATCGTTCCGGAGCCCCACGTAAACCGGCGCGCGCAGGTGATTATCCTGGGTCCATTCGGCGTACTTCACCTGGCACGTCAGCTCGGGCTTCACCCAGGTCATGCCGCGGTCCGGTTTGGGGCGCTCGGCGAAAGGGCATTCCTCCGTCACGAGAAGCTTCAGGCGCGCGTAAAGATCCGCCAGCAGCTTCTGGTCGAATCCGGTTCCCACGTTTCCCGCCCACCGCAGTTTGCCGTCCTCGTAAACGCCCAGCACCAGCGCTCCAAAGTAATCGCGGCTGCCTTGCGGTTGGGTGAACCCGCCGATCGCGAACTCCTGTTCGTTGGCGATCTTGATCTTCAGCCACTCGCGGCTGCGCCGGGATTCGTAAGCGCTGCCCGCGCGCTTGGCCACGACGCCTTCCAGATCGAGCGCGCGCGCAGCCTCCAGCAGATCCTCGCCCGCGCCCGGAAACACTTCCGAGATGCGCAGCGACGGCCCCGGCGCAACCAGCGATTCCAGAACCTTCCGGCGCTCGCTAAGCGCGACGTTGCGCAGATCGTAGCCATCCACGTAGAGCGCGTCGAACACGAAGTAGACCACCGGCGTGGAGCGCGCCAGATGCGCCACGGCGTTGGGATCGGTGTTGGCAATGCGCGGCTGAATCAGATGGAAGCGCGAGGCGCCCTTCTGGTCGAGCACCGCGATCTCGCCGTCCAACACGGCCTGCCGCGCGGCCACTTGATGGTGGATGGTAGCGAGCTCCGGGTACTGCCGCTCGCAGCGCAGCCCGTTGCGCGACACCAGGCGCACTTCCTCGTGGTCCACATAGGCGATGGCGCGCACGCCGTCCCACTTGATCTCGAAAAGCCAGTCGTCTCCGCGTGGAGGACGGTCGGCCAGGGTAGCCTTCATGGGTTCGATCGCGGCCGGCATCGCGGCCTTGCGCGCGCCCTTCAGCCCGGCCGGATCGATGCCACTTTTTTTTTACGAGACTCCGCCGGTTGGGCTCCGGCCTCCGGCCCGAGCGCCGCGGCCGCAGACCTCCGCGCCGGCCGGCTTTCCCACACCCGATCCACCGCTCCGGCGGTTTTCCGCTTCGCCTTCCGCGCCGGCAGGTTGTGCGCAATCTCCTCTTGCGTACGTCCGGAAAGCACGCTGTTGGCCTGGCTCTCCACGTCCCATCCGGGCGTGGCGAACTCGTCGCGCTTCTTGATGATGAGCCACTCGTTGCCCTTGCCGCGGCCCTTCATCCGCACCAGCGCGAAATCGCCGTTGAGCTTCTCGCCGTGCAGCCGGAACTTCAGGTCGCCGCGCGCCATTTGCTCCTGGCCCGTGGCGTCGCCCAACAGGTCGAACACGCCGCGGTCCCACAGCATCACGCTGCCCGCGCCGTAATTGCCCGCCGGAATGTTCCCCTCAAAACTGCCGTATTCGATGGGGTGGTCTTCCACGTGAGCCGCGAAATGGCGCGCCGCCGGATCGAGCGTCGGTCCTTTCGGCACGGCCCAGGACTTCAGCACGCCGTCGATCTCCAGCCGGAAATCGTAATGCAGCCGCGTAGCGTCGTGCCGCTGCACGCAGAAGGATTTGCCCGGAGCCCCGCTCTTACCGCCTGGAGGAGGTTCGGGCGTACTCTCGAACCGGCGCTTGGCGGAGTACTTTTCGAGCGGCATAAGCGTTTGTCCCTCCTCTGTTTACATCTTACTTGGATTGTAGTAAATTGGGAGCCGCGAGAGGACTTTATGGCATCGAGTGTCTGGAAAGGCCACCTGACGTTTGGTCTGGTTTCGTTCCCGGTCCGTCTATTCAGCGCCGCACGCAGCGAGACCATCGGCTTCAACCTGTTGCACAAGGACGATCACTCCCGAATCAAGCAGGTCACTTACTGCCAGGTGGAGGACAAGCCGGTCCCGCGCAGCGAACTCGTCAAGGGATACGAGTACGAAAAAGACCATTACGTGGAGATCGATGACGAAGACATCCGTAAAGTGGCGCCCAAGACCGCCAAGGTGATGGAGATCCTCGAATTCGTCAAGGCCGATCAAGTAGACCCCATCTACCTGGAAAGCTCCTACTACATGGCCCCGGATGAAGGCGGCGAGAAGCCCTATGCGCTGCTGTTCCAGGCGCTGCGGGAATCCAAGCTCTACGCCGTGGCTAAAGTGGCCATGCACAACCGCGAGCACATTATCGTTCTGCGGCCCGGCGCCAAGGGCATCCTCTCCCACACCATGTACTACCAGGATGAGATCCGCCAGGTGGACGAGTTCCGTACCGACACCAGCCTGGTCAAGGAGAAGGAACTCGAAATGGCCAAGATGCTGATCTCCTCGCTCGAAGCGGATTTCGAGCCGGAGAAGTTCCACGACGGGTTCCGCGATAACGTCCGGAAGATGATCGAGGCCAAGGTCGAAGGCCGCAACGTAGTGGCCACGCCGGCCGCGCACGTGGCCCCCGTGATCGACATCATGGAAGCGCTCAAGAGGAGCTTGGCCGAGAAGCGCAAGCCCATCACGGCGGCGGCCGCCAGCGCCGGTGAAGAGCCGGCCGAACAAGCGCCCAAAAGACGCGCCCGCAAGACCGCCGGTGCTTGAGTGGGGCGGGCCTCCTGGCCTGCCTTCCGTTTGCCTATCGATTCATCGCGTGCGCGGGTGTGCAACGATCCTGTAGTTTCGGCCGGGAACATGTCACGGCTAAAGCTTCTGAGCGCCCTCGATCCTGGCCAGGTTCCGATCGAACGTGCCCAGCGGAAGATGTCCAGCCTTCCGAGCTAACTGAAGGATCAGGCAGTCGGAAAAGCCCAGCGCTGGTCTTGCGCGGAACAGCTCCAGTGCGCCTGCCACGGCCTCCGGATCCTGTAGCGCCAAATCCCGGTGGTTGAGCAACATTTCAATCGCCCTACACAGGTCCTTCGAACTCAGCTCGTAGACACTGGCAAGCACCCGGGTTGCCTCGGCCAAAACGAGCACGGAAACCCACGCTCCCTCCGCAATGAAGCTCTCTGCGGATGCGGCCTGGCCGGAATCGTCCCTGGTGATCAGGCGAACGAGAACATTCGTGTCAACCGCGCGCATAGCGCCTTCGGGCGTAGCGCCGGATGCCTTCTTTCAGTTCAGCGGTGCTTCGCGTTTTCGGCGTCTGAGCCCCAAACAACATTCGATGGATATCCTCGGAACTGAAGCGGCCTGCACGACGGACAACCATCTTGTCCCCATCTTGCTCCCATTCCAAAATAGAGCCCGGGTGTATCCCAAGCTTCCGGCGCACATCCACCGGGACCGAAATCTGCCCCTGTGACGTAACCTTTGAGCGTGCGATTGCCATGCTCCAATATTACCATGGTAATGGAGAGATGGCTAAGGGGCGAGGCGCCCGAGGGACTGCCCCGCTTTCACGCCTTCAACGCCGCATCCACGCTGTCGTAGAACGAAAACACCGTATCCAGCAGGCTCACGTGAAAGGCCTCGAGCACTTGCCCCGTCGCCCCTGCCATGCGCATTTCGCACCCGGCGGCCATGACCTTGTTGTAACTGGAAATGAAGCGCCCGATTCCGGTGCTGTCGATGCTGGTCACGCCGGCCAGATCGAAGATAATGGTGCGCGTCCCCTGGCGGAGCAGATCCTCCACCCGATGCGTGATCGGCTCGCTCGTGAGCCCCATCATCACCCTGCCCGCCAGCGCGATCGCCACCACTCCGGGCGCGACCTCCTTATGACTGATTTCCATCGGCATCGAAGCGACTAGTGTAAGACGGCGCGGGGCAAAGCGCTAGCCCCTACTTGGCGTACATCCGGATAATGCGCTCGATGGCGCGGCGGCAGACGGCGCAAAAACCCGCCTCGTCGCGCGTGAACATGATGCAGTCCTGCTGTGCGCGGTAGTAGCCGAGGGCTGCGTAGTTGGCCCCCTCGAACGCGCCCACTTTGCCAGCGTTCGGCCCGGAGGCCAGCAACTTGGTGGCGCGCTCGCGCTCCTCGCGAAAGAGCGCCTCCATTTCCGTTTCGGGGCGGCCCTGCGCGCGGATCGCCCGCCGCCGCGCCTGGATGTCCTGCTCCAGTTGCTCGAATTCCTTCTTCGCCCACGCGGAGGGCAAGTCGATGCCGCCGCTCAGCAGCTCTTTCCACTTGGCCGCGCGCGGATCGGCCGTGGCGTTCGGCTCCCATGGTTCGGGCCGCTCGGAGGGGCTGCCGTACGCCACGTCGGAGGTGTAGTATTCGTCCGCCAGGCCCGCGAAGTGGTGCCCGAACTCGTGTACGAATACGTAAGGCGTGAACGCGTTGTCCGCCGCCACCGTCGCGTACAGGTTGAAGATGCCCCCGCCGCCGTACTTCCGGTCGTTGACTACGATCTCGATGAACTCGTACGGCGCGGCCGAGGCGATCTCGCGAAGCTGTTTGTTATTGGCCGTCAGCACGTACCGCTCGGACCCGAACGCGTCGTAGGCGGCCCCCAGCGGGGAGCGGCGGTAGACGCCGTCGGACGGCCGCGACACGCCGCTCTCCTCCGCCGGCGTGTCGATGGCCCACACGTTGAAATCCTGGCGGTGTTCCTTAAACGGGGACGCCGCGAACAGCAGATCGGCCAGACGCCGCGCATCGCGATGCCACTTCTCCATCTCCGCGGCCGTGTAGCCGTCGCCGAGCAGCAGCAGGTCCACCTTATCGCGCGGCGGGCCGTTTTCCACGACGGCCCAGACGTTGAGCTTGGGCGGAGCGGCGCGGTCGATGGCTGAGTCGGCAGGATCGGCCACCACCGACCAGACCTCGCGAAACTCATTCCGCGGCCCGCGTTTCTTGATCACCACCTGCACCGGGGCCGAAGGGGCGGGAAAGCGGAGGCTCTCATGAAACGCGCGGCGCTGTTGTTTGGCTTCGTCCGTACTTTCCCATTCGCCGTAGACGCTGGCGAAGCCGCGCGAATAGATCAGCCGGTTGGTGGCGCGGTCGATCACCTGGAAGTAGTACTTGCCGAGATTGGTCTCGTCGATCCAGCGGTCGAGCGGCCCCGGCCATGCGCCCTCCAACGCAATGCCGTCAAGCGCGTAAGTCTCCTCCGCGGCGGACCCCGCGTGAACGTAATCCACTCGCATGGTTCGCGGCCCGGCAGGTTGTCCGCTCGCCGCCACCGCAGCCGCTATAAGCATAAACAGGAGTCGATTCATGGGCGGATGGCTCCAGCATACCTCCGCCGCTCAAGCGCCGCGTTACACTTTCTTTGGCATGAAAAAACATTTTCATATTCCGATTCTTGCGGCAACGCTCCTGCTCCCTGCCCTCGCGCAGACGTCCGCCAACCCCTTCCTCGGCCGCTGGGACCTCACCGTGACTGGGCCTCGGAACAGCTTTCCGGACTGGCTGGAAGTCACCGAAAAAGATGGCGCGCTGACGGCGCGGTACGGCATCACCGGCGGCGCTCTGGACGCCAACGAAGGCGACCCCGGCCCATTCTTCCTGCAAGGCGATCACGGCCCCATCACGTACCGCAACATCACCATCTCGACGCCGAAGAACTAAGCCAATCGTGGCGCAGACTCTTAGTCTGCCGCGCCGGCACTCATGCCGGCGCTTGGATGGGCGCGAAGGACGAGGGCCGGGATGAGTCTTAGTCTCGACCCTGCAGGCAAGATGCCGTGCCGCGATCATACCCCGCGTTCGCGGACGCTTCCATGATCTAATCTCCAATATGCGCCCCCGGAAGATGACGCTGGTTCCGCTGATCGCCGCGACCTACTTCATCGTCGCTGGCGGACCCTTCGGGTTGGAGGACATTGTCTCCAGAGCCGGGTACGCCGGAGCCATCCTCATCCTGCTGGTCACGCCAGTCCTGTGGAGCCTGCCGACCGCCCTCATGGTGAGCGAGCTGGCCAGCGCCCTGCCGGAAGAGGGCGGCTACTACGTATGGGTCGCACGCGCCATGGGCCGCTTCTGGGGATTTCAGGAGGCGTGGCTCTCGCTCGCCGGCAGCCTGTTCGACATGGCGATCTATCCCACCCTGTTCGTGGCGTACCTCGGCCATTTCGCACCGTCGATCACCGCCGGCGGCCGTGGAACCTGGATTGCCGTGGCTCTGGTCGCGGCCTGCGCGGCGTGGAATCTGTTGGGCGCTAGAACCGTGGGCGTCGCGTCGGTGGTGATGGGGGTCCTGCTGCTGAGCCCGTTCGCTGTCCTGACGGGGTATGCGCTCTTCCAGCACGCGCACGCCGGCGCGCCCGCCGGCCCCCTGCACAAGGTGGATATCCTTGGCGGGATTCTGGTGGCCATGTGGAACTACATGGGATGGGATAATTCCTCGACCATCGCGGGCGAAGTGGACCGGCCGCAACGCACCTATCCCCTGGCTATGTTGGGCGCGGTGATACTGGTCGCCGCGACGTATGTGATTCCCATCGCCGCCGTCGCCGCCACCGGCCTCGACGCCAACGCGTGGGGCACCGGTGGATGGGCCGACGTGGCGCGCGCCGTATTCCGGAACGGAGCGGCCGGCGCCGCGCTTGCCTTCGCCGTCACCGCGGCCGGCATGGTGGGCGCCGCGGGAACGATGAACGCGCTCACCATGTCGTACTCGCGCCTGCCGGCCGCGCTGGCCGTCGACGGCTTCCTGCCCAAGGCGTTTGCCAAGCGCAATCGGCAGACCGAGGCGCCATGGGTCGCGATTCTCGCCTGCTCGGCGGTGTGGGCGCTCTGCCTGGGGCTGACCTTCGTGAAGTTGATTGTGCTCGACGTTCTCTTGACCGGCCTGAGCATCCTGCTGGAGTTCGCCGCGCTGGTGGCTCTGCGCATTCGCGAACCCAATTTGGCGCGCCCCTATCGCGTTCCCGGCGGCCTCATCGGCGCGGTGGCTATTGGCGCTCCGCCGGTCGCGCTGCTCGTTCTCACCGCGGTCCGCAGCGATATCGAACCCGTGGGTCCCATCAACGCGCTCGAATTAGGCGCCATATTGATCGCCCTCGGAGTGGCGGTCTACTTCGCCGCACGGCGCGCTTCCGCCCGGCGGCGCCGCGCTCCTGGATAGAATAGAGAACAAGGGTTGCGCGAAAGGTCCGCCAGCGAGGGGAAAACATGGAACCATTTTCACCGGTCCCGGCGAACGGCCCTCCGCGGCGTGCGTTTCTCCTGATGCCCTTGGCCTTCGCCGGGCTAATGGCGTTGTACTCACGCAAGGAGCGCCCGCTGCCGGATGCCGCGCGCGCCGGCTCCGGCGCCGATATCGAGCTCGTGATCTTCTCGGATCATGGGAGAAACAGGAAGACCGTCATGATGAAGAAGGTCGCGAAAACCGACGCCGAATGGCGGAACGAGCTTTCTCCGGAAGAATTCGCCGTGACGCGCAAACGCGGCACGGAACGCGCGTTCAGCGGGCGCTACTGGAATAACCATGCGGCTGGATTGTACGCGTGCGTCTGTTGTGGCAATACCCTGTTCCGGTCGCTGGAGAAGTTCGAGTCGGGCACGGGTTGGCCCAGCTTCTGGGCCCCCGCGGCCGAGGAGAACGTTCGTACCGAAAAAGATAGCAGCCTGTTCATGGAGCGCGTAGAAGCTCTGTGCAGCAAGTGCGACGCCCATCTCGGCCATGTCTTCGACGACGGCCCCGCGCCCACCAACCAGCGCTACTGTATCAACTCCGCCGCCCTCCGGTTCATTCCCGAAGCCGCTTCATAGCCGGTTGATCAGGCTTGCCACATATCCCGCGCCGAAGCCGTTGTCGATGTTGACCACCGTCACGTTGCTGGCGCAACTGTTCAGCATCCCGAGCAGCGCGGCCAGGCCGTGGAAGCTGGCGCCGTAACCTACGCTGGTGGGCACGGCGATCACCGGGCAGGAAACCAGCCCCCCCACCACGCTCGGCAGCGCGCCTTCCATACCGGCGCACACCACAATCACGCGCGCTTCGGTCAGGCGCTCGCGGTTGGTCATCAACCGGTGGATGCCCGCGACGCCGACATCGTGTATGGCCACCACTTCGTTGCCCATGACTTCCGCAGTGATCCGCGCTTCTTCGGCCACCGGCATGTCGCTGGTCCCGGCGCAGACCACGGCGATCTGGCCCTTCCCGCGCACCGTCCGGTCGCGCCAGAAACGCACCGCGCGGGAAAGCGGGAAATACTCGCCGTCGGCCAGCCTTTCGGTCACCACCGCGGCGCACGCCGGGTCGGCCCGTGTGATGAGCACGTTGGGCGCGTTTTCGAGCAGTTTTTCCGCGATGGCGGCTACTTGATCCGGCGTCTTACCCTGGGCGAAGACCACCTCCGGCATCCCGTGGCGCAATGCGCGGTGGTGATCCACTTTGGCGAATCCCAGGTCTTCGAATGGCATGTGGCGCATTCGCTTGATGGCCGCTTCCACATCCACGGCGCCGCTGCGCACCTGCTCGAATAGCGACCGGAGTTGCTCCTGATCCATGAGGCCAGAATATCAGAACCGGCCGCTCGGCTCGCGAGTGGCCGGCGCTAACCCGGTCTTCACCTGATTGTCACAAGACAAATGAGAAAGAAGTACTAGCTGGACGTGACTTTTTGGTGCTTTAAGCCTATTGTCGGAATGGTCGCGTTCGCCGATTATGGAACATAAGCATGACCGCCCCACGACTCATCACGGCCCATTTCGAAGGCGCGTCCGACCGCCGTGGAAACGGCCGATTTCCGTTTCGTGAGGAGGTCCGGTATCGTACGCTTCGCGCCAAATCGTGCAACATACAAGGAACCGGCAAGACGATCGACATGAGCAGCGGCGGAGTTTTCTTTACCACGGAAGGAGAATTGCCGCACGGGCGGCTCATCGAGCTCTCCGTGAACTGGCCGGCGCGGTTGGGCGGCGTCTGTCCGCTCCAGTTGGTCGCGTTGGGCCGGGTGGTTCGCTCCGACGGCGCCGGCGCGGCCGTGCGCATCGAGAGGTACGAGTTCAAGACGCGCAAGGCCACGGCCTGATCCACTGGCGGCTGGCGCCATCGAGGCGCGCTCAAAATGGTACTTGCCACCGGGTTCGGGACGCCGTTATACTGACATTTCCGCTGAGATGTTTTATGACGGCCAGAGACGATTTCGACCCCTTGGCGCCCCAGCGGGAGGCTGCCTTTTTTTACGGGCTTTTCCTCCGGGGACATGACGTGGATACCCTCAGGCAGGATATCGACGTGCCGCGGACGATGCTGGAGAAATGGATGAAGGCTCACGATTTCGAGGCCTCGTTCCGCGAGAACCTGCACCGCGTATACGCCTATCGCAAGCAGGTGCTGGCGATTTTCGACGGCCTGATTTCCAACGAACAACTCCAGCCCCGCCTACAGTAGTTTAGATTCTTTTTATCCTGTAGCCCAAGTGCGTAATTCGGAAATTTGGTGAGCGCCGGCAACTTCACGCCACCAGAATCCGATGATCCGGGCAGTCCAGTTCAATCGCTTCGTGGATGCGCGCGGTCAGGCCGAGGCCGTGCCTGGCCAGGAAGGGAAGGATGGAATAGAGGCGCTCCTGCAAGCGCCGCTCGGGGTAAATGAGGCCGTGGAGCGACGTGGCGTCGCGCGCGGCGCGGGCATCGCGCGCCAGCGCCTCGCGGCCCGCCTTGCGCCCGATCTTTTCGATCTGATACCGGATCTTGCGCGCGCTCCTGTCCACGGCGCCGGTCAGCGTGGCGTCGAACCCCGCCATTTCCTGCCGGAGGCGATCGAGCGCGCCGTCCACCACCGCCGCCGTATCGCGCAAGGCTCCGGCCATCGCCGGCGGCACGAGCTTCGCAGACAACCGCTCACGCAAGGCCTCCTCGCCGTGGAAGAAGTCCTGGAGCGAGATGTCGTAGCGCTGGAACAGCTTCTCGCTGCGCACGTCCAGGATGGTGAAGCCGCTGCGCGGGACAGCCACCGGCATGCGCTCCAGCATGGCGTCGTAGAGGACTTCGGACTGCGCCAGATACGCGATCTCCGCGGCCCCGCCGATATAGGCCGCCGTTGGCAGCATCGAATCCTGTACCACCGGCCGCAACAGCGCGTTGGGAGAAAGCGAATCCGCCTTGTCCATCAGCTCTTGCGCGCCGATCCGGCGGCCGTTCAGGATGTACTCGTTTCCGTGCCGGCGCAGCGCCAGACGCTTGCCGTTTTCCAGCAGGAACACGAAGGAGGTGTGCTCTTCCATGTGCACCTGCGCGTGATATCCCGCGGCGGCCAGTTCGCGCCCGCGTTCCAGCACGCGGACGGACAACTCCGGAGCCGACTCCACCGCGGCGCGTAGGGCCGGAGCCGCCAGCTCGCGAAATTGCGGCAGCATCGGGTCCACCTGGAGAATGTCGAAACCCTCTAGCAGACGGCGCAGCAGGGCGCCGAAGCCCTCCCCCATCGTAGCGCCGGGCCGATAGCTTTCCTCCACCAGGTTGGCCACCTCGTCCGCAAACGGCAGGCCGGCCATGGCATCGCGAAGTTCGCTCAAGGGCGGCGAGGGCAGCGCCACTCCGCCCACCGGCTGCGCCCCCGCGCCACGCCCCACTTCCACCTTCGCGGGCCGGTTCTCCGCATTGAAGACCCAAACGTGGTTGACCTCCGCGAAATCGTGATCCTCGGTGGCCAGCCAAAACACGGGAACCGCGGGCTGACCATTGGCCGTCAGCCACTCCGCCAGTTTCGCCGCGTGCAGGGCCTTGTAGACGGTGTATGCCGGACCGCCGAACAGCCCCACCTGCTGGCCCGTGACCACGGCCACCGTGCCGGGCTGCGCCAGCCGCGCGAGCGACGGGCTCTCCGGGTTCCGCGCGCGCAGGGCGGCGATCAGCGCCGCTCGCCGCTCGCCGGAAAACCGTATCTCCCCGGCGGCCGCTTGGTACGAGGCCAGATCGCGGAGCGGGTGGCGATAGAAGCGGGAACCGCGGTCCGGATGGTAGAGAACGTCCAAGGCCAGTTGCGAGGTAGAGGGCAGATCGGACTGGCGGACACAGCTACAGTACATGTCGTTGGGGTCAGATTACCAGATGTTCATGCGGGATCGCTAACCGGCCGGCAGGATGCGCGAAATGTCGTTGTAAAGCACGAACGCCACGATCAGCATAATGAAGACAAAGCCGACCTTGAACACCGCTTCCTTCACCGTGAGGCTGATATCGCGATGCATGACCATCTCGACCAGCAGCATCAGGATCAGGCCGCCGTCCAGGATCGGGATCGGCAGCAGATTGAAAATCGCCAAGTTCAAGCTGACCATCGACATCAGCCCCAAGAAGGCCGACGGACCCTCGCGCGCCGCGTCGCCCGAGAGCTGAATCATGCCGATCGGGCCAGTGAGGTTCTTAGCCGACATGCGCCTCTGCACCATGCCTTGGAGGAACTTCCCGATCATCGTCGCCCCCTTGGCGTTTTCGCTGAGGGATTCGTTCAGCGCCGCGGGAAGGGACAGTCGCGTGTTCGCGTAGTGGGGCTTGAGCCCCGGTCCCACGCCGATCATCCAGCGCGCCGGGCCGTCTTTCTTGTCGAAAACCGGCGTCACGCTGGCCGTGCTCCTCCGCCCTTCCCGCTCGTATTCGATCTGGATCGGCTTACCGCCGCTGTTTTCGGTGATGTTGTGGAGTTTGTTGACCGAATCGATGGGTTGCCCGTTCACCGCAGCCACCACGTCTCCGGACTTGAGCCCGGCCTTGCCGGCGGGCATATCGAGATCGACGCTGTACAGTTCCACCTCGCCGCGCTTGTCCCAGCCGGCCGATCCAACTCCCGACCGCTCGCTCAACGTGGGCGTCACGGCCGTCTCGAAACGCCGCCCGTTGCGCTCGACCGTTACCCCCACGGACTGGTAGGCGCTCACCGCTTCCTTGAGCTTGACGTCTTCCCACGTGGGGTCTCGTTCGCTATCCAGCTTGACGATGCGGTCCCCGGCCTGTATGCCGGCTTTCGCCGCGGGCGAATCGGGCAGCACATCGCCGATCACAGCCTCCTCATCCGCGTGGGAGAGCTTCGGGAAACTCACCATGTACAGCCCGGTGAGCAACCCTACCGCCAGCGCCACGTTCATCATGGGCCCCGCAAGGGCGATCAGCAGACGCTGCCAGCGGGGTTTGGCCAGCAGGCTTCGCGGATCGGCGGCAGTGGCTCCGTCCGCCGCCTGTTCCCCCGCCATTTTGACGTAGCCGCCGAAAGGAATCAGCGAAAACCGAAAATCCGTTTCGCCGCGCCGGAAGCCGAACAGGCGGGGGCCGAACCCGAAGCTGAACGCCTCTACTTTCACGTCAAAGTAGCGCGCCACCCAATAATGGCCCATCTCGTGGATGTTGATCATGACGCCGATCAGCACCAGCACCCACAGTATGTTTTCGAAATTCTGCATGAATAGCAATTGCATATAACAGACTCAGACAATCGCGGCGACAGCGCGGGCTTCCACCAGCCCGAGCGCTTCGACCCGCGACTCGCGGTCGATTTCCAGAACCTCTCCTACGGTCCGGGGCGTACGGGCGGGAATCCGATCCAAAGTCTCCCGCACAATATCATATATCGGCTGGAACCCGATTCGTCCCGCCAAAAAAGCTTCCACGGCGATTTCGTCCGCGGCGTTCAATATGCACGTGGCGGATCCGCCGGCTTCCTGGCACTGGTAGGCTAGCCGGAGCAGGGGGAACCTTTCGAAATCCGGCGGCAGGAATTCCCATTGCCGCGCCTGCGCCCAATCGATTTTCGGTACCGGCGCCTCGCGCCGCTCCGGGTAGGTGAGCGCGTATTGAATGGGCATGCGCATGTCCGTCGCGGAAATCTGCGCCAGCACGCTGCCATCGCTGTATTCGATCATGGCGTGCACGGTGGATTGGGGATGGATGACCACGCTCACCTGCGATGGTTCGAAATCGAACAACCAGCAGGCTTCGATCACCTCGAACCCCTTGTTCATGAGGGTCGCGCAATCGATGGTGATGCGTTTGCCCATCTTCCATGTAGGATGAACCAGCGCCTGCTCCGGCGTCACAAAAGCCAGCGCCGCGGCGGGCGTGTTGCGGAATGGGCCTCCCGAGGCTGTCAGGATCAGCCTGGAGACCTGCTCTCGGTTGCCCGCGCGAAGGCACTGGTGAGCCCCGTTGTGTTCGCTATCGATGGGTACCAGCAGCGCTCCGTGCGCTCGAACGGCCTCCATCACCAGTTTGCCGCCGGAGACGAGGACCTCCTTGTTCGCCAGACCGATCCGCTTGCCCAGGCACGCCGCCTCGTAGGTGGCTTCCAAACCGGCCACCCCCACGATGGCCGAGATCACCGTATCCACTTCGTGCGCCGTCGCGATTTGAACGCGCGCCTTGGCGCCCCACAGCAGTTCAGGCCACTCCGAACGCGGCAGCCCGCTGACGGCAAGTGCGGCACTGAGCGGCGCCAGGCTCTCGGAATCGGCCACAACCGCTACTTTGGGCCGGAATTCCAGGACTTGGGAAGCCAGCAACTCCACGTTCCGGCCAGCCGCGAGGGCGAAGATGCGGTACCGGCCGCAACCCCGACGCACCAGGTCCAGGGTGTTGGTTCCAATCGAGCCGGTTGAACCCAGAACCGTGAGAATCTTCATGGGGAGGATTTCTTCTCGGGGCGCATCCGCCATGATATCACGCTGCCGCGGGACCAAACCTGGCTCCAGCTCGAAGGGGTGCGCGACATTAATGTGGGTACTAGCCTAGAAGGGCGGAATTTGCCTTTAAT
>OCTA010002094.1_pt1 | contig 18263 bp, 11 predicted proteins | sample 1538991 | NCBI WGS metagenome assembly OCTA01 (sample SAMEA3539302, study PRJEB22396) | soil metagenome | biome: tundra; feature: field; material: soil | place: USA | collected 2010-05 | depth 0.15 m | reverse complement strand
GTTATGTCCCCTGCAAAGCCACGACCGCGCCGTCGGCCGTGGCACTACTCATCTAGCGGGTGGACGAGTCGCTCGCTCCACATCACCTGCAACTCAACGAGCACTGGCTGAGCCGCCAAGCGACCGCGAGCCCGACTCACGCGGCCTAGCTTCAGTGCTTGAGCAGGTCGAGCTTGCGTAGGTGGACGCGGGGAACCCGGGAGAGGTCGAGGAGCATCTGGGTGAACGAGATCGCTTCGCGGCGCATCCTGGCGACGTCGACCTTGTCCGTCGTCGGAATGCCCCAGTTCAGCAGGTAGGAGGGGCCGGTGATGTAGTTCGCCGTCGGGATCGCGCCCACTGTCCAGAGGTCAGTGCCTTCGGCGGGCCAGCCGTTTCCGTCTGGGCTTCCGGTCGCGGCGACGTACGGGCGAAGCACGCTGGCAGGAGCAGCTTTCGCGCCTCGCAATGCAGCGTAGGAGGCGTTGACGAGCGGGCTGCTCTCGGGGGTGAAGATCGACCCAGGTTCGTAGCGCCCAGTGAGTGCGTAGCGCCCACCTGGACCCGGCTGCCACTCTCGCGCGCCGAGGTGCTCGATCGTGATCGCGCCCGCGCACCGGCGTAACAAGCCGTTGTGGTGACGGCGCACGAACTCCGCGGTCCCGGCCGCGCCGTGGAAGTGACCCGTCGTAAGCAGCACCATGATCGTGCGCGGCAGCGCGCCCCGCGGCAGCCGCGCGAGGTACTGGCTCATTGCGACGATCGCATTCGGCCCGTTGTCCTCAACTCCATTCGTGCCGTCGGTGTGACAGTGCAGCAGCATCAGCTCGTCCGACGCGCCCGGAATCACGCCGATGAGGTTGCGGGAACTCACGCGCCTGACCCTGGCCGGCAGTGCCAGCCGCGCTCTCGCGCCGGAGGCGGCGCCGGCCTTCACCCGAGCTCCGGTAGCGCGATCGACGAACACACCCGGGACGCTCCGGATCTTGCCGTCGTAGGGGTAGTAAGCCCCGTGCGCCGCGCCGGCCGGGAGGTCGAGCACGCCCACAGCTCCGCTCGCCCCGGAACCTACAAGCCCGTCGAGGATCGTGATCAGCCCGCCGATTCCCAGCCAGGGCCGCGTGTACGGGTCGGTGGGGACGAACACATGACCCGGGTCGTAGGACTTGTAGGTGAACAGAGCGAACTCCGCGTAGGTGTAGGACACCAGCGGCACGTCGAAGACGGCGATCTTCCCTTTCAGCGAACCCGGCGCCGGTGGCCGGCTCGTATCCAGAACGGCGAGCTCACCGGTCACGCCGGGCGCCGGGGTCTGACCGGAATAGGGGATGTAGGACGCGGTCGTGACCCGGCCGGGCGAGGACCCGCTAAGGACCCGCAGGGACCACTTGTCGGTGGTCCAGCGATCGAGCGGCACTGGCTCGAAGTGCAGCTGTCTCACCCCGGCACGCTCGAGACGATCACGCAACTGGTCGACGTAGCGCTCGTGTGCAGGGGAGGCGGTGGCGCGCAGACCCACCCGATCAAGCTGCTGCTGCCACGCGTACAGCTGGGCTTGAGGCAGGAACTGTGACGAATCCACGCGACGAGCAGCGCTTGCCGGCAGCCCGCCCGCCGGCCACCGCGGAGCGGCGCCAAGCACGGCCAGCGGATCGATTGAGGGGTAGGTGGCCGCCGCGCTCGCAGCCCCTGCAGCGAACTGAAGCAGCCGCCTACGAGTCAAACCGGACGGTTCGAACTGGCTCGTAGTGGCGAGACTCACTCCTCGTAGAGGCCGTCGAAGACGTCGGCGAATTTGTTGTAGACCACGTTTCGCTTGACCTTCAGCGTTGGCGTGAGCTCACCCTGTTCCATCGAGAGCTCGCGGTCGAGGATTGCAAAGCGCTTGATCTGCTCGATGCGCGCGAACCGCTGGTTCGCCGCATCGACCGCCTGCTGTATCTCGGCCCGGACGCGCTCGTCGTTCGCCATCACCGCCAGGTCGGGGGAAACGCCGAGCTGCTCGGCCAGCTTGGGAGCCTCGTCGGGATCCAGCGTCAACAGCGCCACCAGATAGGGCCTGCGGTCGCCGTAAGCGACCGCCTCGGAGATCCAACGCGTCTGCTTGAGTGCGTTCTCGATGTTGCTCGGCGTGATGTTCTTACCGCTCGAGGTGATGATGATGTCCTTCTTGCGCCCGGTGATCGACACGTAGCCGTCGGCGTCGATCGTGCCGAGGTCACCGGTGGCCAGCCAGCCGTCGGGCAGCGTCTCCTGAGTGGCCTTCTCGTCCTTCAAATAGCCGCCGAAGATGTTTGGCCCTCGAGCCAGCAGCTCGCCGTCGGGGGCGACGCGCATCTCGAGCGTGGGCACGGGTCGGCCGACAGTGCCCATCTTCATCTCGAGATCTGTGTTGATCGTGCCGGCCGCACACGTCTCGGTCATGCCCCACGCTTCCAAGAGCACGATGCCGCAGGCGTCGAAGAACTCCAGCACCTCGCGGGCGATCGGGGCCGCGGCGGTGACCGCCAGTACCAGCCGGCCGCCGAACAGGTCACGCACCTTCGAAAGCACCAACCGGTCGGCCAGACCGTGCTGCGCAGCCAGCACGCGGCCTGGCGCGCGTCCGCCGCGTTCCAGCTCGCGCACACGATGTCCGGTGCGCAAAGACCAGCCGAACATCGCGCGCTTGATCGGTGACTGCTCGCTGATTCCGCTGGTGGCGGCTGTGTAGATCTTCTCCCACACGCGCGGAACCGACGAGAAGTAGGTCGGGGCAGCGTCCCGCAGGTCATCGAGCAGGTGCTTGGGGTCGCGCTGCCAGTAGATCAGCGTGCCGCCGAGATCCAGCGTGAACATCTGCCCGATGCGGCCGAACACGTGCGCCAGCGGCAGGAACATGAAGTAGTCGATCGGCGCGTCGGCACGAGCCAGGTCCAAGCGCCCTTCGAGCGTCTGAATGGCCGCCATGAAGTTCCTGTGCGTGAGGATGCACGCCTTCGGCGGTCCCGTGGTACCCGAGGTGTACACGAGCGTCGCCATGCTGTCGGAGCTGATTGCCGCCACGCGGGCGTCGACCTCCTCCTCGGGGACCTCGGCTCCGCGCTCGATCAGACTTTCGAGACTGATCGAGCCGGCGCCCGCGCCTTCGAAGGCGATCACGTGCTCGAGGGCCGGGCAGCGGTCGCGTATCTGGTCGATCTTCGCCAATTGGGTCGCGTCCTCGCAGAACACGGCACGCGCCTCGGAGTGGCGCAGCACGTACTCGCACTCCTCGGGCGAGTTGGTCTGGTAGATCGGTGCCACGACGGCCGCCGCGCAGAAGCTGCCGGCGTCCGCGACGGTCCACTCAGGGCGCGTATCGGCAAGGATCGAAACCCGCTCGCCGGGCTCGATCCCGAGCGCGATCAGCCCCTTGGCGATGTCGCGGGCGGAACGGACGAACTGACCGTAAGAGATCTCGCGCCAGTCTCCCGCCGCCTTGTCACGCAGCGCGATGCCGTCTCGCGCGCCAGCCCGCAGGATCATCTCTCCCAGCGTCTGCGCCCCGGTTGACAGCTCCAGGGCCGAGCGCTCCACCTTGGGCACAGACACCGCTACGGGTGCGAGGGCGATCCCGGCGGCGGGTGCCGCCATGCGTGCGACGGGGTCCTTGATGACCATGACTGTTCCTCTCTTTCGACAGTCACGCCGGGAGGTGTCTGGCCAAGAGCAGTCGCGCCGCTCCCCGGCCAGCCGGCGAGCAAACCAACCCTGGCGCCCGCGCCGCCGCACGGCATCGGCACAAACCCCCCGAATGCACTACGGGGTTGTACTCGTCCCTCACGCCACAACGCCCGAACCGCGGCGCGCGCCGGCGCTAGCGCCAGGTGATTGCCCAGTCCGCCGCGCGGTCGGGCCGGGCCGGGAGCGAGAACACCACCAACCCTCCCGACTCGCGGTGCGCGACGGTCTGACCGTTGGCCCACGTGGTGACGCTCCTGGCGCGACGGGGCACCCCGCGGATCTGCATGACGAGCCGCTCGCGGCGCGCGATGCGCAGATAGCCACGCAGAAGTCTGGGCTCGCGCGCCACGCCGACGCCGGGCAGGCGCAGCCAGAAGCGGGCGAGATGCGGGGTAATCAGGAAACCGTGCTCGGTGGGCGTGACACCCGCGAGGTGCACCGCATTCATCACCATCCAGGTCGGCTGCTCGGTGATCTGCCCCGCATAGTCGTTGTAGAGCGGAATCCCGCACCTGTCTGGGTGCCGCGCGTAGAAGGCGTTGCATGCGTCGTCGATCGAGATCGTCCCGTCCCAGTGCTGCGGGAACGCGTGCGCGTGTGCCGCGAGTGTGTTGCGGGTGTACTCGCTCCACGCGTAGCCGGCGGCTCCGGGGACCACACCGTCGAGATCGGCCAGTGCCCATGTGAGCCAGCCGTTGACGTCGAACCACACGCCTCCTACGTACTGGGATGCGCCGTCGAACGTGGCGCCACCACCGGTGGGCGGGTCGGTCACGCCGGGGTCACGCGCCGCTGGGGAGATTGCTGAACCGATCTGGGCCGGTCCGTTCAAGGCCGCCGGTGCACCGATGCCGGTGAGGAAGCGGCGGATGTTGTGCACGAGCACGCGGGCCTGTCGGACGCTCGGCGCTCCGGCGAGTATGGCCCACGGTTGGGGCTCGCCGAAGATTGCCCCGCGCCCGATCGGATTGGGGCCGGAATAGCCCCGTAGGTACCAGCGGCCAGTCCATTCGCGGCGCAGGACGGTGAGCAGCTCGGCGGCGCGGTGGCGCAGCTGTGCCGCGAACACATGGTCGCCACGGAGGTCGGCCAACTCCGCCAGCTGGGGGCAGGCGTATGCGAGCTGAGCCGGCACGAGCATCGACTCGCTCATGTGCAGGAAGATCGCGGAGAAGTCCGACCAGTCGCCGTTCGTCCCCGCCAGATACCCGCCGTTCGGGCCGCGGAGCGACTCCTGATGGCGGAAGGCGACCTTGAGGTGCTCCCATACGCTGACCCGTCGTCCGGTGTCGTGAAACGGCAGGCGCTCCGAGAAGAACGCCAGGTCGCGAGACCCCAGGCCATACTCGGCGGCGGCCATCAGCAGCCAGAAGTCGAGGTCGTCTGATGTGCCCAGGCCGTTGTACGGCCTGCACGGCGGCACTGTGCCATACGGGATGTCGCCCTTGGTCTGCGACTGCAACGAGATCGAGTAGCGGAGGATCTCGCGCGCCATCGTAGGGTCTGCGTAGACCATCGGAAGGAGGTAGTGCAGCCAGCTGCGGGAGCCCAGATTCTCGCCACTGCTGTACTGGTAGTAGCCGCCCTGAGTGATCGTGTGATGGCCACACGTCTCCTCATAGACCGACGCAGCACGCAGCAGGTAGGAATCCCACTGCAGCTCCCGCGCCACCCACTGGCGGCCGGGTCCGAACCAAGCCTTCGGCAGCCAACGCGCCCATGCACGCTCGCTGGCCGCGAACGGCTGTCGCGCGGAGCTGTACTTCCGCACGAGCCGCCCGATCTCGGCAGGATGCGCGATGCCGTAGGCGTAGCGGAGCGTCACTGAATGCCCCGCGCCCAGCCGCAGCGGGGCGCGGAACACGAACAGCGTCTCACCTCCTGCGCCCGTTGGCGCCGGAGGAGCGGTTGTGCCGCGAAGACGGTCGCTTGCCACGGCGGCTGGCACAGCGCGGGTCCCGTTGCCGAAGAACGCCGCGACGGAGGTCTCGTGGCCGCTGATGGGGCCCCGGAGCGCGGCGGCGAAGATGCTCAGCGGATGGTGGTCGCCACGCCAGCCTGCGGCCTGGGGCACGATGAGAGTTCTGGCGCCCGCATTCCAGCGCGGAGCTCCGAGCCCCCAAAGGCGGTGGCTGGTCTGGTCGTATGGGTTGACATCCCAGTACTCGAACCACGAAACCCGCCGCGCGTGCGCCGTGGTGTTGCGGATCGTCACGTCGTGCAGCAGCAGCGGATCGTTGCCGAATGGCGCGTACACGTCCTCGCGCACCTCCACGCCCGCCGCGCGCAGCAGCCGCTCGTAGTAGCCGACGCCGAATACTCGCCTGGTCATCGCGCCGGGCGGGCGGTCGAGATACAGCGTGCTTAGCACGCGGCCGCCGACGTTGAGGTAGCCGTAGCCGCCTGCGTAGTGTCGCCGAGCGGGCGAAAAGCGGTTGGCCCACTGCGCCAGGCGATCCTGGCTCCACAACTGCGTGTAGCCGTCGTTGAACGCGGCGGCCACGATGTTGTCGTTCCCCAGTTCGTGCTGAGCGGCGGTTCCGCCGTTCAGCTCGGGTTGCCTGGCACGCGCTACGACCTGCTCGTCGATGTCATAGCGATACGCGGGCAGACCGAATGCGTCAACGATCCAGCGACCGAAGGAGCCGCTGCCGAAGCCTGACGCAACATTTGGGCGGGTTTGGTCGGCCGACAGCAGAGCTGGCGCCGATTCACGAGCCGCCGTTCCGGCGGGCAGCGCCAACCCCACGACCAACGCCACCAGCGCAGTGCTTCTCGCGGTCATACGCAAGCGCATTCGGCTCACCAGCGCACAGCCTAACCCGTCGCTCAGGATCCGGAGGCTGCTGCCGATCACGCGTCCATGGCCTGACCGGACGGGACTCGCCGACACGGCTGGATCCCGAGCATGAAGCCGCTGCCGACCGGGCGTTGGGCCCGGCGCATGTGCGACTCCAACTCGACCCGCGCGAATATCGCCGACCGTGATCGGGCTAAACGGCGTGTGGCCTGGAGACGTTGGGCTTCGGCTTGCGACACTCGTGACCGTGCTGAGTTCGTTTGCAGACATCCCGGGCGAGGTCGCGCGCCGGGTTCACGGCGGGAGCGCACAGGCTGCTCGCGGCGAGGCGGAGTCATGTCCGTGGCGTTGCGGTTCATGCTCTGTGTGCGATGGCAGGCGCTCACGCTCACGGCGGTCTTCATACCCGACGAGAACGGGTGGACGATGGCGCAGCTCGCGGATTGGCCCGCCGTCGGGAAACCCCTAGCGGCGCGTGATCTGCCGCCAACTCGGCGTACAACCCCCGACGGGTAGCTGAGCGGAACCGCATCTGACAACCGGCGGGTGCTTCGGCGGCGCCGGGCGGGCTACCCGCTCCTGGCTCAGACCGGCGTCGAATTGACCTTGGCGATGCGGCACTCGTCACTCGGGCCTACAAGCTGCTCGATGCAGCCCAGGACCGCTGGCGCACCTTCAACGGCGCCGAGCTCGTCAAAGAGCTACTCGACGGACCCGGCGCTTTTCGTGGCTACTTCTCTCGTGGGGCCGCGATCGCCGCCTGGGCGGCTGCCACGCGGGCGATCGGCAAGCGGAACGGCGAGCAGCTGACGTAGTCGAGGCCCGCGTCGTGGAAGAAGCGGATCGAGTCGGGATCTCCACCATGCTCGCCGCAGATGCCGAGCTCGAGGTCGGGCCGGGCACGGCGGCCGCGCTGCACCGCGATCCGCACTAGCTCGCCGACGCCGTCCTCGTCGATCGTTGTGAATGGCGAGCCGTCGACGATCTTTTCCTCTATGTAGCGAGGGATGATTCCCTTCTCGATGTCATCGCGGGAGAAGCCGATTCCCGCCTGGGTCAGATCGTTCGTGCCGAACGAGAAGAAGTCGGCGTGAGGCGCGATGCGATCGGCGATCAAGCATGCGCGCGGCAGCTCGATCATCGTCCCGACGCCGAAGTCCTCGCCGTATCGCAGGCCCTCCTCCTCGGCAGCTGACAGCACCCGGGCGCGAACTAGCTCGAGCTCGCGCTCGTAGGCGACCAGCGGGATCATGATCTCGAGCCGAGGTGCCCGGCCGCTACGTTCCTGGACGGCGCGTGCGGCACGCGCGATCGCGCGCACCTGCATCTCGTAGATCTCCGGGTGCATCACGCCCAGCCGCACGCCGCGCGTTCCCAGCATCGGGTTGGTCTCTTCGAGCGATCGGACGCGCTCGAACTGACCCTCCAGTGCACCAAGCTGACCGCTGCGGTCGATACGCGCTCGCACGATCTCCTCGTGCAGCTCGAAGCGGTCTGGCAGGAACTCGTGCAGCGGCGGATCGAGCAGCCGGATCGTCACCGGCCATCCCTTCATCGCCTCGAACAAGCCCTCGAAGTCGCTCTGCTGGAGTGGGAGCAGGTCGTCCAGCGCGGCCCGACGGCCAGCCTCGTCTCCTGCCATGATCATTGCCCTCATCTTGGGCTGGCGGTCTGCCGCCATGAACATGTGCTCGGTGCGGCACAGGCCGATCCCTTCGGCACCGAAACGGTGAGCTCGCGTGGCGTCCTCGGGCGTGTCGGCGTTGGCGCGCACGCCGATGTCGCGCAGCTCGTCGCACCATCGCAGGATGGTTTCGAATCGGGCATCGACGCGGGCCTCGACGAGCGGGACGTCGTCTGTCGTGACCGCACCGGTCGTGCCATCGATCGCGATGAAGTCCCCTCTGCGCAGCAGCCGGTCGCCAACGCGCAGCTCGCCGGCATGCAGATCGATTTCCAGATCGGCCGCACCCGTGACCGCGGGACGACCCATCCCGCGGGCGACGAGCGCCGCGTGAGAGGCCTTGCCCCCCTCCGAGGTGAGGATCCCCACGGCGGCGTGGAACCCCGCGACGTCGTCGGCCTCGGTGAACGGCCGCACGAGGATCACCGCGGCTCCGTCCGACGCTTGCTCGATGGCGTCCGTGGCGGTGAAGACGATTGTGCCCTTTGCGGCGCCTGGCGAGGCGGCAATGCCGCGTGCGATCACCGTGTAGCGCGCCGCCGTGTCGAAGGAGGGATGCAGAAGGGCATCGAGCGAGCCCGCGTCGATCGTCGCAATCGCCTCAGCTTTCGTCAACATGCGTTCCTCGAAGGCATCCACCGCAAAGCGCACTGCCGCCTGCGCGGGGCGCTTCGCCCCGCGAGTCTGCAGCATGAACAGCCGCCCCTCCTCGACCGTGAACTCCGTGTCCTGCATGTCCTTGTAATGGGCCTCGAGCTTGCGAAGGATCTCCGTCAGCTGGTCGGCGACCGGCGACATCCATTCGCGCAGCTGAGACAGGTCACGCGGCGTACGCACACCGGAGACGACGTCCTCGCCCTGGGCGGCCGGCAGGAAGTCGCCCGACGGCTTGGACCCACCCGTCACCTCGTCGCGGCTAAAGGCCACCCCGGAGCAAGAGGATTCACCCATGTTGCCGTACACCATCTGCTGCACGTTGACGGCGGTTCCCCAGTCGTCGGGAAGCCGGTTGATCCGCCGATACTGCACAGCCCGCTCTCCCATCCACGAGTCGAAGACGGCGCGGATCGCCTGCGTCAACTGCTCGCGTGGCTCGGTCGGAAAGTCGAAGAACGACTTGAAGCGCTCAGTCAACTCGCGTAGCGACGCGGCGTCGAGCTCGGTGTCGAGTGTCACGCCATGCTCGTGCTTGACGCGCGCGATCTCGTCCTCGAAGCGCTCACCCGGGATGCCCCGCACGACATTGCCGAACATCTGCACCAAACGCCGGTAGCAATCCCACGCGAAGCGCTCATCGCCGGTGCGCGCGGCCAAGCCGGCGGCCGACTCGTCATTCAGCCCAAGGTTTAGCACGCTGTCCATCATCCCCGGCATCGACTTGCGTGCGCCGGAGCGCACCGACACGAGCAGTGGATCCTCGGCGTCGCCAAGCCGCTTACCGGCCTGCTCCTCCAGCCGCGCGAGCGCCGCGCCGACCTGGTCCTCCAACCCCGCCGGCAGCGTCTCGCCTGCGCGCATGTACGCCACGCACGCCTCCGTGGTGATCGTGAAGCCGCCGGGCACCAACTCAGCGCCGAGGATTCGGGTCATCTCGGCGATCCCCGCGCCCTTGCCGCCTAGCAGCTCGCGCATATCACGCGAGCCCTCAGAGAAACCGTATACCCACTTGGTCGTGGTAGGGATGAACCCCTCCGTGTCGTTGCTTGCTACTTGCGTCGTCATCTCATATTCTCCCGAATCGCTGAACAGCTCGCATACGTCGATCTGTCAGCACCGCTGACGTAGCAATAGCGTTGCCGCCACGGCCACAGCGCACATCCGTGCGACCCGCCCGACCCGCCGCGTAGTTCGCCCCAGTCGCGAGCTGGGCCGGCGCACAAGTTCTGCCGCGCTGAGTGCGTCTGGGAGAGTCGCTTCTACCGCCATCACGTTGACGTCCTGACGGCTCTCCCTGCGCGACGCGCGATCGTCTGGCTCGCCCTCGATCGCGCAGTCGCTCGTTATCGGCCAGCGCAGGCGGCGACGCTCGATCACCGCTCCACGAGCGCAGTCTAGATCCGCCCCGGCTTCCAGTACGCGATTGCGCTGTTTCTGCATGGCCCCCGGGAACCCCTATATACGTTGCATTGCCGCGTCCCAAGGTTGCGTAGGATTCGCACGACGCGCATCGCTCTGCTCACAGGCGGCGGCGATTGCTTCGGGGCCCGCAGCGAGCGTGACACGGGACCAGGAAGCCGCCAGGCGAAGATCTGCAGTACGCGGGGTGGCGAGTCTCCAGGAGATGCCGCCAGACCGACTCAGCTCTCGACCATCAGGAAACGCGATCCCCAGGCCCCGAGAGCCACGTCCAAGCCCTCGCCGGCCAGTTCGTCGCCGGAGCGCTCGAAGCAGTGCCCGCTCAGCCTGTCGGCCAGGCTCCAGGTTCGTCCGGCCAGGTTGCGCCACGGCACGCGCACGCGGCCGTTGGCTCGGGCAGGCGAGAGGTTGACCACCACCAGATGGCGCGCGTCCGAGCTCGACCAGCACCAAGCAACGAGCTGGTCGTGAGAGTTGTCGTCGTCGGACCAGCGCTCGCATTCGCACACGCGCCAGTCGCCGCTTCGCAACTGCGCGTCTGCGACAGCGCGCAACAGCCGCCCGTAAAAGGCGCGTAGATCGCTGTCCAGCGGCTCGTCGGTCCCGCGCCCAAGCTGTACCGGGAGGCGCGTCCGAAGTCCTTCCAGCTGGCCATCGTGGTAAAGCCGCGCACCTTGCAGCGTGGACATCACGACCGCGGCGGCGCGGGCTTGCGCAGCCCCGAAGGTGGCCGCCGCCCGCGGCTCGTCGTGGTTCTCGATGAACCGGATCAGGTGCTCCTGATAGAAAGCGTCAGCCTGCAGGTGGCCGCGCAGCGACTTGGGCGTGTCGTGTACGAGCCGGTCGTAGAGCCGCTTGTCGTAGCACAGGTCAAAGCCTTGCTGTTCCAGCGTTGACTCCATGTCCCAATAACCCTCGGCGATGAACAGGAGATCCGGATGGGCCTGCTTGCAGCGGCCGATCAGGATCGGCCAGTAGTCAGCGTCGGGCTCGGGCCCGGCCCGGTCGCTCCACGTGCGCGCGAAGACCTCGTTGGTCATCAGCATCGCCATGTCGCAGCGAAGCCCGTCGCATTGATCTCCGATCGCGATCACCGTTTCGGCGGCAGTATCCCGCAGCGCAGGCGAGTACGCGTTCAGCTGCAGCACGTCCTGCCAAGGCTCGAAGTATGGGTCGCGCCCCTTCGCGAACACGCTGCCGGCGATCCGAATGAACGCCTCCGGGTGCAGCATGAGCTCCTCCTCGCTGCCTCTCAGAAAGCACCAGGGCCGATCCGTCACCCACGGATGGTCGGGCGCGACGTGGTTTGGCACGTAGTCGAGGATCAGCGCCAGGCCCCGATCCGCGAGCTGCTCGCGCGCCAGCGCCAGCCCGCCCGGCCCGCCGAAGCGCTCGTCCACGACGTAGTCGCGCACGCAGTACGGCGAACCGATCACATCGTCGTCGCACAGGTCGGGCAGCGCAGCGCGGTAGCCGGCAAGCAGCGAGGGCTCGGCTAGCGCCGCCGTGCGGCCGGCGGGGCTCCGCTGCCATACCCCCATCAGCCACACCGCGTCGACCGGCAGCCCCGCCAGCACCTCCCACTCGGAGGCCGGAACCTCGCCCAGCTCAAGCGGGCGCCCGCGCCCGCGACCGAGCCGCTGCAGCCACGCTGCCGTATTGATCTCATAGACGGTCGGGCGGGCCGGGAGACGCATCAGAGCCCGTCAGCTTGCCACGCCCGAGATCGCGGCAAGCGACCGGCTCGTCGCCATCGCCACGGAGTGAGCATCTCGCTTGTGACCCACTTGCCTCAACGCGACCCAACGCGAAAGGAGCCCGCAATTCGTGGTGACGCCATCATGCGCGCCAAATCCAACGCTTGGTCGATTATTGCCGCAGTCCGCCCGCGGGCGAGACTTCCAAGCAACCCGCAGCTGGCGCTTGCCGGTGTGGGCCAAGCCGGCAGCATCAGAAACGCGTCGTCTCTCGCGATCGTGCACAGCCGGAGCGTCGTTGAGACACCCGGTTTTGCCTGCAATCCGGTGGTTCAACATGGTGTTGCGGACTCCGTCATTGATGTCATGACCATTCCTGCTTGTATCTGGCTGTGCCGATCATCCTTGCTGAACGATCACGAGGCGGTTGCCGTCGGGGTCGCGGAACGTAAACATCGGTGGTACGAAGTCACCCATCCGCATGATCTCAGCGTCCGTATCGACGCCCTCGGCGAGCAAGGCAGCGTGGTCAGACTCGGCGTCAACGGTGCTGAGGCGGATGCCGGTGTCGACTCCGATCGGGGCGCCTTGGGGCGCTGAAACCAGCGCGATCGACGTCGTGGCGCCATGGGGTGCGACCTCGAGCCAGCGGCCGTCGCCAAAGGGGGCGTCGAGGCGCTTCTCGAAACCCAGCTTCCCGACGTAGAAGTCAAGCGAGCGACACTGGTCGCTCACAGGCACACCGACCGTCCGGATGTCCGTGATCCTGGTGTGCTCGGAACTGTTAGCCATCTTGGCGCTCCGCTTGGGTTTGGTTTTGGGTTTGCATGAGCCTCAAGCCGCCGACTTGGGTCCCTGGGCGTACATCAGTGACCCAGGCGTGGTGAGCGTCTCGCCGGTCTCGAGAAGTGTCTTCAGCCCCGAGAGGACCATCGGCCAGCCCCCGTAAAGCGCACTGTTGGCGTTCTCGGGCAGCTGGTCGTGGGTCACGGTCAACCGGCAAGAGTCCGCGATGGCTTCGATCTCCCACGTGACGCGGGACGTGCCCTCGCGCTTAACGTCATCGCCCCATAACGCCGTGAAACTCTGAACGAGTCTGCGCGGGGGGTCGACCTCCAGATTCTCGCCCTCGCTGAGGATGCCGGGCGCGTCGGGGTGCACCGTTTCGTAACGGGAGCCGCGAGTCCAGTCGGATTTGACGCCCACTCCAAAGTTGTATTTCTGGCGCATCTCGCTGCTGGTGATCGCCTCCCAGAGCCGCTCTGGGGTCGTCTTGATGTAGATCTCAAAGATCTTCTCCATGCTGTTTTCCTCCGTCTCGCTTTTGAGCTCGCTCAGGGTCGCGACCCAGGGTTCGGCGTACTTGCTGACCCACCGGTCATGGACCAGGCGGATCGGGACCGCGTTCAGGAAGTGGAGCTTCTCCCGGCCACGTCGCCTCGTCACGACGAGCCCCGCCTCCTCCAACACCTTCAGGTGCTTCATCACCCCGAACCGCGTCATCGCCGGTCGTTGCTCTAATGCGCTGAGGGTCTGACCGTCCTGCTTGAACAGCACGTCCAGCAGACCTCTGCGCGTGGGATCGGCAAGCGCCTTGAACACCAAGTCCATGTCCACGCCGGGATCATAGGTGACCATATGGTCACCTGTCAAGGGGCTCACTCGGCCTGATCGGCCACCGTCCTAGGAATACTCGATCGCGCTAGCGGTTCGGAACGAGGTGATTTGCCGGGTCGGCTTCGGAGCGTGCGGCGTAAGCTTCCCCCGGCCGCCCTGAAGATGCGCCCGTTCGTACGGTTGCAGCATAAACAAGCGTCTAGGCTGGCTTCGGATGGCCGCTGAACTTGATGCCCGGACACCGTTCGAGGGCGCGGTCGCTGTCGAGCCTGTTGGTCAGGGGCGTTACTTGGCTGTGGTCGACAGTGCTTGGGATGGCCCGGCTGCACCCAATGGCGGTGTTCTGGCGGCGACCATGGTCCGTGCCGCACAGGCGGAGCTCGGCTCAGACGCGCCGGTCGCGCGCACGATCTCGGTGCAGTTCCTCGAGGCTCCGAGTCACGGACCGGTGGAGGTCGGGGTTGAGATCCTCCGCAGCGGCAAGCGGGTAGCGGTCTGCGACGTTCGGATGCGTCAGGCAGATCGGCTTATCGCTCAGATGACCCTTATCTGTTCGGCGCCGCGCGCGCAGGAGGCGACTCTGGCGGGTGGATCTCCGGAGGCTCCGCGCTTCGGGTCGGTCGAAGCGGTGGACATCGGGAGCGCTCTGGGGGCGCCGCCGCTGTTCAGTCAGGTCGAGATCCGGCCAACCTTCGGGTCGGCGATCTTCTCGGGTGCCGTGGACCGGGTCACTGGGGGGTGGTTGGCGCTGCGCGATGACGTCGCTCCGCTCGATGCCGCTCGGCTATGTGCTCTCTGCGATCTGTGGTGGCCGGCGATCTTTGGCTGGCTGACCTCGCCCGCGGCGGCCCCGACGTTGCAACTCACCATCTACCTTCGTAACACCGAGCAGGACGTTCATGGCCCTGTCCTGGCTCGTTTTGAGACCCGCAATCTGCAGGAGGGCCACATTGAAGAGTACGGGGAGCTGTGGTCCTCGGATGGAAAGCTCTTGGCCGAGAGTCACCAGCTGGCTTTACTGATCCCGATCAAACCACAGGGCTGAGAATCTGCCTCTCGCGTTGCAGGAAGCCGATCGGGGCAGCCCAGCTGTGGTTGTGAGTCATCCAAGAAGCACGGGGAGATTGCCCATCGGCATGGATGTAGCGCTTCTCAAACTGCGCGACGTCAGTTTGTCCCTCAAGCAAGGATCGGAGATTCTGTTCGTCGACTGGGATGTCGTCCGTTATCCAAAGGAAGGTCGCCGCGGCTGGTGTCTGGGTCCGGCAAAGTGCGGGGGATGAACACGTTGCGCAACGCGGATGTGATCGTGGTCGGATTGGGTGGCATGGGCAGCGCCACCTGTTTTCAGCTGGCCGCTCGAGGCGTTTCTGTGATCGGCATCGACCGCTATGAGCCGCCTCATCCGTATGGCTCCACCCACGGCGACACCAGAATCACCCGCTTAGCCATTGGCGAGGGGCCCGACTATGTACCGCTGGTCCGCCGCTCGCACGAGCTGTGGCGCGAGATCGAGCAGCAGACGGGAGCTCAGCTGCTGACTCGATCGGGTGGGCTGATCCTTGCCCACCCCGGCGATCCGTTCCTCAACCAGACGCGGGCGGTGGCGCGTCAGTACCGGATCGCCCATGAGAACCTCTCAAGCGCTGAGGTCATTCGGCGCTTCCCGATGTTCGCGGTCGATCGGGAGACCGAGGGGTACTACGAGCCTGGGGCCGGCTACCTACGGCCCGAAGCCGCCGTCCGAGCGCAGTTGGAGCTAGCCCGTCGCCATGGGGCTCAGCTACGGCTTGGCGAGCACGTTGAAGAATGGACGGCCTCGGCCAATGGCGTGACCGTTAGCACCGACGCCGAGACCTACGAAGCCCAGCAGCTGGTGCTGTGCGCCGGTGCCTGGATCTCTCAACTCTTTCCGGAGGGCCGAGACATCTTTGCCGTCCACCGACAGCTCCTCTATTGGTTTCCAATCCGCGAAGGCTTCGAGGCGCTGCGGGACTTGCCGATCTTCATCTGGGAGCTTGAGGGCGAGAAGCAGGACTTCACCCACTTCGTCGGGTGCTACGGTTTCCCCGCTGTCGATGGACCCGCTGGCGGCGTGAAGGTGGCCACCGAGTCCTATGCGAAGACGACCACGCCAGACGGCGAGCAGCACCCCGCGACGCAGGCGGAGATCGAGGAGATGTACGAGCGCTACGTTGCGCCTCATCTCCCGTGGCTGGGGGCCGATCCGCTACGGACGGTCTCCTGTCTTTACACCAGTACGCGCGGCAGCCGCTTTGTAATCGATCGCCACCCGGCGCATGAGGCGGTGTTCATCGTGTCGCCCTGCTCGGGGCACGGCTTCAAGCACTCGGCGGCGATCGGGGAGTCGGTGGCGCAGTGGGTGACCGAGCGCGCAAGCGACATTGACCTCAGCGCATTCAGCTTGTCGCAGGCATGGCGGTAGAGCGCCCGGCCGCGGTCAGTCACATCAAACAGAACCGTGGCGTCCGAGCGCGCGGGTCCAGCCACCCTTGCCACGTCCCGAGTTACGTACGCCCCGCGGGGGCTTCCCTGCACAGAACAACCACGAGCGCAAGGTCCCGTCGGAGCTGAAGGACCCCGTCTCGCTGTCCTGCACAGCGTGGCCGGCCAATATCCGGGCAATCCCACAACAACCCCGAGGAGCGCTACGGAGCCGGATTCGCGCGCAGCACCCGGTCTACCATGAGGCCTGCCGACAATGTTTAGCTTCAGCGCGTCTGCGCCAGACGCTCCAGCGACCGCTCGCCCGCCGTACGGCGCCAGGCAAGCATCACTCCGTCGCCGATCGTCAGTAGCACATTGTGCACCCGCTCGTCCTGCTGGACTCGGCGAGCGAACTCCCGGATCCCGATTGTGCCCCCGTCCTCGGCGGTCGGGTCGAGCGCGGCTCCGTCGCGGAACAGGTTGTCGGCGACGACCACGCCCCGCTCGGCGAGCTTGGGGAGGACGGCGTCGTAGTACGCGGGATAGTCGGCCTTCCACGCGTCGATGTAGACCAGGTCGAACGGGCCTTCGAGACTCGCGATCGTCTCTAGCGCGTCACCCACGATCAGCTCGATGCGGTCCCCGTTTGGACCAGCGTCGATGTGGCGGCGCGCGACGGCCGCGATGTCCTGATCGACCTCGAGGGTCGTGACGCGGCCGTCAGCAGGCAAAGCCGCCGCCATCGTCAGCGCGCCGACCCCGGTGAAGGTTCCGATCTCCAGCACGTGACGCGCGCCGGCGACAACGATCAACGCCTCCAGCAATCTCGCCTCCGCGAGCCCGCTCATCATCCCGGGCGAGGGCGTGTTGCCCTGCGTCCACGCGGCAGCGGCGGCGAGTGGTCCATCGAACGGACTCGTGTTGTCCTCGGCGTATCTCGCCGCCGCGGATCCGACCAAACGGCTCACTGCCCCAGGTTACCGCCGCCCACCGCGAGGCGCCGTAGATATGGCTCGGACGCGAGTTCTCGGGCGTTGACGCTGTGTCGCCGACCCCACCGGTGTCCTTTTGCGACTACGGCGACGAGCTCGTCGCGATACACTTGGTCGCTTCGAGGCCGTCGAGCGGGTCAAGGCCCTCGATGAATCCAACCTCGGCAGTGCGAGGGATCGCAGCCAGAACGCCTGCCCAAACGACTGCAGTCGCTCGAGCGCCGCACAGGCGTCGTCCTATTCGACCGGGGGCGTCACGGCCTGCGATCAACTCCTGCCGCCCGCGTGCTGTATCCCGGAGCCAAGGCTGCCCTGTCAGCCTTCGCCGTCGGGGATCGCGCCCACCGACTCATAGCAGCGGTCACCCTCCACCTCCTCGGCGTTGGGGTTGATGGGTATCGCGAAGCCGACGATAGATCAGGTTGGCTGGCTGCTTGGAATCACGCGACACCCCAGCTACGGCAATCCGGTGCTGGGAGAGAAAGTCATCCGCGGCTTGGCGAAGGGTCCTCATCGTGCGCCTCTTTCATTGGGTCATTTTCGGGTTGATCGAGTTGCTTCATCCGCGGAGGGCGCGGAGTGCGTTGAGGATCACCGCGAGGTCGATGGCTTCTTGGAGCAGCGCGCCGGCGACGGGTGGGAGGTAGCCGCCGGCTGCGACGCCCATGGCGGCGATGCTGAGGCCCATGCCGGCGAGCACGCTTTGGCGTGCGATGAAGACGGCTCGGCGCCCGGCGTGCACGGCCTCCGCGACGCGGTCGATCCGGTCGACGGTGATGACTGCGTCGGCGGTTTCTGATGAGACGGTGGCTCCGGCGGCTCCCATCGCGACGCCAAGGTCCGCGAGTGCGAGCGCGGGCGCGTCGTTGATGCCGTCGCCGACCATGATCACCGGGCGCAAGTCATCGCGCTCGCGCAGGCTGCGAACCACTTCGAGCTTCTCCTCGGGGGATTGCTCGGCGTACACCCGGTCGACACCGAGCTCGCGCCCGACTCGCTCGGCAACCGAGCGGCGATCTCCGGAGACCATCGCGATGTGACGTATTCCCTCGGCGCGCAGCCGCGGCACGATCTGATCGGCGTCTGGTCGCAGCTCGTCGGCCATCACGATCACGCCGCCGAGATGTCCATTGACCGCGACGAGCACGTGCGCTTCTGCGGAGCCGTAGCCGCTCAGCGCGACCACCAATGCGACCTCGGCTTCGGGGACCCCGACGCTGCGTAGGAACGCGCGGCTGCCGACCGCGACGTTGCGACCGTCTAGG
>OCTA010002092.1_pt1 | contig 18269 bp, 14 predicted proteins | sample 1538991 | NCBI WGS metagenome assembly OCTA01 (sample SAMEA3539302, study PRJEB22396) | soil metagenome | biome: tundra; feature: field; material: soil | place: USA | collected 2010-05 | depth 0.15 m | reverse complement strand
GGTAGCGTCAAAGAATCTCCGGTTTCGAGCACCAGTGAGAGGATCCGTCAGGGAGGCTTCGTGGAGTACCTGGTTGGCCTCGGTTAATTCAGCTCGCAGCCGGTGCTGCCTTGTAAACACAAGAGCTGCCATCACGAAAACCGTGCCTAGCACCACAAACTCTCGGAATTTGGCAACCGGCAAAGGCGTATTCGAATTTAGGATCGTCCAAGCGGTGATGACAGGCAATGACAGTACGGCCAGCACTCCAAGCTTAGTCAAAGGAAGGGGCGTTCCCCGTATTTTCGCAGCAGGGGTGGTCGTTGCCAGCGTAGAGCCGAGCAAGCCGACCACTGTGACCGACGCTAGGGCTCCCGAGTATGGCAGATCGTACCAACTGCCCGGATAGTAAATGTGCTTGTCGATTGCTTGGTTCGCCAGGTAACCACTCGCCGTTATGAGCAACTGTGCTCCGAAGAAGCTGGCATAAAACCACTTCCAACGTCCGACACTATGACTCCACAAGAAACCCAGCGTCAGCAGCAACACAACATCCAGCCAACCATTGAGCCGGTTATAGTTCCAACCATATCGCGCCTCGTCAAGAACGACATATTGCCAAGGGATTACGAAGAACAAGTAGAGGTAGAGCCACCAGAGGAGCAACAGGAGAAAATCCACAGTACTCTGTGCCTTACGACCCTCAAGCCGGTCCGGGTGCGGCTGCAACAGCAGAGCCGCTAAAACTGGGATATTGGACAGGAATAACAGGATGTCGCCGACAAACGGATTGGGAACTTCCTTTCGCAGTACAAGATCGAAATCAGTAGTGTCTCAGTTTGAATTTTTCTCGCGTCCAAATTTGTTCGACAGCCAATCCAACAATGCTTCCTGATCGTCAATCGTAGCCCGGCGAACCTGTGATAATAGATGAATGCGATCTGGCCTTGGCGGAGCCGTGTTTTGCAAGCCCTCATTACAGGGATCGCAAATAGCCCGAAGATTCTGCGGCGAATCGTCTCCGCCCTTGGACTTGTCTTTGATGTGTCCTATCGTCAAACGGACAGTACGTGGGCCACCAAGTGGGTCGGGGTCGCCGAGGGTCGAATTCCGATGTTTCTTTGAGTTCACCATTGACGTTCTCCTTACGAATGCTGAGGGTTAATTCCACCGCTGCGGCCATGAACCCATGTCCAGGCGAGAGCGAACTGTACGATGAGCTTCGGAGCCCATCGTGCAGTACACAATCTGCAATGAGCTTGGCCGAGAATGAAGCAGTGGCCGACGGTACTAATGCAGTATCTCGACGACCATGACGCTCTGGTCAGCAAGTAACGACTTTCTGTTCTGGCAAAAAAGGACAGCGCCTTGGAGTCACTGCTCACCCGACAGTGACTTTATTCCTCCCGCTCGATTTGCTGGTATACATCAACTGGTCGGCCCTCTTGATTGCGACCTCGATGGAGTCCCCTTGGGTAACGAGCGTAGCCCCAACTGAGACTGTCACGTATATCCACGATTCGCCTCTTAAGGCTCCTGACTCTGCGACCAGCATGCGGCACCGTTCCGCTAGATCGCGAAGCTTAACAGCATTCACATCGAAGAGAATCGCCAAGAATTCTTCGCCGCCCCAGCGGCCGACAATGTCGTCTTCCCTTAAGCCTCTCGTCATTGTGTCAGAAACGGCTTTTAGGACGGCATCGCCAGCATCATGCCCGTGTCGGTCGTTCACTTGTTTGAAGTGATCCACATCAAACATCAGCAGTCCAAAGGATCGCCCGAACTGCTGGAATTCCTCCAACGATTGTTTCGCCTTCAGTTCGATATAACGTCGATTCGCAAGGCCAGTCGAACTGTCGCGGAATGCCATGCCCTCTAGCTCGTGCACTCGCCTTTCAGCCTGCTTCTGGGCTGAAACGTCACTGAACACCTCGACGGCGCCGACGATTCGTCCTGATCGATCTGTTATCGGAGCCACCCTTACGCAGACCGGGACTCTATGCCCCGCCTTATGCCTTAAGAAGACGTCCGCCTCCCTTCGCTGTCCGTCGCGGAGCGTAGCGGTAAGCGGGCAATCGTTTGTACAAAGAGCGCAGCCCATCTCATCGACGTGCCCCAAGAAATTATCGTAGCAGTGCCTCTGTACTGCTTCGCTAGCTGAATAACCCGTCAATATCTCAGCGCCTCGATTCCAATAGGTGATCCTCCGTTCCACATCGACAAAATAGACTCCGTCGAAGAGGCTATCCAGCAGCCTCGCGTGAAATGAAGATGACTCGGCGTCGATAGATGCACCCAGCGCATTAGCGTCGTCCAATTGTGAACCAAGTTCCTTCATCTAGCTCCGGCTGACTTTCGTGACCTGTCGCCCCATCATACTGAGGGCGCGACCGTTTCCTTCTGTAATATCGCGGCCTATGCTACATGCTCCCACAATCCCGCACTTCCTCCCGCAGCCTTACCGATGGCCGGTTGCGAGTCCTGCATCGGACTTGTGGGATAGGCCCCGCAGCTTGTCAGCAAACTCGGCCGCCGGTAACGGCTGGCTGAAGTAGTTGCCTTGAATCTCGTCACAATTATGCGACCGCAAGAAAGACACTTGCTCTTCGTTTTCAACGCCTTCAGCGAGGACCCTAAGACCGAGGCTCTTTGCCATGACGATGATTGTGATGGCGATGGCGGCATCACCCTGGCTAATCATCATATCTCGCACGAACGACCGATCAATTTTCAGTTTATGCACCTGAAAATGTTTCAAGTAATTGAAGCTGGAATACCCGGTTCCGAAATCGTCAATTGTTAGCTTCAATCCCATCGCTCTCAGCTGTTGCAATATTGAACGCATGATCTCGGCATCCGTCAGCAGCGTGCTCTCCGTAAGCTCCAGGTCGAGAGATTCAGGAGCAAGACCGGTTTCGTGCAGCACCGTTTTGATAAGTTCTACGAAGCCCTCTTGCCGGAATTGAATCGCCGAGACATTCACTGCAACAGGCACGGAAAGGCCTTCGCCCTGCCATTGCCGTGCCTGGGCGCATGCTGTTTTGAGCACCCATTCGCCAATTGGCCCGATGAGGCCGCTACTCTCTGCAACTGGGATGAACTTGTTGGGCAATACGAGTCCCAGTTCCGGATGCCTCCAGCGGATGAGCGCCTCGTATCCTGTGATCTGGTCCGTGGCCAAGTCCAACTGAGGTTGATATTCCAAAAAGAATTCGTTTTTTGCCACTGCCAGTCGCAGGCTGGTCTCCTGGGTCATTCTTGCCGTGGCCTCAACACTCATGTCTCGCCTGAATAACTGGAAGTTGTTGCGCCCATTCTCCTTAGCGCTATACATCGCCTGGTCGGCATTCTTGATTAGAGTTTCGGCGTCTCCACCGTGGTCCGGGAAAATACTGATGCCCAGGCTGCAAGTAATGTTGAGCGAATGACTCGGAATGAGAAACTCGCTAGCCATCGATTTGACAACGCGTTTCGCCACCGCTACGGCATCGGCTATTTCTTTTATGCCAGTCAGCAAGATAAGAAACTCGTCACCTCCCATGTGAGCTACCGTGTCTTGTTCTTGCACCCACCCCTTAAGACGCTGCGCCACTTGTTTCAGCAATAGGTCACCAATCGAGTGCCCCAGCGAGTCGTTAATGATCTTAAAGCGATCGAGATCAAGGAATAACAAAGCGACTTTCTCCCCGCGCTGTCGAGCGTTGAGGAGTGCCATCAGGATTCGATCGCGAAGCAAAGTCCGATTGGGCAAGCCCGTAAGTACATCGTAGAACGACAGAAATTGGGCTTGCTCCTCGGCGGCTTTACGTACCGTAATATCCTCAGCCGTGCCTTCGTGGAGGACCACTTTTCCATCGTTGTCAGTTACGGCCCGTATGTTCGCTGACAACCACCTCCTTTTACCGCCTTTGTCGTAGATTTCCAATTCGATGTCGCGCAGCACAGGCTCCTTTTCCAGCAAGCGCGCGATTTCCTGCAGCGCGTTGGGATCGACGAACAACTGGTGTCCTACATTCGAAACTTCCGCCATCAGCTGTTCGGGAGAATCGTAGCCGTGCATGCGTGCCAACGCGGGATTGACAATTATGGGACGACCCTCTGGAGTGGCCTGAAAGATTCCAATGGGGGCATTTTGAAAAATCAAGCGATATTTCTCCTCGGCTCGACGCAACCCATCTTCGGCAAGCTTCCGCAAAGTTACGTTTTGTTTGATCGCAACATAATGGGTGATCCCGCCAGTGCCGATATGCAGTGGCGTGATCGTCATCTCCTCGGTGTAGAGACTTCCATCTTTCTTGCGGTTAATGACTTCCCCATTCCAGATGTTTCCGGACGTGATAGCCGCCCACATATTCCTATAGAACGCACTGTCATGTTCACCCGACTTCAGGAGCCGGGGATTCTTGCCCACAGCTTCTCCCGAGCTGTAGCCGGTGAGTTGTGAGAATGCCTGGTTGACCCACAGGATTGTGCCTTGGTTGTCGGTAATCACGATGGAGTTGGCGGTTGCTTGCAACACCGTAGCCTGCAATAGCAGGCGCTCTTCCGCTCCTTTTTGGATGGTGATGTCTTCGAGAATCTTTGTGATGCCAATGATCTCGTTCCGCTGGTTGTGAATAGGTGCGGCCCAGAGTCTCGCGGTAAGCCGCCGGCCATCTTTACATAGTCGACATACCTCGTTGCCCTGGATCGTCGCGCCCCCGAGGAGCTGGAGCACCTCATCTTCGAACTCGGCCCGGCTTTCTGACGGAATAGCGGGGTACGGTCGACCTAGCACCTCGCTTTCCTCCCAGCCGAACATCCGCTCAGCGGCGCTGTTCCACAACTTGACATTGCCTTGTAGGTCGAGTTCCTCGATTGCGAGGGGAGAAAACTGGATGAGTTCTCTCAGGGAATGTTGCGGACGCTCAAACATATCCATTACACTTTCGATTGTTCAGTTTCCCGGTTATCGCACGCGATACTCCGGACTATTATCGAAAACGTACTTTTTTTCTAAGGTATTGTAAGTGTATGGCGAAACTATGGCAGGTCAAGGAAAAACCGTAATTTTCTTGCTTTGCTGCCAGATTCTCGAGTCGGAACTGGATGGCACAGCGCCCTGGATGTCCACGAAAGACTGATGCGGACACTTGGGAATTCCTTGATGGCGGGTTGATCTCGTTAATGAAGATATCTTCGGTGAAGGCCTTGGCGACTCGCTCGAGGTCTCGCCCCGGCGGCGTACCAACATAGTCAGCATGGTCAGATTATTATATCCGTCGGCGACGGGGACGACACGCCCGACGGGACGAGAGGACGCCGACTGATTTCGCCGTCTGTGATCAGCTCCGCGATGTTGGGTAGGGACAAGGAAGTGATGGCGGAGTTCTTCCCGGCTGCTTTCTTGTCTACTCTGCCGGTTCGATTGCGGGCGTTAGGCCTGCAGCGATCCTGCAATTCATCGCGATGTTTCGCCGCTGCCGCTTCGCGCCTTCTGCTTTCTGAAACAAAGAACCGACCACCATCACCATCGACAACCGTTTGGGCTGCCAAACCATCCTTGCTCTGTCACTTAACCTCGTGCTCTCCAGCCGTCTGCTCCGCCGATAAGCTACCTCGACAATTGCGGGCCCCGAGGCTCTGTTCTGATCGAGATCTCGTTTGATGCAGATTGCCTCTCCGATGTAACTTGCAAGGTCTATTACCTGAGCTCTGTGAATGCTGCCAGCGCATCGTGCAGGCGGTCGAAGATCTGCGCTGGGCCTATGACCTCCATCAAGCGGTGCCGCTTTAGGTCTGCTTTCAGCGAGGACGACACGCGTGCCAACGCCAACACGAAACCGCGAGGAACCAGCTCCTGGTGTAGTTGGCGCACCATCTGCGCGGCCGTGTAATCCAGGTTCGTGATCGCCTCAGCATCAACCACCAGCCAGCGCACGGGCGAAGAAAGTGGCCCAACTAGGCCGCGAACCTCCTCCGCAAACAGGCTGGCATTGGCGTAGAACAGCGCCGCTCCGAAGCGATAGATCACCAGACCGGGCTGGGTGACAGCACCGGGCAAGGCCGGCACCAAATGCCATGCTTTTTCCTCTACTCCGACGAACACTCCGGTGTGAGGACGGTAGCTATGCCGCACAACCCGGAGCAGGGACAGCGCCATTGCCAGCAAAATGCCTTGTTCGACGCCGACCAGCACCACGATGACAGCCGTTAACAGGGCCAGACCGTATTCTCCAGGGCTCTCGCGCTGAATGTCCCGCAAGGCGCGCACATCGATGAGGCGGATAGCAATGAAGAATACAATCGCGCCCAGCACGCAGCGCGGAAGGTACTGCAAAGGCTTGGTCAGAAAGAGCAGCACGAGTGCCACTATCGTCGCCGTGGCCACCTGCGCGATTTGGCTCTGACCGCCAGAGCTTTCGACCATCGCGGTTTGGGTGGGACTTCCGTCCACAACGAACGTCCCGCTCAAGGCCGCGACAGTGTTGGCCGCCGATAGGCCGACCAGGTCCGCATCCTCGTCGAGCTGCTGGTGGTGGCGCACCGCATAGAAACGGGCCGTTGCCGCGCTTTGGGCCACAATCATCACAAAACACGAACCGGCTACGCCAACCAACGGCATGACCTCCTTCCAGCGCACGTCGGGCAGACCCAAATGTGGAAGCCCACCAACGACGGGCCCGACGATGGTGATACCGTGCCCCGCGAAATCCCAAGCTGCGCTCGCGGCTATTGCGCCAGCGACAGCGATCAGCGGACCGGGCACCTTGGGAGCAAACCGGCTTAAGGCAAAGACGCCGGTCACGACCACCGCCGAGATAACCACGGTCGGTAGGTGGATTTGTGGCAGACTGCGGAAGACCTCAAAGAGTTGCCCAACGGTTCTGCGGGAGTGAACTTCTACGCCGACCATCTCGCCGAGCACGGCAATGCCGACCTGCAATCCCACTCCGGCGAGAAATCCCACCAACACAGTTTGCGAGAGAAAGTCAGCCAGGAAGCCCAATTTCAGGATTCGTGCCAGGAGCAGAAACCCAGCGGTTAGCAGTGCCACCATTCCGGCCAGCGCCACGTATCTCGCGCTGGCGAGTGGCGCCATTCCTGCAAGCCCGCCGGCAAGGATTGCGGCCGTGGCGGAGTCGGCAGCGACCACGAGGTATCGCGAGGAACCAAAGACCGCGAATGCCAGCAGCGGCAGCAGCAATGTGTAGAACCCTGTAACCACGGGCATGCCGGCGATCCTGGTGTAGCCCAGCGCCTGCGGGATGTTCATCGCGGCCAGCTGGAATCCGGCCAGGGCATCGCGGGCCGCGCCCGCGCGACTCAACGGCCGTATGCCTTGAAACAGGGGCAGCCAGCCACTGTGCGTCGCGGTGGGTTGACCAGCCTTCGGGTGGTCTAGTCCGGACGGTGGTGTGGTTTGTGTGCTCATGGTCGCCGCACGATTGTCCTTTCCGTCCGGCACAGACTCAGGCGACGATTTGGTGGGTACCCTTACTGCTTCTTGCCCTCGGAGCCTGCTGGCGGCATTCCTGGTCCCAGCTTCTCCTCCTCCACCCGCTCTTTCCGGCGAAGTTCCTCAATCTCTGCTGCTTTCGCCATGCGGAGCTCCTGTACTCTCTTCTTTTCTTCCTTCCACATTCCGCGCCGCTGGAAGAATGAGGCTCGCGCGGTTTGGGTCCTGGTCTTCTCCTTTTCGGACCGCTCGGCGGCCCTCTCTCTTTTCAGGGCATCCCATTCATCTTTCCGCATGTTCATTCGCAACTGGGTTTCCCGTTCGCGCTCGTCCTCCAGTTGTTCGATGAGTACACCGTGGCTTCTGACCACGTCCACCAGCGTACTGGTAGTCCAAGCGAAGGTGAATAGGCCCGAGATCGCGATGACGGGGCCGATGTTTCGCCATTGCTGTTCCAGTGCGACGGTCCCATAGCCGAGGGTGGTGTAGGCATTCGCGCAGAAGTAAATTGCGTCGTGAACGCGCGCGATCAGCCCGAGATGGTTCAGCGAGAACGCCCACATCAGGATCTCGGCGATATGCAGCGAAAGCATGAGGAAGATCGACCAGCCGAATAGAAAGCCAGCCCTGAATAGATGAGGCGGCCCCGTAAGCATACGACGCTCGCCTCTTCGACTGATTCGAAGAATGTGGTGGAGGCCAGCGCCGTGAAATAGCACCAAGCAAACCAGTATGAGAGCCCCAAGGCCGAGCGACGCTAGCGGTTTGAGGTCATCCGGAATCTTGGCCAAAAGCGCCGAAACATCGGACACGCGGTTTCCCCCTCGCTCTCCTATCACGGTTCCACACCCGATTCACACGGGTACGACCTACTTCTTCCTGTTCTTCTTGCCCTTGCCGTTGGGTTTCTTTTCTTTCCCGCCGACGTTGTTAGCCCGAGACTTGCTTCCAGTCTTGCTGCTGTTTCCCTCTTCAGCGGCCTGGTGATACTCCCTGCGGATGACCCCCAGGTCAACCTGAGGCTTCGGCAATTGCATTTCCAAATCTTCCATGGTCGCCGCGACAATCTTCGAAACGACAAGGTTGCGGAACCACTTGTGATTGGATGGGACGATGTACCAGGGCGCATGCTTGGTGCTGGTCTTCTCGAAGGCGTCCTCGAAAGCCTTGGTGTATGCGTCCCAGTATTCGCGCTCCTTGTAGTCGCTATCGCTGATCTTCCAGTTACGCGTGGGATCGTCCAGCCGCTGCTTGAACCGCTCCAGCTGTTCTTCTGGAGTGATATGCAGGAAGAATTTTAGGATGTGCGTGTTGTTCTGCCGGTACAGCAGTTTTTCGAAGTCGTTGATCATCTCATAACGTTCGGACCAGACTTCCTTCGGCGCCAGTTTATGCACTCGTACCACCAGCACATCTTCATAGTGCGAGCGGTTGAAGATGGCAACCGTTCCCTTGGCCGGAGCATGTGGATGAATCCGCCACAAGAAATCATGCTCCAGATCTTCGGCTGTCGGCCCCTTGAAACCCGTGACGGCTGTTCCTTGGGGATTCATTGCCGCCATCACGTGGTCAACCGTACCGTCCTTGCCGGCGGCGTCGAGGGCCTGCAGCACGATCAGCAGCGAATGTTTTTTCTCGGAGTACAGCAAGTACTGCTGCTTGCTGATTCGGTGGCAGTCCTTCTGCGTTTCCGCCAGGGCCTGCTCCTGCGTGAGGTTCTTGCCTTTGTACGCAGCGTCGATCTTGCTGAGCCTGACTTTGCTCCCCGGCTCGACTACAAACTTCTTGCGAAAGTCCACGATTTTCGATCCTCGCTTTTCTGCTGACACCATCTACCCCTTTCTTCGGGACTACTGCTCGCGCAACGGCCTCAGCCAGCTTTGCCACAGCGCCGTTCCGGCTCTACGCCGGTCGATGGACCGGTGAATGCCCATCTTTACGAAGTCCTCGATAAACAGCCACACCAGGTTGTACACCCAGATGAAACCGATCAACCGCCACGGAATCGCCGGAATCAGCCAGCCATTGGCGGCGATCAGGGCAGCGAACAACTGTGTCCCGATGATCGCCCAGAACAGCTTCGGGGCCGGGAATGGCGGTTTCCAGAACGGTCCCTTGGCTCGCGTCGAAAACAATAGCAGATGACCGCCGATGACCAATTGCATGAACATTCCCGTTTGCACCTGTTCTAACGGCAACTGCAGAACCCGATGCAGGTGGTGGAGCAGTCCGATGCTCTGTAGGATCCCCACCACCGACAGGATCGAGCTGGTCAGCATCACTCGGTTCATGTCCCACTTGACCGGTTTCGGATCAACGGTCGCGTTGTCGAACGCGATCAGCATCACCGGCACATCATCCAGCAGTGCCAGCACGATGATCATGATCGGCGTTAGCGCCTGAAAGTTAAACAGCACCACGCCCAGTACGATGAACACCATGATGTTGATCGTCATGGCAACGCGATAGTACGCGTACGCCATCATGCGCTCGAAGGTGCGCCGCGCTTCTTCGATACCGCGAATGATTACTGACAGCCCCGGCGCCGTGAGAATCAAGCTCGCCGCCGCACGCGCCGCCGCGGTTGCGCCGGAGACCGCAATCCCCACATCCGCCTGCTTCAGCGCCGGAGCATCGTTCACTCCATCACCCGTCATCCCCACGATGTGCCCCAATTCCTGCGCTGACTTTACAATCGCCCACTTGTGCTCCGGGAAGACTCGCCCATAGCCCTGCGCCGTATCAACCCGCCGCGCCAGTTCCAGCGGAATTTCGCCCTTCCCAACCTCGGCGGTAAATATGTCTGTCGCCGCCACGATGTTACTGCCCAGCCCCAGTTCCTCCGCGATCGTCCTGCCGATCGCCACGTCGTCCCCGGTCACCATCTTCACCATCACGCCGTATGCCTCGGCCCGCGCAATTGTTTCTTTCGAATCCACACGTGGCGGATCGAACATTGGCAGGATACCCAGCAGCACCCACGCGCCGCTGTCATCCGTGCGAGCGGCAGCCAGCGTGCGGTATCCTTTCGCGGCAAAGTCGCTCACGATACCCAGCGCCTTCGATAGTTCATCTCCGTCCAGTTTCGCCAAGTTGAAGATCACCGGCGGCATGCCCTTCGTCACCTTGAATATGTGCCCTGATTGCTCCTTGATCGTCGCCTCCGTGCGCTTCGCCACAGGATCGAACGGCGTGTAAGCGACCTGCTGGTATCGCTTCAAGTCATCCGGATTCTTCAGCGCCTTGAGCACCGCTAGGTCGATGGGATCTTTGTCCTCTGCCTTCGATGCTAACGAGCTCGCCAGGATCACGTCTTCCGCCTTCGCAGTACCCCACACTACCGGATCGCCCAAGGTGAGGATGTTCTGGGTCAGCGTGCCGGTTTTGTCGGAAAATAGGATTTCGATCCCCGCGAGTTCTTCGATCGCCTCCAGTCGCGACACGATCGCCTTCTCCGCTGCCAGCGCCTTGGCGCCCATGGCCATCGTCATCGACAGTACCGCCGGCATCGCCACCGGAATCGAAGCCACCAGCAGCAGCAAGGTAAACTCCGCCAGCCTCAGGATGTTCGCATCGCGCGACAGCTGTACCGTAACCAACACCACCGCCAGCGCCAGCGCCAGCACAATCAGCACATCGCCGATAATCTCGTTTGCCCTAGCAAAGTGCGACTTCGAGCCTGCACTCTGCACCAGGCTAGCCGTGCGTCCAAAGAACGTGTTCGAGCCAGTCCCGATCACCACTCCGCTCATCTCGCCCTTCTTGATGATCGACCCGGAATACACCTCGTCCCCAACCCTCTTGGCGACGGGAAGCGATTCGCCCGTCAGTGCCGACTGGTCGGCATCCACGTAATCGCCTTCGAACAACCTCAGGTCTGCCGGAACCACGTCGCCCAGACGAATCCGCACGACATCACCCGGCACCAGCGTTTTGGCCGCGATCGCTCCCCATTTGCCGTCGCGCAAGACCTGGGCTTGTTCCGCCAAAGCGCTCTTCAGCGCGTCCAGCGCGTTCGCCGCTTGGTGCTCCTGCCAGAATCCGAGCACACCGTTGAACAGCAGCAGCGCCAGGATGATGATGAAATCGACGTAGTCTTTCACCAGCAGCGACATGATCGCCGCGGCTTCGATCATCCACGGCATCGGCCCCCAGAAATATGCAAGGAACATCGCCCAAGGGCTTCTTTTCTTTTCTTCGATCGCATTCGGGCCGTACTTGGCGGCGCGCGCCTGCGCTTCAGCGGAGGTCAGGCCATTCTGCGCGTTCACATCCAGGTTCCTGAACACATCGGCGATAGAGGCTTTATCGAGAGGAACTGCAGCAGAAGCGGCAGCAGCCATACACCACACCTTTCTCAAGCCGAAAGGATAAGCACCACCAAAGGCCGCGCCCGTCCGGTTTCCCGGTTTTTACATGCGTGGCACAACCTCCAGAGGAAAGTCCTTTCCGGCGATACCCGCGAAAATTTTCACGCCTGTACCGAACAGGCCGTGGCGAAACCGCTTTCGCTAATGCCAGAGCTTCTTGATACGCTCCCAAACGAGTCTTCTCTCGCGATCCTCTCCCATCTCATGGGCCTTCGCGACCAACGTCAGCTGGTCCCCGTCGATGGTGAATCGCCGGACCGCCCCCTCGCCTCGTTCCGCTGGATACAGCGCGTGCTGGATATGGTGAGTAACTGTCGAACCTAACGGGTCGACTGTCCATGTCCCGCAATAAGCGTAATAGCCGTCAATCGCGATTATCTTTTCGATCGGCTTGGCCGCAAGGAATCTCTCACGCGAGCTGCCACTCGGTACGGTTGGCTTGGGGTCTGAAACGATTTGCGCACTCATCCAGCCACTGCGGTCGTAAATGAGAAGCCCCTCGGGATGCTTGCCGTAGAAGGGGTAGATAACGTCCCCGTTCGGCCGCCTTGTCTCCACACTGACCAAGCGCCAGGCGCCGAGCAGTTCCTCTGCTACCGCTTCTGCTTGCTTTATCATGTACTTTCTCCCTCTGTTAAGCACTGACATCCGATCTAGAGCTAAGGCTTCAGCGTCGATTTGATATTGGTCGTGCCAGCCGGTGAAAATTGTGATTGGAATACGGAATGATGCTTATCGCTTCCGACGACAGCTGCTCGTTTTCGCTGCCCACTGTAACCGCTATCAAGCCGGGCGATTCGATCCACCTTAACCGTGGCCGCTTGTGCCTAGGAACATGATCGGCAGCAATATGGCGCCAATCGCAAATGCTTTTATCCGCGGCGAACAAGAAACTAGAGATGTATAGTAGGGGACGAGAAAAGAGCAATGGGAAAGTCGGCCAATACCGCATCGAAACCTCCGTGGGACGGGGATGCAAACAAGCTTCGAGTAGGGTGGGTAGCTGTCGAAAGTGGCAGTCTTTAGTGCGGTGGGGAGTGTTGGGAGTTCCATAAAACTGACGTCGCTCGCCGTGCCCGCTTTAACCATCGATTTCCTCTGGCAAATCTATCAGGCAGTGACTGCCTTAGCATCTCCAAGGCATGCATCGGTGTCAGTGACTGGGCGCACCGTATGCTGTGCGCAAGTCCACCGCAGGAGGCGCAGGTCGAAACAGAAACCAGAAAGGGAGCTCATAACAAAGTGGTTTACAAACAACGCTTCCGCACGTGCAGAGCTGCCTCGCTCCAGTTCGATATCGAAAGCGTCAATTCGCAAATGAGTTCGCCGCTAGAATCTGGACGTGTTTATGTTCCAGCGATGCCTTTATTCTGCAGTACTCTGATTACCACGCGCCGGTTTTCAGCCTGCCCCTCTGCGCTGTTGTCAGGAGCTACCTGTTTGCTGGTGCCCATAGCTACGACAAGATTTACCGCGAGGACATTCTGGGCCATGCCTACGCACTGGTGAAAGCCAACCAGGGCGCAGCCGGCGTGGATGGGCAGACCTTCGAGGCGATCGAGTCGCAAGGGTCAGAGAAGTGGTTGGAAGGAATCAGGAAAGACCTGCGCGACAAGACGTATAAACCACAACCGGTGCGGCGGGTGGTGATCCCGAAGCCCGGTGGGTAGTGATTACTTTTGCACCGAGAAGTAGCTTAGAGGCGACCCACATCACAGCGCCGCGCGTACAATGAGGCGACCCTAAGGTAACAAGGAGACTGTTCATGCGTGGCGACCAGAAAGTGATTGAGCAGTTGAATGCGGCACTCAGTGCAGAGGTGACGCTCATTGCGCAGTATATGGTGCAGGCAGGAATGTGCGAAAGCTGGGGCTACCACCGGCTAGGCGGGTTAACCAAAGCGCGCGCGATCCAAGAAATGCACCACGCGGAACGCTTCATTGAGCGAATAATTTTCCTCGATGGTACCCCTAATATAGACATTCCATTGACCCCCAAGGTTGGCGCCAGCGTACAGCAGCAGCTCGAGATCGACTACGCTGACGAAGCTGACGCCGTTAGGCAATACAACAACGCTGCCAAGCTCTGCGACGAATTGGGTGACGCGGGTTCCAAGGACTTGTTCGAGAGCATAATCCAGGACGAGGAGCGTCACGCCGACTTCCTCGAAGCGCAGGCTCACGCCATCAAGGAAATAGGTATTGGCGCGTACCTGTCGCAACAACTACGGGCACAGTAAATAGTGTGGGCTGTCGAGAGATAAGACCGAAATTACAGTTGATATCGATAGAGGCGAATACAGATGAGCAAGCAGAATGAAAAGCCAGCCGTTGCAGACGGATTGTGGAGAGGAAGCTCTTCGGGCGCGGGGCGCGCTGCTGTTTATAAAGCAGGATCCACGGGGTCGAGTACCTCCTCCAGATCGCGAGCAAAGGCTGGTAAGGCAGGGCTGGGCCTAACCGCAAGCGACCCAAGGCAGGGAAATAGGCCCCTACGGCGCGAAAATCCGAATTCGAACACGCCGCCTCCCACCGACCACGGAGACCTCGGTCCTATTTGGTATTCGTTTGATCTGGCGCATAAACGAATTCAACCAGGTGGCTGGACGCATCAGGTAACCCAACGTGAATTGCCGCCCTCAACAGACCTTACGGGCGTCAATATGCGACTGACCGCCGGCAGCTTTCGTGAGCTGCATTGGCACACCGCCGATGAATGGGCCTACATGCTCTATGGCAACGCCCGCGTCACCGTCTTGAACCCTGATGGAACAATTTTTATCGACGACGTAAGCGAAGGGGATATCTGGTATTTTCCTGCTGGTTTTCCGCACTCCATTCAGGGACTTGGACCGGATGGTTGCGAGTTTCTACTGGTCTTCGATCAAGGCATGTTTTCGGAAGACAACACATTTCTCATTTCAGAGTGGGTGGCGCATACTCCGCCATCGGTGCTGTCGAAGAACTTTGGGCTGGACGAGAGCGCTCTCGCGAAGTTGCCGACCGGCGAACTCTACATCTTCCCCGCAGACCTTCCTAATTCCCTCGAGCTGGACCGGGCCGCAGTTGGTGGACAGAAAGTGCAGTCCTCCATCCAGTACACCTTCAAGATGCAATCGATGCCTCCTACGAAAAAAACGGCGGGAGGCGAAGCTCGGGTGGTCGATTCCCGCAACTTCCCAGTCTCGCGGAATATCGCCGCCGGACTCGTTACCGTCAAGCCTGGCGGCATACGGGAGCTGCATTGGCATCCGAACGCATCCGAGTGGCAGTTCTATATCGCAGGAAAGGGTCGCATGACTGTTTTCGACTCGGTGGGGAGCGCGCGCACGATGGACTTCCACGCCAACGATGTAGGCTACGTTCCTGCCGTCGCGGGCCATTACGTCGAGAACACAGGCGATACAGATCTGGTGTTTCTGGAAATGTTCAAGGCGAGCGAGTTTGTGGACTTCTCCCTGAATAACTGGATCAGGCGACTCCCTCCGGAAATGGTTACTTCGCACTTGAATCTCGACGAGGACGAAATCAAGAAGATCCCAGCAGAAAAGCAGTCACTGATAGGGAGGAAATAGTATCCCGTTTCGACTCCGTGCTGAACGTATCTATTGGCGGTATTCAGCACGGTTTGTGCTGGCTCACCCGCTATTCGCAACAACCAAGGCGCGGTGGAGCTACGGACTCGAACCTCATTTGGAGTTACCGCCCCAGGATTGTTGATCTATGATGCAAGCTTCCGCCAGTTCCGGTATTCCTCTTCGCCAATTCGGCAACACAGACGCCAATATCTCCGCCCTAGGTATGGGCGGGCACCACCTGGGCGACGCGCCTGACGAGGCGACGGCGATGCGCATGGTGCACGAGGCCGTCGACGGCGGCATCACTTTCTTCGACAACTGCTGGGAGTATCACCTCGGTAAGTCGGAGAACTGGATGGGCAAGGGCCTGAAAGGCCGCCGTGACCGCGTTTTCCTGATGACGAAAGTGTGCACCCACGGCCGCGACGCCAGTCTTGCCTTGCAGATGCTGGAGCAGTCGCTGAACCGCTTTCAGACCGACCATCTCGATCTGTGGCAGGTCCATGGGGTGGCATTCGACAACGATCCGGACCTGTTCATCCGACCCAACGGCGCTGCCGAAGCCCTGCTCAAGGCCAAGCAGCAGGGCAAGGTGCGGTTTGTCGGGTTTACCGGCCACAAGCACCCGGACATTCATCGGAAGATGTTAAACACCGGCTTTCCCTTCGATTCGGTGCAGATGCCGCTGAATGTATTCGATTCACAGTTTCATAGTTTTGAGACGCAGGTGCTGCCTGAACTGAACAAGCGCGGCATTGCGGCGCTGGGTATGAAGCCGATCAGCGGGCATGGGGAGCCCGTGAGTCGCGGAGTGATTACCGCGCAAGAGGCCCTGCGCTACGCCATGAGCCTGCCGGTCACTACTACCATCACCGGCATGGAAAGCCTCGAGGTGTTGCGTCAGAATCTGGCGATTGCGCAGGGTTTTCAGCCCATGTCGCATCAGGAGATGCAAGCGTTGCGCGATCGTGTGAAGGCGCAGGCCGCCGACGGGCGCTTTGAACTATACAAAATGTCGCTGAAGTTCGACAACCCCGAGTCGCGGCTGGCACACGAATTTCCGGTCGATATGCAACAGGTGGAGATGAAGGAGATGATACAGGCGACCAAGAATACAGGGCATCCGTTTCCGAAGATCGGATAGGGTCCCTAGAGGAAGAGTAACGACAACCGCTGCCCGGAAGATCTGGAGCAAGAAAAGAGTGGAGAACAAGGAGCAAGAGAACGTCGTAGGACTGGTGCCGCATCGGCCGCTTGGCGGCACGGGTATCCAGGTCTCCGCCATGGCGTTGGGTGGTTACCATCTGGGCTCGGCGACGAACCAGCAGGAAGTGAACAACATTGTCGCCCGCGCCATGGACGCGGGCATCAACTTCTTCGACAACGCATGGGACTACCACAACGGACACAGCGAAGAGGTCGTGGGGACCGCGCTGAAGGGCAAACGCCAGCAGGCCATCGTCATGACCAAGGTCTGCACCCATGGTCGCGGCAAGGATGTTGCCATGCAGCAGTTGGAGCAGTCGCTGCGGCGGCTGCAAACCGACTATCTCGACCTGTGGCAGATCCACGAAGTCATTTACGAGAACGATTCTGACCTGATCTTTCGTCCCGGCGGCGCGGCCGAAGCGCTACTGCAAGCCAAGCAGCAAGGAAAAGTGCGGGCGATCGGCTTCACCGGCCACAAGGACCCCAGCATCCATCTCAAAATGTTGGCGCAAGAACTTCCTTTTGACACGGTGCAGATGCCGCTGAATTGTCTGGACGCGACGTTTCGCAGCTTTGAAACGAACGTGCTGCCGGTGGCGAAACAGCGCGGCATAGGCGTCCTCGGGATGAAGAGCATGGGCGGCAGCGGCGAGATCGTTGTCCACGGAGCAGCAACGCCTGAGCAAGCGCTGCGCTATGCCATGAGCCTGCCCGTCTCGTCCACGATCAGCGGCGTGGATTCTATGGATGTGTTGGAACAGAACCTGGCGGTGGCCCGTGGATTCCAGCCGATGCCAGAGCAAGAGATGCAGGCGCTGCGGGAACAGTGCAAGTTCTTTGCCTCCGACGGGCGCTATGAACTATACAAGGTGACCAAGAAGTACGATGGCGAGGTCGGCCGCGAGCAGCACGGTTTCCCGACGTCGGAGGAACTGCCCGCGTAAGCTGTGCTCTTTCAAAGCTCATCATGCGACTCGCAGCGAATGACGTGGACGAATCCTTGGTCTTCTGTGATTCACCTGTCACAGGCCTAGACCCAGTCCTGCAACGGATAACAAACTTCCATCGGCCAGTAAACTCCGCCGTCCGCCCCGAACTAGCTGAAGTGGTGCATCCGCCTTCAATTTCATCGCTCCATTCCACCTGTGCGTGCACCCTTTGCCTGTTTCGGGATGGGAGGGAGCCCGTTTCGGAGATGTTCAATTCTGCTCAGCCCAGGTCGGTTGTCAAATAAACGAACGTTTCTCATCTCAGCCTCTTGGAATGCTGTAACCTTTGTAGAATTGGCGCAAGGATCTATGCCGACTTAGGTTAGGGCTCGTGGACGTTGGTCATCGAGCTTCAGATCATTCCCGGCGTCAAAACCGCTTATCTCGCTAGCAATCAACCGCTTACGCCATCCTCACGCAAGTTTCCCCGGACAGCTGTGCGCTAACGTTAATGTTTTTCTAATTCTTGGGTGGTATTTACTCTTCCGGTAGTCCCAGTGTCCAATGAAGCTCCTCGCGCGGGGGAGCGCACCGCATACTGTGACCCGGTCACAGACACCGACCCGCGCTCAGTTGATACTTGAAACGGTTACAGAATCGTAGGAGTGCCCGCCGGCGAGAGACCCCGCTCCCCTGGCCGGCATTGATTTTTGACTCGTCAGAAAAAATCATGGGTAAGCTCGGGCTCGGGTAGTTTGCCAAGTGAG
>OCTA010002091.1_pt1 | contig 18281 bp, 7 predicted proteins | sample 1538991 | NCBI WGS metagenome assembly OCTA01 (sample SAMEA3539302, study PRJEB22396) | soil metagenome | biome: tundra; feature: field; material: soil | place: USA | collected 2010-05 | depth 0.15 m | reverse complement strand
TTGAAATCGGTAAAGGTTCGCGTGGTCCGGAGATTCGAACCCCTCGCGTCGTTTACCAGTTCTCCGTTCCTGGCGGTTCAGTGGCTGGTGAAATGGCCATCAAGGGCTTCTGGAGTGTTATTGACCGGCTCCCAGCCGGTGAGGTCCTTGCCGTTGAAGAGCGGCTCCGGATCGGCCGTCCTCGGCGGCACGACCAATGACGGGATGTTGTTCAAGTTCTGCGTCGCAGGCACGTTGATGGCAGCGCGTGGCCTCGTTCATCTCGGCCCTCGCCCCAGTTTCACTTCTCCGAACTGCCGCGCAAATAACCGCATCATCCACTCACGATGCTTCTTCAGGAACCCGTCGAACTCATCCGGCTTCGACGGGTCGAACCGCGGCGCATTCCAATCCAGTTTGGGCGCTGGACCTCCGCGCTCCCCACCCGTCGCATCCTCCGGACGGTCCACGTGCCGCCCGATGTACCGATTGCCTTCAAACACGATGCCCTTGGCGTCGCCCCATCCCGGCTCCAAGCTGTACGTTCCGTCGTCGTGCTTCAGACCGTGGCCGTATCGCGCCACTCCCTCCGCGTCGAAAGTGTTCTCCCGAAACACTGCGTCGCTCGCCCACCCCTGCCAGTCCGACGTCAGCAGGATCGGCACATCCAGTCCGGGGCCGATGTAGATCGCATTGTGCTCGACCGTGGTGTGGTCGCCGCCGCTGAGGTGGAAAATGCGCGAGCGATCGTTGCGGCTGATGTTGTATCGAATCACGGTGCCCACGTTGCCGATGTTGTCCTGCTGATTGCGCCGCCCGGGCGTGCAGATCAGCATGAAGCCACCCTCGTTGTCGTGACTGAAGTTGTACTGGAATAGAGTGTTCTGCGAGTTGTAGTCGGAATCGAAGCCCTCGCCGTCGCGCGTGGTCCGCGTGAACGACGCTTCGTTGAGCTGAAACAGCGAGTTGTCAGTGCTCCACGGCCAGATCCCCGCGTTGAAGCTGTTGGCGCGCCGGTTGCAGTCGCGCGCGATGTTGTGCTCCACCAGCACGCCGTCCGTCGCCCACGGCACGATGCCGTCGCCGCCGATATCATCCACGAAATTATCGCGAATCACCACGTTCAGGCTTGGAAACCAGCGTCGCCGCGAAAAATGATAACTCTGCGCGGCGATGGCCGAACGATCCACCTTCCAGACGATGTTGCGCTCGATCAGCAGGCCGTCGAACCGGCTGGGCGTTTTATTTCCATTGGTGCGGAAAATGATTCCACCGTTATCCTTCTTATCGTTCGCGCCGTTGACGTCGTGAACGTACATGCCTGCCAGGACGATGTGCTTCGCCGTGCCGAAGTTGTCGAGAAAGATGTGTACGCCGCGCCGGTTGCCGGCCGTGGCGCCCTGGTTAGTCACTTCGAGGTTTCGCACCTCGATCCACTGCACGTTGTACAACCGCACGGCTTCCTGCACCTGGCCTGCACCATCGATCCGCGGTCTCGGACCTTTCCCGTACCGGTCGATCACCACCGGCGCGCCGTCGCCGCCGGAACTCGTCGGCGAAAGCTGTCCCTGCCAGGACGACCCGCTCTTCAGCAGAATGCGATCGCCCGGGTGAAATTGTGAGGCGTTCACCTTCTCGAGGGTCTTCCAGGGCGCGCGCTCTTCCGTGCCGGAATTGGCATCCGCGCCCTTCGCGAAATCGACGTAATACGTGGCGGCCTGGCAAGCCAGCGCTCCGGCCGCGAGCAAAATCAGACGGATCAATCTCATAGGAACACTCATCATATGCGTCTCCAAAACACACAACTCACCGCTTCTCCTCGACCTCGATCACCCGGTCTGCCGCTACGTCCTGCAGTTCCTGCCGCACACCGGAAGGCCACTGCACCTCCAGCCTTTTCACGACGGTGCTCCGGCCCAGGCCGAAGTGCACTTCGGGTTCGCTCGAAGCGGCGTAGCCCACCGAAGTGGTGGCATGATTCCACTGCGCTCCGGAATCCGTGACGACGTGAATGCGCGCGCCGATGCCGTCGCGATTGCTCCGGTGGCCGTGAAGTCGAACACGCAGCCAGTGATTCTGGGTTTCGGTGATATTCGTGAGAATTACCGGAGGCTGGTTCAAACGGGTCACCACGACATCGATCTTTCCATCCCGGTTCAAGTCCCCGAACGCCGCGCCGCGGTAGAGAGATTTCGCGCCGAGGGCGGCGTGCTCGAATCTCCCATCGCCCCGGTTCCGGAACACCGAGAGCGGCTGCCGCGATTCCAGGCTCGAAACGCGCTCCATGTTCGTCAGCGCGTGGCCGTTGGCCGTGAACACGTCCTTGAATCCATCGTTGTCGAGATCGTAGATGCCGGCGCTCCAGCCCGACAGCCGCAGGCTGGCGCTGTACACTAGCGCCGCCTGGCCGACATCCAGGAAACTCCCGCCCCCGAGATTCCGGAATAGGGCGAAGCCCTCGTTGGAAAGGGACGTCATCACGATATCGTCCTGGCCATCGTTGTCGTAATCGCGGAAATCCACTCCCATGCCCGAAATGGCCCTTCCATCGCCGTTGTAAGCTACTCCGGCCTTCAGCGCCGTTTCTTCAAAGCGTCCGTGCCCCAGGTTGTGAAAGAGGAAATTCGGAACCGTGTCGTTGGCCACCACAACATCCATCAGCCCGTCCTGGTCATAATCGCCAAAAGCCACGCCCATGCCCTTCCCGCGATGCGCGCCGATGCCGCTGGGCGTCGACACGTCCTCGAACGTCCCGTCGCCGCGGTTGTGATACAGCGCGTTCGCCAGAGGCTCGTAGAATTTGGGATGGCAATAGGCGCGGTAGAGGGTCCGGTTGTCGCCACAAAAAACCTCCTTGGCCGGGTCCCATTGCACGTAGTGAACCACGAACAGATCCAGCAGCCCGTCATTATCGTAATCGAACCAACCGGCGGCTACCGACCAGGTGCCGTCTCCCCTCAGCCCCGCCTTCTCGGTAACGTCCTCGAACGTGCCGTCCCCGCGGTTGTGGTACAGAATGTTCTCGCGAACCCCTGTCACAAACAGGTCCGGCCACCCGTCGTTATCGAAATCGGCCGCCGCCACACCCATCGAGTAGCCCCGGCCCGCCACGCCGGCCTTATCGGTTACGTCGGTGAACGTGCCATCGCGATTGTTGTGGAACAAGCGATTGTGAAACGACGCGTCCCGCTTCTCCAGGCTTGGGAGCGCCGCTCCGTTGGCAATGAAGATATCCGGCCAGCCATCGCCGTCGTAATCGAATATTGCAACACCGGCGATCATGGTCTCTACCTGGTGCATTTCTCCCGTCGCGCCATTGTTGACGACCATGGGCAGATCCTTGGCGGCAAACCGGATCGCGGCCGCGTTGGCATCGGCCGGAGCCTGGCCGGGAACCGCGGCCCGTGCGCGCACCGCCCTTTCCAGGTTCGCCCGATCTCCGGATCGTTGGAGCACGGCCACGCTTTCGTTGAGGCGCCCCTGGCGGAAGAGGAATTGGCCGTAATCGGAGAGCGCCTCCTTGTCGTTCCCGGCCGCGGCTTCCTTCAAATAGCGCTCCGCTTCCGGCGCGCGGCCCAAGGCTTCCAGGGTCAGCCCCATCCCGCGCTTGATGCGGATCGAATCCGGCTGGTAACGGAGCGCCTTTTCGAACGCGCTCCGCGACTCTTCATAGCGGCTCAGCGCGTAATCGGCGCGCCCCAGGTAGTAACAGGCAAGATCTTCACCGGGATCGATTTCGCAGGCGCTCCGGAATGGCGCTTCCGCCAGGTCGAACTTCTCCTGCGCGGAGTAGACCATACCCAGCCATTTGAGCGCGTTAGCGCTCTTTGGCTGTTCGCGGATCGCAGCCAGAAAGCTCTTTTCCGCTTCGGCCCAGTCACCCCGGCGGAACGCCGCCTGCCCGCGCTGCAAGGCTTGCGGACCGGCCGGAGCCGCGAGGCTGAGTCCCATCAGGGCAGCCACCAGAAACGCCCGCGACGTTCTCACTCCACTACCGCGCATCGCTCATCGCCTGGATCGCGCTTCGTTTGGCAGCTTCCGGACGGGGTGGCCCGACGATTCCTCAGAAATCCAGCCGCGTGCCGATCTGGCCCGTCCGGTTGCCGCTGGCGCTGGTGATCTGCCCAAACAGCGGGCTGGTGATGCTGGTGGTGATCCCACCCAACACGTGGCGGTTGAACACATCGTAGAATTCAACACGCAACTGCCACCGGAACCGCTCCTTGAATTTCATGTTCTTGGAGAGCGATATGTTCTCGCTGATGGTGCCGCATCCCATGATCTGGGTATAATCCGGCGCGGACGTGCCCAGGGTCAGAGGCGCCGGCTGCGAGAACAGCGCCTTGTTGAGGTACGTATCCGCAGCCGAGCTGGTGTTGGCGTAGTTGAAAGCCCGGTTGCACGAGCCGCTGCCCATATTGCCAGCGGCGATATTATCCCGGTTGGTGGCGCCGTTCCATCCCGTGGAGAGCGGCGTCGGGGCGCTGAAACCGAGGGGCGTTCCGTCGGCGTAATTCAAGATCCACGCCATCGCCCAACCGCCCACCACGGCATCCACCGCTTTGGGCGCCTTGTTGAGGACAGCCTGGCCCCGTCCCACCGGAAGCTGGTAGTTGACGAAGGCTTTGAACACCTCCGGCTGATTCCAGTTGGCGGGGGCTTTTTCCAGGCTCAGGTTGTAGTAATTGAGCGGTCCCGAATTGGATGACAACGGCGAGGCCGCGCTGCCGGAGCCGTTGCTCAAAGCCTTCGACCAGACGTAGTCAGCGAAAATACTCAGACCTTTGCTCAATCGCTTGTTCACGGTGATTTGCAGAGAGTTGAACGTGGAGAAGCCGAGCGGAGCGTACAAGTCCGTAATGGTGCTGTTGGCGCGGAGTTGCGGATAAGTGCGAAGCGCGCTGGCCACGGTTCCGCTGAAGCCCGGGTACGGATAGGGGATGCCGTATTTGGCGGCGTCCGCGGCGCTGGCAACGGTGGAATTCAATGTGGTGCCGAACTGCGACAGAACCGACGGGGGTAATTGATTGATTACTGCCAGTGACTGGTCTTTCTGCCGCGTGCCTTTGTTGGCGACGTAGCCGACGTCCAGCACGATGTTCCCGGGGAGTTCCCGTTGGATATTCAGGTTCCACTGCTGCACGTAAGGGACTTTGTCGTAGTTGGGATCGACCATCGTGGCCCCGCCGATGTTGTCCGCATAAGACCGGTTGAACGTGGGCGCCACGAAGGCGTTAGTCGGAAACCCATTGTCCCAGTTGAAAATGCCCTGCCAGGGATTCGTCGGATTGGCGCCCAGGTTGTAAGTGCCCGCCCATGGGAATGAGGGCGTTTGCAGTCCGTAACCCTCCTGGGTATCCGGGGAGTAAAAGATCCCGTAGGCGCCGCGCACCGTCCACTTATTGAACGGCTGCCACGCGAAACCGATGCGCGGGCCGAAATCCTTATAGTCGATCTTGCCGAAGTAGGTTTGTCCGGTGCAAACGCTGCAACTGCCGCCAAAAATATAGGCTCCGTTCAGCCCGCTGAGAGGGTCCGCCTGAGACGGACTCCAGGCTGCCAGGCGGTTGTAATCTTCCTGGAAGGGCGGCTGTACCTCGTAGCGCAGTCCCAGGCTCAGCGTGAGCCTGGAGGTCACTTTAAAATCGTCCTGGATAAAAGCCCCGTAATACTTGTGGATTTCGCCCAGGCCAACCGGCGCGGACATGCCGGCGCTGTAGACATTGCCCAACAGGAAGCTGGCGAAGGAATACCCGGTACTGACACCCGAGAACGCCTCGTTCGGAATGGAGGTTGTCAGCGCGCTGAATGTGAAGGATGGGTTGCCGTGCGGCCGGTCGTTCGTATAGTTGCGGCGGAAATCGACCCCGGCCTTGATGAAATGCCGGCCTTTGGAAAGGCTAACGCTGTCGTTGAAGCCGTAACCGTTGTAGACCTGAAAATCGTCCTGGTTGTTGCCGATATTGGATAGCCCGTAGATCGGGCCGCCGCCCCAGTTCACCGAGGGATATCCGGCGCTGTCGATGTTCGCAATCCCCCACTCCTTGGCGCCATCGTGCGTGATCTCCTGGTTGTAATTGGGATTGCCCATGCGGTTATAGAAGATGGTGAAGTTATTGAGGATGCGCGGCGTGATAGTTCGGTCCCATGACGCGCGCGCCAGCGAGCTGTGGAGCGTCTGCAAATTCTGGTTGAACAATGGTCCGCCTAAGAGCGGGTTGCTGGCGTCCCACAGATTGCCGCCGCTGTTGTTCAGGTAACGCGGGCGATAGTTGTAACTGTAGGAGGCACTCAGCCGGTTGGTGTCGTTGATGGTCTGGTCCACCTTCTGGGTGAAGTTGTATTGGTCGAAGAGCGGCGTGCCGCTGGCCGATTGCACCGCGTTGTTGATCAGCGGGTAGCTGCCGTCCGGGTTCTTGATGGTAGGCAGGCAGCACGCCATCGCCATCGCGCTGATGGTTGCCGAGACCTTGCTGATCCGCGACGCGGGAATGATGTTGCCCGGAAACATGGTGCCGATGTACCGGCCGCTGGACAACTGGCTGAACGTCAGCGGATCGTAAATCGTCCCTTTGTACACCGGGTTCCCCAATGCGTCCGTCTGTCCCGTGGCAGCTCCCAGAAGCGCGCTGAAGTTTCCGCCGTACTCCGCGGGCGTCGGAAAGCTATAGCTTGGCGTGCCGGGGCCGATCGCGCGCTGTTTGTATCTCTCGTACGTGGTATAGAAGAACGACTTGTTTTTCCCGTTGTACACCTTGGGAATATAGATTGGGCCCCCGAAACTGAAGGCGTAGTCGAACAGGCGGTCGACAGCGCGCGGTACGCCGCGGAATTTGTTGGTGAAGGTGTTGGCGTCCAGCGCCTCATTGCGCATCCCAAAGTAGCCGCTGCCGTGCACCTGGTTAGTACCAGACTTCAGAACGAAGTTGAAAACGCCCCCTTGGCTGCGCCCGAATTCCGCCGATTGCCCGCTGGTTTGCAACTTCATCTCCTGCAAAGACTCGGCGGAAACCGAGGTCTCGGCGAAGTCAGCCATGTAGGTGGTGACGGACGCGCCGTCCAACAGCACCTCTTTCGAAAAACTGGCGGAACCGTTGATGTGCGATGTCCACGTGCCGCCGGCGGCGCCGGGCATGATGGAATACGCCAGCGCTTCGGGATATCTCCCGCCGCTGATCGACAGCGGCACGTCCAGCAGATCTGTGCGGTTCAGGTTGGTGCCGACCTCCGGAGAGTCCGTATTGACGTAAGGGAGCTGGCCGGTCACCTGGACCGATTCCGTCACCGCGCCCACTTCCATCCTGGCATCCACGCGCACCACTTGCGTTACGTCCAGCGTAATGCCGGTTCGCACCAGCTTCTTGAAGGCAGGCGCCTCGAAGGTGACCTCATAGGGACCGACTATAAGGTCCGAAACCGTGTAGATCCCAGCGCCAGACGTGGATGTGTCGCGCACCGCGTTGGTGGCCGTGTTGCGAACCGTCACCTTGACATCGCGGACCAGCGCCGCGCTAGGGTCGGTGACGGTTCCGGTGATCGTACCGGTGTTCAATTGGGCAAATGCTGCAGTTGCCCACAAGAGCGGCAAAACCGGAAGACAGAAGCGAGATGTCATGTATTTGAACCTCTCGGCAAAATTTCGCGATGCCCACGGCGATAAGCGAAAACGCCGGGATCATCAAGTTTTGTTGTGGCTCTATCGTATTGCTTGAGCTATACCAATGTCAAACCCTTTATGTCCCTTTATATCCGAGTCTTCCGTCAATTTCCGCGTTCCTGATCCCCGTCCCCCGACCCCTTGTCTCTCCACCGTGCCTTGCGCTAGAATACAGGCGCTTTCAGATCTTGTTTTTGGAGAAAATGCGATGCTCCGTGTTAGAGTCCTGAAGTTGCTGCCGGTGATCCTGGCCGTATCGATCTGGATGAGTTCCGGATCGCTTCTCTCAGCCCCCGGCAGTCCATCGGTGAAGGTGTGGGAACAGAAAATCACCATACCAACCTATCTGGCCGGAGAGCCGGAACCCGACCCCATGTTCTTCTTTGGCCGCGCATCCCAGGGCGCGCAGGGGCCGGTCTATCCGTATCCCATGTACGACACCCTCACGGGCAAGAAGGTTGACAAGACCTACACCGTGGTCTACCTCGAGAACGAGTACCTGCGGATCGGCGTGCTGCCCGAGATCGGCGGCCGGATCTTCGAGGGCGTCGACAAGACCAATAACTACAATTTCATCTATCGCCAACACGTCATCAAGCCCGCGCTCATCGGCCTCATCGGGGCGTGGATTTCCGGCGGAGTGGAATGGAACATTCCGCATCATCACCGCGCCAGCACCTTCATTCCGGTGCAGTACAAATTGGAGGAGAATGCGGACGGCAGCAAGACCATTTGGGTGGGCGAGTTGGAAGTGCGCCAGCGCATGCGCTGGGCCGTGGGGTATACGCTGCGGCCGGGCAAGTCTTACCTGGAAGCTTCGGTGCGCATCGTCAATCGAACGCCCGAGGTCAACACCATGCTGTGCTTCGCCAACCTGGCGGTGCACGCCAACGACACTTACCAGGTGATCTTCCCGCCCAGCACACAGTATGGCGTCTACCACGCCAAGCGGGAGTTCACCGCCTGGCCGTTCTCCACCTCCAGGTACTCCGGCGCCGATTTCACCAAGGGCGTCGACATCAGTTGGTACAAGAACCACATATCCTCCAACTCTGTCTTCGCCTGGAATTACCAGGACGACTTCTTTGCCGGCTACGATCACGGCAAGGAAGCCGGCACCATGAGTGTCGCGGACCACAACATTGTCCCCGGCAAGAAATTCTGGACTTGGGGCAATGGCCCGAGCGGCCGCACCTGGGACACTACGCTCACAGACTCCGATGGGCCGTACATCGAACTGATGGTAGGCGCTTACTCTGACAACCAGCCCGACTATAGCTGGCTCCAACCCTACGAGGCGCGGTCGTTCTCGCTGAACTGGTACCCCTTCCGCGACATCGGCGGAGTGAAGAAGGCCAACCTCGACGCCGCCGTGAATCTGGACGTGGCGAACGGTACCGCAAAGGTCGGCTTCTACACAACGTCGGCGCACGCGGCCGCCCAAGTGCGGGTGCAGGCGGGAGACAAAACGCTGCTCCAGGAAACGGTGGCCATCAATCCCGGCAAGCCCTACGTAAAACAGGTGGCCGTGCCGGCAGGTATCGACGAGCATGACCTCGTCGCCTCGATTTCGGTGCAGGGCCGCGAACTTGTTTCCTACAGTCCGATCCGCCTCACGCCCATGCCGATGCCCAAGACCGTGACGGCGCCCGCGCCCCCCCAGGAGGTCAAGACCAATGAAGAGTTGTACCTGATCGGTCTGCGCGCGCAGCAGTTCCACGACCCCGCCATCGATCCGCTTCCTTACTGGGAAGAGGCGTTGCGCCGCGATCCGGGCGATGCGCGGGTTAATACCGCCCTGGGCATCACCGATTTCACCAAGGCCAGATACGCCGAGGCGGAGAAGCACCTGCGCACTGCGTTGGACCGGCTCACCGACCGCTACACGGCTCCCAAAGATGGCGAAGCGCTTTACTACCTCGGCGCCACTCTGAAGGCCGAAGGAAAATCCGAGGAGGCTTACGCGCACTTCTACAAGGCCACCTGGAGCCAGGCCTGGAAAGCCGCGGGGTACTTTTCGCTGTCGGAGATCGCAGCCTCCCGCGGCGATATGGCCGCTGCCCTGGATTTCGTCGATCGGTCGATCGACTCCAATGCGCTCAACATCCGTGCCCAGAACCTGAAGGCCGCCGTGCTCCGCCACCTCGGCCGCCCCAAAGAGGCGATCGAGGTGCTGGCCGCCGCTCACAAGGTCGACCCTCTCGATGTTCGCTCCATGGCGGAGAATTGGCTGGCCTCGAAGAGCCCGGAGGCAGCCCGCACCCTTACTACCACCATGACCCTCCATCCGGCAACGGCCCAGGAAACGGCGGCCGAATATCTGAGCGCCGGTCTTTGGCAGGACGGCACGGATGTGCTGTTGGAAATGACAGCCGCGGCGCGCGACAAATCCAAAATCCATCCCATGGCTTACTACTACCTGGGCTATTTCGCCGGGAAATTGGGACGGGCCGAGAAGGCGGCCGAGTACGACAAACTGGCCAAGGCGATGCCGACGGACTATGTCTTCCCGTTCCAGAACGAAGCCATCGATGTGCTGCGGGCCGCCATGAAAACCGATCCTCGGGATGCGCGTGCACCTTATTATCTCGGCAACCTGTTGTACGACTGGCAGCCGGAAGAAGCCACGAGGATGTGGGAAACCTCGGCGGCCCTGGACCCTTCGTTCGCCATTGTGCATCGCAACCTGGCGACGGCTTACGTGCACCAAAAGCCGGGCGACCTCAATCGCGCGATTGCGGAAATGGAAAAGGCGGTAGCCGCCGATCGCAAATACGCACAGCATTTCGCCGAGCTCGACGAACTCTATGAGCAGGCCGGGGTGCCGCTCGAAAAGCGCCTCTCGTGGTTCGATCGAAACGCGGCGGTGGTTGCGCAGCGCGACGACGCGGAAAACCGCGCAGTCGCGCTCAAGGTCGCTACCGGCTCGTTGGATGAAGCCATCCGCATGATGACCGGCAGGCAATTCGCCGTCGCGGAGGGCGCCAATCTGAACGTTTCCGAGCATTGGATCGACGCCCACATTCTGCGCGCCCAAAAGAACATTCAAGCCAAGCGGTATCAGGACGCGCTGGCCGATCTGCATGCCGCCGTGGCTATACCCTCGAACCTGCCGTTGGGAGCCGCCGGCTTCGGCGGCGGCGCGCGGAACGCGGAGGTGGCCTGGTGGACCGGAGTCGCCTACGAAGGTTTGGGCGACCACCAGAAGGCCAACGACTCTTGGGGCCGGGCGGCCCAGGCGGCGACCGGTAGTGCGCAACGGTACTATCAGGCGCTGGCCCTCCAGAAACTGGGTCAGTCCGACCAGGCCAAGACAATCTTCGCCGAACTTGTCTCGTCTGGAAAGGCCTCACTACAGCAGCCGGCGCCGGCGAACCCCGGTCGCGGAGGAAGAGGTGGGCGTGCGCTGACGCCTCGCGCTCGAATGGCCAATGCCCACTACCTCACCGGCCTGGGATACCTGGGTCTGAACGACCCTGCCCATGCCAAGGCCGAACTGAGCCAAGCCGTGGAAATCAGTCCCGACCTGGTGGGCGCTCGAACCGCCCTTTCCGGACTCCAATGACAAAGATCCTGGCGAGCCTGCTATTGACGCTCGCCTTCTGCGCCACTCTGCCCGCCGCAGAGGTGGCGCGCATGGAGAATAACGGAGTCCGCCTGGAGGTCGACCCCTCGACGGCGTCGGCCCGCCTGGTCGACAAAAGAACCGGCGAGGTATGGACGCTCGGCGCACCGCGCCTGGTGGCGCAGGACAAGAGTACGCTGCCCCTCCGCGTGTCTGGCGGTGTGCTGGTACGTGGCGGAGCGTTGACTTACCGCACCGTGCAGGGCGTCGAGTTCCAGCTCAAGCTGGCCGCCAATCCACCAGCGATAGACTACTCCTTCGACAAGCTGCCATCGGACGTGGCCGAAGTCCGGCTGCTGGATGCTTCCCTGCCGCTCGAGCCGGGGCCCGAAAACTACTACGCCATCCCTAACCGCCTCGGCATCCTGCTGCTTCCCGAGGGCGAGAAGCCGTACACCCGGAGGTTCCCGGCTTACAGTTCTTCCGGTTATTCCATGGCGATGTTCGGTGCGGTGCGGAACGGCTCGGCCCTGCTGGCCACCTGGGAGGATCCGTACACCGAGATCGTCGCGGATTACGCGGTCTCGCCGCAGCCTCGGCTTTCCATCAGCCTGGGACTGCGTCGCAGCGCGCATGCCGTGCGCCTGCAGCCGCTGGGGCGCGGAGGCTACGTGGAAATCGCCCAAGCCTACAGGCCGGTGGCCCGGCAACGCGGATATCTCAAAACGCTGGCTGAGAAAGTGCGCGAGAATCCGAACGTGGCGCGGTTCTTCGGAGCGGCGGATTTCAAGCCGTTCGCCTTTCAGCGAAACGTGCCCAATACACGTTGGAACCAGAGCGATCAGGAACGGCTCGTGGTCCGTTTCACGTTCCAGGAGTGCGCGGAACTAGCCGAGCACTTCGCCAAGGACCTGGGCATCGATCGCGCCCTGCTCGTGCTCAATGGGTGGGTCAACGGCGGCTACGACAATCGCCATCCTGATGTCCTGCCCGCCGCGCCCGAGATTGGCGGCGACGCGGGGCTGCTCGAGTGCTCTCGGCGGGTCCGCGCGCTGGGATCGGGCTGGGTCTTCGGTCTCCACGACAATTACCAGGATTTCTACCAGAACGCCGCGTCGTGGAACGAAGACTACATTATGAAGAACCCCGACGGATCGCTGCATGCCGGCGGTGTGTGGGCCGGCGGGCTGGCGTACCTGATCTGCTCGCGCAAAAGTGTCGAACTGGCGTCCCGGCCGATGAATGTGCCGCGCGTGAAAGAACAATTCACGCCCGACCTTTATTTCTCCGATACCATCTTCGCCTCTCCCCTGTACGAATGCTTCGATCCCCAGCATCCGCTCACCCTGGCCGACGACCTACGCTACAAAATTGCGCTGTGCGACTACTTGCGAAAGCAGGTTGGACTCTTCGGGAGCGAGGAGGGCCGGGAATGGGGCGTGCCGCACGCCGATTATTTCGAAGGGCTGATGTCGCATAAGACGCACTACAACCAGCCCAATAACACCGACATCATCGTTCCGCTTTTCGAGATCGTCTACGGCGACTCGATCTCGCTCTACACGCACCAGAGCGACCGGCCGCGGGTGGATAACCCGAGCTACATTCTCGATCACGTGCTCTATGCGGAGATGCCGGTCTACGGGTTCGGCGATCACCATTACTGGACCAACCCGGACCCTGTGCCCCAACGAAACCTCGATCAGTCGCGCATGGTCTTCGCGCGCGGCGGCCGCTTCAATGCGACCGACCAGTTCATCAAGAACACCTACGAAGTGCTGAGCCCACTCTGCCGCGATACAGCTTTACTCCCCATGACAGGCCACCGCTTCGCCACGCCTGACCGAAAGGTGGAGACCACGCGTTTTGGCAGCGATACAACCATCACCGTAAACTACGGCCAGGCCAATTACGCCGCGCAGCACGGGGTTTTGCCGCAGTGGGGCTTTCTGATCGAAAGCCCGGCGCTGGTGGCCTTCTATGCCCGGAGCTATGGCGGCCTGCAATACCCGGAACCAGCGCTGTTCGTGATCCGGAGCCTGGATGGTAAACCGCTGGCATCCTCGCACCAGGTCCGGATCTATCATGGTTTTGGCGACAGCCGCGTGGAATTCCGCGGCAAGACTCTGGAAGTGGCAACGGAGAAATTGATTCCATGAAAATCGGCAATGTAGTGATCCCGGCGCTCGCCGGACTCCTCTCGTCCCTGGCGCTTCTGAGCGCGGCCGACACACGGCTCGTCTGGTCGTTCGAGAATCCCGCGGAGATCCAGAAGATCAAGACCACCAATTCCCGCGTCACCCGTGTACAACAGCACGCTACCGACGGCCGCTACGCCGCGCAGGTAGATTTCGAAGCCGCCGATCAGCCAAAGATCGAGCTTTCACCGGACGCTAAAGACTTTCGCCCCTTCGCATCCTTGGCCCTGGATGTCCTGAACCCTTCCCAGGAGCCGCTGAGTTTCGCCATGGAAGTGGAGGACGCCTCCGGCGCGAAGACCGTGGCGCACACGGCACTGCCGCTGGGGGCGGGGGAGGCCGCCAGTTTCGTTCTCACCCTGAATTCGCCGCCGCCCCTGCAAATGGGGATGCGGGGCGAAGCCGCAATTCCCGGTCTGCGCCTTCTGGCGGAAGATCACCATGCAGTGGACACCGCCCACATTGCGGTGGTCCGAATCTACCTCAACAAGCCCGGTATTGCGCGGACCATGGTTCTCGACAACATTCGCCTGCTGCCCGGCCTTTCCTACGACCAGATCGTGGATGCCTATGGCCAGTCCGCCAAGGAGGAATGGACCGGAAAGCTGACCCACCTTTCGCAGTTCCAATCGCGCAGGTCTGAAGAAGAGGCCGAGCTGAAACTGCGTCCTACGCTGGCGGACCGCGACGAATTCGGGGCGTGGGCTTCCGGTCCCAAGCTGGAAGCTACCGGTTTCTTCCACACCGCAAAATACCAGGGCAAGTGGTGGCTGGTGGCTCCCAACGGACGCCTGTTCTTTTCCATCGGCCTGGATTGCGTGACCACGCGCGAAGGCGGCACCGTAGTGGAAGGCCGCGAGAACATGTTCCAATGGCTGCCTTCGGCAAACGATCCGCTGGCGGCCTTCTTCGACACGTCGCGCACCACGGCTCCGGTCGGCCTTCGCGACATCAAGCTGAACTCCGGCAAGGAGTTCAATTTCTATGCGGCCAATCTACAGCGGAAGTATGGAGACGATTGGAAACAGAAGTGGCAGGAGACCGCCCTGGCGCGCCTGCGCGCCTGGGGGGTGAACACCATAGCCAACTGGTCCGACCCCGCGCTTTACGGTAACGGGCGCGTGGCGTACACGGTGACACTCGGCATCCGCGGCGGCGTAGGTGAAGTTTCCAGCGGCTCCGACTACTGGGGCCGCATGCGCGATGTCTTCGACCCCCGGTTCCCGCAGGCTGTGGACGACAGCGTGAAGGCCATGGCGCGGGCGCGGCGCGACGACCCCTGGTGCGTGGGCTATTTCGTGGATAACGAGCTGGCCTGGGGTAACATGAGGAACGATCGCAGCCGATATGGCCTGGCGCTGGGCGCCCTTTCACAGGGTGCGGACGTTGCCGCCAAGCGCGCCTTCGTCGATCAGGCCAAGGCCCGATATGGCAGCATCGAGAAGCTCAATGAAGCGTGGGGCTCGCGCCTTTCATCGTGGGAAGAATTCCTGGCCAAACCCTATCAGCCCGAGGGCGAATGGAAACCCGGCCTGAAGGAGGATCTCGCCCGGTTCATGACGGAGTTTGCCACCCGCTACTTCCGCACCATTCGCGACGCGCTGAAGAAATACGATCCGCATCATCTGTATCTCGGCTCGCGCTTCTCGGGCTACACCCGGGAAGAGGTCCTGGTGGCCGCCGAGTACACCGATGTGATCAGCTTCAACATCTACCGTGCGCGTGTGAACCCAGCGGAGTTGACCGTGCTCGAGGGTATCGACAAGCCGGTCGTGATCGGCGAGTTCCACATGGGCGCTTTGGATCGCGGCATGTTCCACCCCGGCCTCGTCTCCACACCGAACCAGGCTGCCCGCGCGGCCATGTATCAGGATTACGTTCGGAGCGTGGCCGATCACCCGCTATTCGTCGGCTGCCACTTCTTCAAGTTCAACGACGAACCGCTGACGGGGCGTCCGCGTGACGGCGAGAATTACAATATCGGTTTCACCACCGTGACCGATAGCGTCTATCCCGAGCTGGTAACAGCCGCCAAAGCCGTGCACAGCGAGGTCTACGCGCGCCACGCGAGCGCCCGGGCGAACGGCGGCGCTGGGAATTGAGCGGGCCATCGCCGACTCCGGCCTTGCTCTCCTGAATTCCGCAGGCAACCTCTCGATCGCCTGCTTTGATAACGCGTGCATGCTCAAGATCACGGACGGCGCATCACCACCCTGGCTACCAGCGAACAACCGCGAGAGGTCGGATTCGTCTCCCATTTGATATGATCAAGCCGTCGATGCAACGAATCGCAGCCGTCATCCTCGGTGCCGCGCTCGCCTGGGGCGCCCGTCTGGATGCGGTGGGCCTCTCGAAGCTCACGGTCGACTACCCCGAAGAAGGCGCCGTGTTCCCACCAGAGATCGCCGCGCCCACGTTCCTCTGGCGCGATGGCGCCGAAAATGCGCGGGCGTGGCTCATCGAGGTGACCTTCGCCGATGGTTCGCCCGCCATCCGCGTCAAAGCCGCGGGCGAGCGGCTGCAAATCGGCGAGATCGATCCGCGAGCGGTATCGAGCAATAACGAGCCGCCCCGGTTGACCCCGCAGCAGGCCGCCGCGCGGACCTGGATACCGGATTCCGCGGTGTGGAGCGAGATCAAGGAGCACTCGGTGGAGCGTCCGGCGAAGGTCACCATCTCCGGCTTCCGCGACGGGAATCTCCGCAAGGCTGTCTCCCGTGGCTCGGTCGCCATTCAGACATCCAAGGATCCCGTCGGGGCACCCATCTTCTACCGCGACGTGCCGCTGATGCCTTCCGAGGTGCAGAAGGGAGTAATCAAGCCTCTGGCGCCCGCGGCCATACCGCTGATCGCCTGGCGGCTGCGCGATATCGCCGAGCCGCGCGGCAGGGTAGTGCTCGAAGGTATGCACACCTGCTTCAACTGCCATTCCTTCTCCGCCGACGGTAAAACCATGGGAATAGACCTCGACGGGCCGCAGAACGACAAAGGCCTGTATGCCATCAGCGCCGTCAAGCCGCAGATGTCCATCCGAAACGAAGATGTGATTACCTGGAAATCCTTTCTCGAACAGCCTTCCGGCCCGATGCGGGTCGGCTTCATGTCGACCATCTCGCCGGACGGGCGCTATGTCGCCACCACCGTGGGCGTGGACCAGGACCTGAGCCGCAATTACTACGTCGAGAATTTCAAAGACTACCGTTTTCTCCAGGTGTTCTATGCGACCCGAGGGGTGCTGACGGTCTACGACCGGACTACCGGGCGGCGCCAATCCCTTCCGGGCGCCGATGATCCCCGGTTCGTGCAGGCCAATGCCACGTGGAGTCCGGATGGCAAATACCTGGTGTTTGCGCGCGCGGAAGGAAAGGACGCTTATCCGGCGGGCCAAGAGCCGGCCGAATATGCCAACGATCCTAACGAGACCCAGATACAGTACGATCTCTACCGCGTTCCGTTCAACGAAGGCCGGGGCGGGCGGGCGGAACCAATCGCAGGAGCGTCGCGGAACGGAAAGAGCAACTCCTTCCCGCGGATTTCACCCGACGGCCGCTGGATTGTGTTCGTCCAGGCGCGCAACGGCCTGCTCATGCGCCCCGACAGCCAGCTCTACATCGTGCCGGCCGCCGGCGGGGTAGCACGGCGAATGCGCGCGAATACCTCGCTCATGAACTCCTGGCACAGCTTCTCGCCCAACGGACGGTGGCTAGTGTTTTCCTCGAAGTCCCGGTCGCCCTACACGCAGATGTACCTGACACACATCGACGAAGAGGGAAACGACAGCCCGGCGATTCTGATCGAGGGCAGCACCGCCGCCAACCGCGCGGTGAATCTTCCGGAGTTCGTGAACATCCCGGCAAACGGCTTGTTGAAGATCGAAGCGCCGGCCGCCGAGTTCTACACCCGCTTCGACCGCGCCTGGGAACTGGCGCAGAAGGGGCCGTCCGAAGCGGTGGCGGCTGCCTGGCGCAGCGCCCTAGAACTGAATCCCGACGATGCTCGGGCCAACAACAATCTCGGTTTCGCCCTGGCCCGTCTGGGTAGGCTGGAAGAAGCCATCGCGTGCTGGGAGAGAGCCCTGCGGTCTAACGACCAGTTCCTCGAAGTGCGCGAAAACCTGGCTCGGGCATTGGAGACCCAGGGCGTTGCCGCCCTGCAAAAAGGCGGTGTCGATGAAGCCCTGCCGCGCTTGCGGCGGGCAGCGCAACTCAATCCGAACGATGCCTCCAATCAATACAATCTGGGGCTGGCGCTGTTGCGGAAATCCAGCTTCGACGAAGCCATCGCGCAGTTTCGCAAGGCGCTGGCACTCGATCCCCAGGACGCGCAGACCCACAACGATCTGGGGGTGGCGTTATCGCTCCAGCGGCGGTTCGGTGAAGCCCTGGCGCAGTTCCGCGAGGCGATCGCGGCCGATTCCCAATTCGCCCAGGCCCAATCGAACCTGGCATGGCTGCTGGCAACCAGCCCGGAAGTTACGCTCCGCAACGGCGCCGAGGCCCTGAGACTGGCGGCGAAGGCGGTTGACCTGTCTCATGGAAACGATGCCCGAATGCTGGATGCCCTGGCTGCCGCGTATGCCGAGACGGGGCGGTTTCAAGACGCGGTCGAAACCGCGCAGCGAGCTTTGAACCTGGCTGCGCAGCCCCTGGTTCCGGCGGTGAAAGCCAGGATCGCTATGTACCAGCGTAACCAGCCTTTCCGGGAAAAATAGCTACGTTCTCTCGCGCTCTTCGAGGCGCGGACACCCTTGATGCAGTTCGCGAGGCCAAAGACCTGACATTTGACGAATGGGCGGATTTTTTCTTGGAGAACTACTCCAAACCGCCGATTCGGGCGCAAGCTACGCACGAAGCCAACCAGAACGCGTTGAAATCGCTCAAGC
>OCTA010002090.1_pt1 | contig 18290 bp, 19 predicted proteins | sample 1538991 | NCBI WGS metagenome assembly OCTA01 (sample SAMEA3539302, study PRJEB22396) | soil metagenome | biome: tundra; feature: field; material: soil | place: USA | collected 2010-05 | depth 0.15 m | reverse complement strand
AAAAAGCCGTGCGGGTCCGCCTCGAGCGGCGCCGCGGAAAGCAGCAGTACGTGCCGCGCCACGCGGGCGAGCGGCGCGACGGCGCGGTACGCGTCGCTCCCGGCGTCGCCTCTCGCGCGCTCGAGGCGGTGCGCTTCGTCCACGACGAGAAGATCGAACCCGGCCGCCTCCGCCTGCGCGGAAAGCCGGGGGTCCAGGGTGAAGTCCTCGAGCGCGATGATCGCGTGCCGGTGCGCCTCGAAGGGGTTGAAGCCTTCGCCGTGCTCCTTCACGACGTCCTCGCGCCTCTTGCGGTCGAGTAGGACGAACGTCTGGTGGAACTTGCGGTAGAGCTCGCCGAGCCATTGGACCGTGAGCGTCGCGGGCGCGACGACGAGCGCCCGGTCGGCCCGGTCCGTGCGCAGGAGGCGCGAGAGGATGAGGCAGGCTTCAATCGTCTTGCCGAGGCCCACTTCGTCGGCGAGCAGCCACCGGACGGGATCGGACGCCGTGGCGCGCTCGGCGACGTCGAGCTGGTGCGGAAAAAGCGCGATGCGCCCGCCGAGGAAGGAGCCCAGCCCCGTCGCCTGGCGGACCTCGGCGAGCAGGAGGCCGTCGAGCCGATTCCGAAACGCCGCCGCGCGGTCCGCCTGCAGCGCGGCAAGGCGCTCGACGGGGTCGTCCGGTGGCGCCAGCGGCCAGACGAGCACCGGGTCAACGGTGCGCCCGTCGGTGAGGCGCACGCCGAACGCCCCGATCGCGGCCACCAGGACCTCTCTCTCTTCGCCCTCGAGCCTCGCCTTCTGGCCGGCGGCGAGAGGCAGCGGGCACAGCGCCTTGTCGTCGGCCGCAAGCGTCAGGCGCGTCTCTTTCGCCGGGAAAAAGACGACGATGCGTCGCCCGTCCACCTTCTCGACGCGCCCCGGCCCGAGGTCGGCGTTGAACTTGTGAAAGAGCTTGTCGTTTTCGCGGAAGGCGGGCACGAGGTTGCGATGGTGCACGGGGATGCGCGATCCGGCAAGCGGACGCGTAAGACGGCCGGCGGCGTTCAGCGCAGGGCCTGACCAAGGTCTGCGATCAGGTCGTCCGGGTGCTCGAGGCCGATCGAGAGCCGGATGAGGTCCTGAGGCGTCTTCGAGCCCGCGCCTTCGCTCGTCGCGCGGTGCTCGATCAGACTCTCGACGGCGCCGAGCGAGGTCGCGCGCACGAAGAGCTTCGCCCGGCCCACGGCGGCGATCGCGGCGTCGCGGCCCGCCTTGACGTGGAAGGACATCATCCCGCCGAAGCCCGACATCTGCCGCGCGGCGATGGAATGGCCGGGGTGGGACGGCAAGCCGGGATAGTTCACGCGCGACACCGCCGGGTGTTTCTCGAGCGCGCGCGCGACCGCGAGCGCGTTCGCGCTGTGCGCGGCGACGCGCACCGCGAGCGAGCGCAGTCCGCGCAGGACGAGCCATGCGTTGAACGGCGCGAGGACGGCTCCGAGGATGTGGCGAACGTGGGTGGCCTTTTCGAACGTCTCGTCCCGGCGCTTGAACACGAGCGCCCCTCCCTGCACGTCGCTGTGCCCGCCGAAGTACTTCGTCACGGAATGAAGCGCAACGTCGGCTCCGAGGTCGAGCGGCCGCTGAAGAGCGGGCGTCGCGAACGTGTTGTCCACGACGGTGCGCGCCCCGGAAGCCCGCGCAGCCTCCGCGATCGCCGCGATATCCGAGACTCGCAGGAGCGGATTCGAAGGCGACTCTACGAAGACGAGCCGCGTTAAGGCCGTCAGTGCCCGCTTCACGGCGTCTAGGTCGTCCATCGGGCAGAAGCTCGCCGTGAGCCCCCACTGCGGCAGATACTCCTGCGCGACGACCCGCCAGCCGTAGTACGCGTCGTCCGGCATGAGAACGTGCGCGCCCGCCGGCAGTGTCTGCAGCAGCGCCACGCCCGCAGCCATGCCCGAGGCGAACGCGAGCGCGCCCGCGCCGCCCTCGAGAGGAGAGAGGGCGTCCTCCAGAAGCGTCTGCATGGGATTCGACTCGCGGATGTACGTGTGGGCGCCGAGAGGAGTCAACTCCGCGTCGCGCTCGAATGTCGTGGACAGGTACAAAGGCGGTGCGACCGCGCCCGTGGCGGCCTCGGGACGGCGTCCCGCGTGCACCGCGAGCGTTTCGAACTTCATCGCATCGTGCGGGGCGTCCGTGTGTGGCACGATTCCCTCCGTGAGACTTCCGCTTCTTCTCGGGCTGACCGCCACTCTGACCGCTTTCCCACTCGGGGCGCAAGCCCCCACGCCGTCCAAGCCATCCGTCGGCGAGGGCCTCAAACGAGAGCGCGAGCACCTCGCGAATTACCAGTGGCGGCTCAAGACCGAGATGAAGATCGACGGCGTCCTGCGCGTCTCGCGGATCGAGAACGTCCACCTGGGGCCCAGCGGCGAGCTCGTCAAGAAGATCGTCAAGTTCGACAAGTCGATGGAGCCGACTCCCTTTCCGCACAACGATCCGCGCGCGCGGCATGCCGCCCCCCCGACGAACACGGAAGAGGATGCCCTCTTCGAGCAGGCGCAGGCGCTCATGCAGTTCTACGCGCGCCTCTCTCCGGAGCGCGTCGAGGCTTGGGCCGAAAGGGCCGAGCTGATGCCGCCGGATCCCGATCGCGCGGATAAGGTACGGCTGCATGGCCGCGGCCTCGGACGGCCGCAGGATGACGCCGTGCTCTACCTCGACCCGCTGACGAAAGTCGCGAGCGAGATCGAGGTCAAGACGACCGTCGATCCACGCATCGTCGACATCGCGTTCCTGAGGGCCACGTTCGAGCCGCTCCCGCAGGTGAGGCCCAATGTGCCGGCCGTCTGGGTGCCGAAGAAGATCTTCCTCAATATGAACCTCGGCAAGCGCGCGGTCACGCTCGAGATGGAGACGTCCGACTGGAGGTCCTGGACGGGCACCTAGGGCCAACGGGCGCCGCCGGGGCTAGAGGGACGCGACGCCCTGCGGGTTGTTCCGGAGCAGCACGGTCAGCCCGACGAGGACGAGCAGCGCCCCGTTCCCGACGAGCACCCATGGCGTCGGCATGAGCGTCACGAGGAAGGCCGCGACGATTTTGCCGAGGGGCATCCCGCCGCGGAACGCTAGCGAGTAGACGCTCACGACGCGGCCGCGCATCGCATCGTCCACGTTCGTCTGGACGAGCGTCATGAACATCGCGAACACGATCATGAGCGCCGCGCCCGCGAAGAAGAGGAATACGAAAGACACCCACTTCGTGCGCGAGAGGGCGAACCCGATCATGAGGGCACCAAACGTCATCTGCATGACGACCGCGACGGCTCCGCGGCGCTTCACGTGGCCGAATCCGGCCGTACCGATCGCGCCGCACACGGCCCCGAGGCCGAAGACGGCGAGGAGATAGCTCAACACCTTCACGTCGCCCAAAAAGACGTCCTTCGCGAAGACGGGCAGGGACGTCAGGAGCGGGAACGCGCAGAGGCTGCCGATGAACGCGAGCCCAATGAGCCCGCGAAGCGACCGGTCGGCGTGCACCGCCGTCAGCCCGGCCTTCAGGTAATCGAGGACGCTGCCGCTCGCCGTTCCCGTCGGGGCGCCGCGCCGGAGTGCGAGGAGGGCGACGATGACGGCGAAGAACGAAAGCCCGTTGAGTCCGAAGCACGCGGCGGCGCCGAGCGTCGCGAACGCGGCGCCCGCGAAAACGGGCCCGATGACGCGCGCGAGGTTGAACTGGATCGAGTTCAGGGCGACCGCGTTCGGGAGATCTTCTCTGTCGACGAGCGTCGGGACGAGCGCCTGATAGGCCGGCCCTCCGAAGGATTGCGCGACGCCCACAACGAAGGACAGGACGAGGATCATCCAGACCTGGATCCGGTTCGTGTAGACGAGCCCCGCGAGGAGGAACGCGGACGAAAGCTGGACGACCTGCGAGAGGAGGAGTATCCGCCTCCGGTCCATCCGGTCCGCGAGGACGCCGCCGACGAGCGAGAAGGCGAGGAAGGGCGAGTCCTGCAGGACCTCCGCCAAGAATAGATACGAGGCCTTGCCCGAGATCGTCAGGACGAGCCAGCTCTGTGCGACCGCCTGCATCCACGTCCCGACGCTCGACGTGAACGCGCCCGCCCACAGGAGGCGAAAGTCCCGATACGTGAACGCCTTGAAAACGCGAGTCAGCCGCTCACGCACGATGCGGGAGCATACCCTCGAAGGCGCTCAACGGGGCCGGTTGACGGCCGTGAAGAGCGTGAGCGCGTACCCAGCGGCTCGATCCTCGAAATGGCGACGCGCGGCGAACCCGGCGGCCTCCACCCGGACGCGCAGATCCGCGGATACGTACTTGTAGGAGGCCTCCGTGAAAATCGACTCGCCCTTCCGGAAACGCACGTCGAGGCGCGCCCCCGGAATCCGCACCGTCTGCGCGAGCCGACTCACGAGGGACATCTCCATGCGCCCCTCCCCCGCGTTCCAGACGGCCCGGTGCGCGAACGACGTCAGGTCGACGTCCGCCCCCAACTCACGGTTCATGCGCGCGAGAACGTTGCGATTGAACGCGGCCGTCACGCCGAGCGGGTCGTCATAGGCGAGGAGGAGATCCTTCTCCGGCTTCACGAGATCGGCTCCCAGGAGGAGGCCATCCCCCGGCTCGAGAGCGGACCTCACGTCCCTCAGAAAGCGCGCCGCCCTGGGCGGCTCGAAATTCCCCACGTTGGACCCGAGGAAGAGCACGAGCGCAGACCCGCGCCTCGGACGCTCGCGTGCGATCCGCGCGAGCCCCGCTTCGTAGGTGCCCCGGACCGCGGCGACGCGGCCGAACCCTGCCTTCGCGAGGCGCGCCGCCGACGCGGCGAGCGCCTCATGCGAGATGTCGACGAGCAGGATGGGCGGAGCGCCTCCGAGGTCCTCGAGGAAGAGAGTCAGCTTCTCGCCGTTACCCGGCCCCAGCTCTGCGACGAACGCCGGTCGCGGCGTGGCCTGCGTCATCGCGCGCGCGGCGCGGTGCAGGAGGCGCCGCTCGGCGCGCGTGATGCGGTACCAGGGGAGCAGGCAGATGGCGTCGAAGAGGCGGGAGCCCAGCTCGTCGTAAAACCAGTGCGGCGGCAGCCGGTACGGCTTCGTTCCGAGCCCGCGGCGCACGTCGGATTCGAAGCTCACGCGCCGGCCGTGCGGAACTTCGCGAAGACGAACGGATACTGCGTCCGGAACCAGTTGCGGAAGCTGCGCCTCACGAGAGGCAGCGCCGTCACGGGAGACGCCCCCTTCAGCACGGCGTGGTCGTCGTCGAAGAAGTCCACCGAGTACCGCGGATACGACGCCATGGGACGGAAGCCCGGGAACGGCTGGAACGCCGACGCCGTCCACTCCCATCCGTTCCCCATGAGGTCGTGCACGCCGAACGCGCTCGCGCCCGACGGGAAAGAATCCACGGGCACCGGGTCGAAGCGGGCCACGCCGAAGTTGCCGTGGCGCGTGTCCGCGCTTCCGTCACCCCAGGGCACCGTATTCTCGCGCCCGTCGGGCCGCCCGAAAGCCGCGCGATGCCACTCGGCCTCCGTCGGAAGCCGGCGGCCGCGGAAGCGCGCGTACGCCGCGGCTTCCGCCCGCGAGACCCAGACGGGCCACGCCAGAGGCAGCGGCACGTCCTCGAACTGCGCGCGACACCACCAGCCGTCCCCGCGCTTCACCCAAGCGTGCGGATGCGTGATGCCTTCGCCGCGGATCCAGTTGAAGTCGCTCTCGTCCCAGAAGGACGCCTCGCGATACCCTCCCGCGTCCACGAACTCCAGGAAGTCCGCGTTCGCGACGGGAAAGACGTCGATCTCGAAGCCGGGGACGTCGCTCTCGATCCGGGGAAATTCGTTGTCCCAGGCGAAGGTTCCCGATTCGCGGTCCAGGCCGAGCGTCGCGCAGCCCGCGGGGATCGCGACGCGGCGCGGCGCCGGCGGCGTTCCCGCGACCTGGAGCGCTTCGAGATCCGCAGGCCGGCGCTTCACGGCGGTGGGCAGCTCGCGCAGCATGTAAAGGAGAGTCTCCTGATGCAGGAGCTCGTGCTCGAGCAGTGTGTGAACGGCCTCATTCCGTTCGAGGAACTCTCTGCGCGGCGCATCGCGCGCGACCGTCGTGATCGCGGTCTCGATGGCCGCTTCCGCGCGGCGCACGTAGTCGGCCACGCGCGCCCGTGTGGGCCAGGCAGACGTCGCTCCCTCGCCCTCGTCCTTCGGGTCGATCCCGCGCTCGAAGAGGCGCTCGAGCATCGCATCCACGCCGGGCCGGCCGAGCGCGCCCTTGACGAGCGTGTTCACGCCGAACGCTGCGAGATGGCCCTCATAGAAAACGAAGGGATGGCGGACCGGAATCGGGTTCTCGAACCACGCATCTTCCGGAAGGAACTGATCGAAGAGAACGCGCGTGAAGGCGCGCCCGTCGCGCCAACGCTGGAGCACGTCGTCCCGATCCACGCGGGAAGGGGGGGACGCGGACCTCGGCCAGGGTGTCGTCACGCGGAGCTCCCTGCAACGCCGATGCCTGCCAAACGTTTCAACGGCAGCCTCCCTCTGTTACATTCTCTCCCGTCCCGTGAACGGGAGGCCCGAATGAACGACGACCGCCCGAAGCCCCTCCCAACGACCGGACCCGACGGCGCGCACCAGGAGCGGGTGCGCGCGGCCTTCGACGACCTCGGCGCGAAGCTGGGCGACCGGGTCTCCCCCGAAGCGCGCGCCACGGTCGAGAGCCTCCGCGCCGCGGCCCTCGAGAACGACGCCGTGAGGCTTCGCCGACACCTCGACGACCTGAAGCAGAGGCATGGCTGGCTTTGGGAAGAGCTCTCCGCGCATCCTCGCGTCGCCGCGATCGTCAACGAGCTCGCGCTGATGGGCCTCTGAAGACTCCGCGCTCCTTCCCGATCTTCCTGCACGGGGAGCGATACAGCTATCAGAGGGCGGGACGCGGCCCCCTCGTGGTGCTGCTCCACGGGATCGCCGGCACGTCCTCTACGTGGGACGCGGTCATCCCGCGCCTCGCCGAGCACTACGACGTCCTCGCCCCGGATCTCCTGGGACACGGCGAATCCGCGAAGCCGCACGGGGATTATTCGCTCGGAGCGTACGCGAACGTCGTGCGCGATCTCCTCGAAGCGCTCGGAATGGGGCGGGCGACGATCGTCGGACATTCGCTCGGCGGCGGGATCGCGATGCAGTTTGCGTATCAGTTCATCGAGCGCTGCGAGCGCCTCGTCCTCGTCTCTAGCGGCGGCCTCGGCCGCGAGGTGCACCCGCTGCTCCGGGCCGCGACGCTCCCGGGAGCCGAAGCCGTCCTCCCCTGGCTCAGCACCGCGGGAAGTCGCGGCGTGGGCGCGCTCGTCCGCACCCTGCGGCTCCTCGGGGTTCGGGCGAGCGCCGACCTCGACGAAACATGGCGCAGCTTCGTTTCGCTCGAGGAGCCCGCGGCCCGGCGCGCGTTCATCCAGACGGTTCGTGGCGTGATGGACCACCGCGGGCAGCGCGTGAGCGCGAACGAACGCCTGTACCTCGCCGAAGGACTGCCGACCTTGATCGTCTGGGGCGAGAAGGATCCGCTCATTCCCGTGCGCCATGCGCGCGAAGCGCACGAGCGGATGGCGGGGAGCCGGCTGGAGATCTTCCCCGACGCCGGCCACTTCCCGTACCGCGACGACCCGGAGCGATTCGCCGCGGTTCTCATCGACTTCATCGGGGCGACGAGGCCTTTTCCTACGGACGCGAAGCGCCTGCGCGAGCGGCTGCGGGCCGGGCCCGTCAGGCCTTCTTCGGCTTCTTCTTCTTGAACACCCACGCCATCAGCACACCCAGCAGATAGAGCGCGCACATCGGCAGCGCGAAGGCGCACTGCGTGGGAATGTCGGGCGTGGGCGTGATGAGCGCGGCGATGATGAAGATGATGAGGACGGCGTAGCGGAACTTCGCGAGGAGCCACTTCTCGGTGACGACGCCCATGCGCGCGAGGAAGAAGATGAGGATCGGCGTCTCGAAAACGAGCCCCATGCCGAGGAGCAGCTTCGACGTGATGTCGAGGTAGTCCTCGATCTTCAGGACGGGCATGAAGTCCTCGCCCGTGGCCACGAGGAACTTCGCCACCATCGGGAAGCCCACGGCGTAGCCGAAGTACCCGCCGCCCACGAAAAAGAGCACGGACAGAAAGACGAACGGCCACACCCACTTCCGCTCGTGGCGGTAGAGGCCCGGCGCGATGAAGAGCCAGAGCTGGTAGAGGATCACGGGGCTCGCCACGAACACGCCCGCCAGGAGGGCGATGTTGATGTAGAGCATGAAGGGCTCGGTGAGCTGCGTGTACGCGAGCTTCGTCCCGGGTGGCAGGGCCGAGAGAACGGGCGCCTCGAGCCACTGGAAGATCTCCTTCGATTTCCACCAGCACAGGAGGAAGCCGACCGCGATCGCGAGGGCCGAGATGAAGAGCCGCTTGCGGAGGTCCTCGAGATGCTCGAGGAACGACATCCGCGGGAGCTCTTCCTCTCCGTCTTCCCTTCTCGGTGCTTCTTCGGTCACGACGGCGTCGTCGGCGTCGAGGAAGGCGCGGGCTCGGCGGCCTTCTGCTGGGCCACGGCGCCTGCGGCGGGCGCGAGGGCGGGCGGCTCGGGCTTCGGCTCGGGCTTCGGCGGGTCGTTCGAGATCGAGTCGAGGCCGGCCTGCGCCTTGTCCATCTCGTCCTGGATCGAGCGCTTGAGGTCGTTCGAAGCCCGCTTGAACTCCCCGAGCGCCTTTCCGACCTGCTTCCCGATCTCGGGCAGCTTCTTCGGGCCGAAGAGAAGGAGCGCCAGAAACATGATCATCATGAGTTCCGGCATGCCGAGATTGCCCATCGAGGCGCCTCCTGCGCGCGAACGATGCTCCGACGACGCCTCGATGAAGTCAAGAACCTCTTCCCACGCGTGCTACGCTTGCTGCGTCCTGGAGGGTTTTCACCGTGACCGATCCGACCCGCCGTTCCACCCGCCGTCTTCTCGTCGCCGCCGTCTTCCTCCTCACGGTCACCGTGGCCGGCGGAATCGCGGGCGGACGCCTCGGAGCCGCCTCCGACGCGACGAATCCAGGCTTCAAGGAATATTCCGACATCCTCGCGACGGCCCGGGCCTGGTACGCCGACGACGTTCCGGCGAACAAGTTCGTCTACGCGTCGATTCACGGAATGCTCGGCACCCTCGACCCGCACACGAACTTCCTCGAACCCGAGGAGTACTCCTCGATGGTCGAGAAGCAGCGCGGCTCGTTCTACGGGCTCGGCATCATCATCAGCAAGCGCAACGGCAAGGTCACGGTGATCACGCCCGTCGAGGGCTCGCCAGCCGAACGCCTCGGCATCCGCGCGGGCGACGTCATCGACCGCGTCGAGGGGCAGAGCATCGACGACCTCCCGGTCGACGCCGTCGTGAAGAAGCTCAAGGGCCCGAAGGGCACGAAGGTGAACATCACGATCCTCCGGCCCGGGCTCGACGAGCCCCTCCAGATGACCATCACGCGCGCGGAGATCCCCACGAACTCCGTTTCGTTCGCCTTGATGCTCGAGCCCGGCGTCGGATACATCCGCCTGAAGGATTTCACGCACACGTCCGCGCCCGAGCTCCAGGAGAACTGGGAGAAGCTCGAGAAACTGGGCATGAAGAAGCTCGTTTTCGACCTGCGCGGAAACCCCGGCGGTCTCCTCGATCAGGCCATCGCCGTGTCGGACTTCTTCCTCGCGAAAAACGAGAAAGTCGTCGTGACGCGCGGCCGGAACGGCGCCCAGGAGCAGAGCTTCTCGGCTCCCGGCAAGAACACCCACTCGCGCATTCCAGTCGTCGTCCTCGTCAACAAGGGCTCCGCGTCGGCGTCCGAGATCGTGGCTGGCGCGCTGCAGGACCACGATCGCGCCGTCATCGAGGGCCAGACGAGCTGGGGAAAGGGCCTCGTGCAATCCGTCTACAACCTCTCGGACGGCGCCGGCCTCGCGCTCACGTCGGCGAAGTACTACACGCCCTCGGGCCGCTGCATCCAACGCGACTACAAGGACGTTCTCGAGTACCTCTCGCCAGAGGACGAGGAAGGCGACGGCGAAGAGACCGGGCCCGCGCGCGACGCGGCGTCCACCCAGAAGAAGGAATCCTTCCGGACGGAGTCCGGCCGCATCGTCTATGGCGGCGGCGGCATCACGCCCGACGTCTTCGTGAAGGCGCCCACGCTCTCGCGTTTCGCGGTCACGCTCTACGCGCGCGGCCTCTTCTTCGAGTTCGCGGTCGACTACCGCGCGAGGCACCCCGCCGTCCCGCGCGATTTCCAGGTGACGCCCGCCGTGCGCGAGGAGTTCTTCAGGTTCGTCGACGCCAAGCCCGGCCTGCCGTTCGAGGGCAAGACGAAGGCGTCGTACGAGGCCGAAGCCGATCCCTCGATCCTCGACCGCGCCATCCGCGAGGAGCTGCTCACGGCGGCGTACGGGCGGGAAGCCGGCTACCGCGTGGACATGGAGGGCGACGTCCAGCTCAAGAAGGCCCTCACGCTTTTCCCCGACGCCGAGAAGCTCGCGATGGCCCACCAGGAGATGCAGCTGGCGAAAAACTCCGACCTGAAGGGCCCGGTGAAGCCGTAGATCTCACCAGGAGCCACCACAACAAAAACGCCGCCGCGTAGCAGCCCACGAGCCGCCAGAAGTGCGTGGCGGTGGCCCAGAGGTTCCGCGTGAAGGCGCCGTAGTGCGCCGCGCTCCACGCGCCGAGGCGCGTCGCGTAGAAGCTCTCGACGCCGGCGACGAGCGCGAGAACGTGCAGCGCGAAGAGGATCGCGAGGCTCACCAGGGTTCCGCGGACCGCGCGGTCGCGGAACAGGCCCGGCGTCGTGGCCGCGAGCGCAAGGAAGAGGATGACGTCGAACGTCAGGTCGTCGGCCGGCAGCGACGGCCGGTCGGACGTGGACGGGAAGTCGGCCCGATCGATCACGACGCGCCTTTCCTCGGCGTAGAGGCGCGTCGCGCGCGGCCGCTCGACAACGCGGATCAAGGCTTCCGCGACGCCCGCGAGGAGGCGGTTGTAGGCCGGCGTCGCGGCCCACCACAGCGCGAGACCAGCCGCGAAGCCGACGAGGGCACTAGCCGCTGGCTTCAGCTCGGCCTCCTCCGCCCGCGCGCCGGCTCCAGGCGAGGAAGATCCCGACGGCGAGCAGGATGAGAGCCGTCTGCCAGACCGCCGCGTGAAATAGCTCGAAGACGTCGCGATGGTGCACGCCGAGCCAGAACAGCGAGACGATGCGGAACAGATTCACGCCCTGGATCAACGCGAGCCCCGCGACGATCCCGAGCATGCGCTGCTTTGCAGGCGCGGGAAAAGCGAGCATCGCAGCCACGAGGAGAAGCGCCGCCTCGATTCCGTTGCACCCGTTCTTCACGTCCACGGCGAACGCGGGTGATTGGATGATCGTGCCGAAGGACTGCGTCCTCTCGCCGAGCGCGGCGAGGAGCACGGTCGAGACGCGCACCAGGAGCTCCGTGAACGGCACGACGACGCGGTCGTTCACGGGCTGGATCGCCACGAGGAGATAGAACGCGCCGAGGGCGACGACGAACCGGATCAGGAACTTCTTCTGCGCGGGCTGCAAACCCCTCTCAGCGCACCAGCGTGTTGTTGTCCACGATGAAGCGCCGCGTGCCCGCCGACCGCACGTTGCCGCGCGTGTCCGTCACCTCGATGAGGAGGTCGTGCTCGCTGTTCGAGATCTGCGTCGTGTCGAGGAAGAAGCGGAAACGCGCGGAGTTCGCCTGCGGGTAGGCCGGGTATTGCACCGCGACGTCGGGGCTCGCGAAGCCATACTCGGCGTAGTCCACGCCCCGCACCGCGTCGATCTGCGCGACGCCGTCGATCAGGATGCGCACCTTCACCACGCCGTCGAGGTCGAGCGCCCAGCCGATGACGGGGAACACGCCCCCGATGAACTTGTAGTTCGTGGGGTCGTCGATGAAGCCGATGGGCGGCGGATCGAGATTACCCGTCGCGCACTCCATCTCGATCGGGATTTCCTTCAGGAGCGTGGAAGAGTCCTCCTTGTCCAGCGCCTTGATCTGGAGGATGTGCGCACCTTCTTTGAAACCCACCTGCGTGATGAGGTAGCCCACGTCCACGAAGAACTGGAAACCCACGTTCGGGGCCTGCTGGAAGCCGGGGTACAGGACCTCGATGTCGGGCCGGTAGTAGCCGTAGCAGTCGACGAGGGCGTTCGCGAGCAGGAACTCGCGATGGCAGTTCACGCGCGTGTCGTCGAGGACGACGCCGTCCATCTCGAGAGTGACGGCCGCGACGCCGCCGCGCTCCTGTGCGACCGACGTGTCCATCGCCCAGCCATTGACGAACATCAGGTACCGCGAGTCGGTGATCGCGCCGTCGCCGCCGGACGGACCGCCCGTGGGTATCTCGACGCAGTTGCCGAACCACGTGGAGTTCAGGAGCGGGAACTCCACCTCACCGAACGGCGCGAGGTTCGGGGAGTTGTTGAAGATCTGGACGCGGCGCGTGCCGAGCAGGCCCTGCTGGCCCTGGTCGTCCACGGCTTTCACGGTGACATTGTGGACGCCGTTCGCGTAGCGCGTCGAGTCGATGTTCAGGATGAACCCCGCGACGATCGCCTGCGGGTTGTCGGGATAATCCGCGGCGATGTCCGCGCGGTAGATGCCCGTCACGGCCTGCCGCTCGATGAGGCCGTCCACGAAGACGTCCACGTGATCGACGCTGCGGTCGTCGAGCGCCCAGCCCGCCACCTCGAGAACGCCGTTCGCATTCACGCCGCTGTCGGGCAGCGGAAAGTCCACGCCGCCGAACGGCGGTTGGTTGAGCGTGTTGTCGACCTTCACGGCCCGCGGCGTCAGGAAGTACGAGCAGCCGCTCACGTCCGTGATGCGCACGTACACCGTGTGCGAGCCGTTCGAAAAGAGGGACGCCTTGAAGGATGCCTGGTAGCCGGGGTACTGGCCGACGGTTCCGAGGTACTGCGGGAAGAACTGCATCACGTCCGGGCGCGGCAGGTTGATGTTCGCGCCGCCCGCGGTCGTGACGAGGTTCGAATCGTCGGTGCCGTCCACGAAGACATCGACGTTGGACACCAGGTTGCCGTCCAGCGCGTAGCCGATCACCTGTATGTAACCCGAAACGGTGGCGCCGTCGGCCGGAACGTCAATGGATCCCAGCGTTTGCGACGGGCAGGCGAGAGCTTGCGGCACCGCGCGAATCACCTGTGGCTCCGCGCGCATCGCCTGTTGCTCCGCGCGCATCGCCTGGGCGGACGGCGCCGCGAGCAGGGCCGCGCCCGCGGCAATCACCAGGAGGATGAGGGCCTTCCGCTTCATCACGAGCCTCCGTGCGTCGAGAGATTTCGGGGATACGCTCGACCGGGACCGACAAATAGAGAGATTGACGCAGATGGAGTTTATCCCCCGCGAAAGGTCTTGTCAAACCGGAGGTTACGGCCGGAAGTCGCGTCAGACCATCTCGTTCCCGCGCGCGAGAATGCGCACGTGCTCGACGGCCGCCGCCGCCGTGGCCTCAGGGTGATAGCCGCCCTCCAGCAGCGATACGATGCGCCCTCCCGCGAACTTGTCGGCCACGTCCTCGAGGGCGCGCGACATCCACGAGAAGCCCTCCGTCGAGACGCGCATGCCGCCGACCGGATCGGCCTCGTGGGCATCGAAGCCCGCGCTCACGAGAACGACCTCGGGCCGGAAGCGCTCGGCAAGCCTTTCGAGCGCCGCCGCGAACCCGCCCGCATAGGCCGCGTCGCCCGCATCCGCGGGCTGCGGCACGTTCACCGTCGTCCCGCGCCCGCGGCCCGCGCCCTCCTCGTCCGCCGCGCCCGTACCCGGATAGAAAGGGTACCGGTGAACAGAGAGGTACGCCACGCGCCCGTCGTCCCAGAAAACGTCCTGCACCCCGTTGCCGTGATGCACGTCAAAATCGGCCACGAGGACGCGCGCGACGCCGTGATGCTCGATCAGGTCTTTCGCGGCGATCGCGATCGAATTCAGGAAGCAGAAGCCCATCGCGCGCGATGCGAGCGCATGGTGCCCCGGCGGGCGCGCCGCCACGAAGACCGACCCCGCGCGCCCGGCGACGACCGCATCCGTCGCGGCGAGCGTGAGTGACACGGCGCGCAGCGACGCCTCGAACGTGCCGGCCGAAATCACGTTGTCGGCGCAATCGAACAGCGCGAAGGGTCCCACGTAATCGGCCGGCGCGTTTCTGCAGAGCGCCGAGAAGCGCTGCACGTATGCCTTGTCGTGCACCCGCTCGACGGCCTTCAGAGTGCGTTCGGGGGCAGGCGGCGCCTCGATGCGCCGTCCGTCCTGGCGAAGCGCCTCGACGACGACCTCCAGCCGATTCGCCGTGTCCGGGTGATAGAGGCCAGTATCGTGCTGGAGGACCGCGGGATCGAAGTAGACCGGCACGGTGAGCACCCCGCGAGCCTACAGCAACCGTGGGCTACCATCGACGCGTGCCAGCATCGAAAAAGGGCGTGCGCGTCGCGATCTCGCTCGGCCTCGCGGCCATCCTCCTCGTCCTGTTCCTGAGGACGCTGGACTTCGCGGCCGTGGGCCGCGCCATCGCCTCGGCGCACGTCGGCTGGCTCGCGGTCGCGACGACGGCGGGCCTTCTCGGAACGCCGCTCTTCCGCTCGTGGCGCTGGGCTCTGCTCCTGAAGAAAGCCGGGCACCCGTCCGCTCTCGCCCTCAACTCCGCGACGGCCATCGGCTTCGCGGCTTCGACGCTGCTCCCGGCGCGCGCCGGCGAGATCGTGCGCCCCGTCGCCCTTGCGAAAAATTCCGGGCTTCCCGTCGCGCCATGCCTCGCCTCCATCGCGCTCGAACGCCTCATCGACCTCGTCACCGTCATCGTCCTCTTCGTCGTGTACGCGGTGGGATGGGCGCCGTCCGCGATGAGCGGCGACGAGGCCGGGCGCTTCGCGCTGCTGCGCCGCTCGGCCTTGCTGTTCGGTCTCGTCACGCTTCTCGGCCTCGCGTTCCTCGGCTTCCTCGCGGCAAAACCCGAACGCAGCGACCGCCTCGTGAAGCCGTTCCTCAGGCCGCTGCCCCCGAAGATCGGAGCGAAGCTGGAGTCGATCCTCCTGTCGTTCCTGGACGGCCTCGGCTCGCTCGGCTCGCTGCGCGACGTCCTCGTCGTGGCGGCCGCCTCGCTGTTCCTGTGGACGCTCATCGGCTTCCAGATCTGGTCGACGATGCGCGCCTTCGACCTCGTGTTTCCCTTTCCCGTCTCGTTCTTCGTCCTCACGTGGGCCGTCCTCGGCCTCGCCATTCCCACGCCGGGCGGCGTGGGCGGCTATCACGCCGCCATCGCGTATTCACTGACGGGGTTCTACGGCGTGGCGAAGAACACGGCGGCGGCGTTCGCGCTCGTCTCACACGCGCTCTCGTTCGTCCCGATCACGCTGATCGGGCTCGGATTCCTGGTCGCGGGCGGATTCAGCCTGCGGAGCCTCGCGGCGACACCTGTGCCAGAGCCATCGTATAGTCCGAGCCCCACACCGCCGGATTCGACTCCAGCATCTCGACCCCCAGCTTGAAGAATCCGGACTGATCGAGTCCGGCCTGCCACACCACCCGGCAGTGGCACAGCACGCGCGTCCGCACGTTCTCCAGCTCGAAGATGTCGCCGACCTCGACGTTCCGCTGCGCGTACACGAGCGCCCCGTAACTGTTCACGATCAGCGTCGATCCGCTGAACCTCTCGCCCTCCCAGCGCATCGAAATCGGAATCCGCAGCGCAACGCGCGGACTCCGGCGCAGCTCGTGGAACGCCTCAGGCTCGAGCAAAGAGGAACCTCCGAGCGGGAATTATCCGACAAAGGGCGGGAAGGGGGAACTCCCTCGGCGCTGATCACGGGCCCGCCGACGCTCCGCGATCTGCTCAGGGCCTTCTTGTCGCGTCGACATCTACTTACGTGCCAGATGGGGAGACTCCAGCGGACCCGGTGGGAGCGGACACACCTACTCGGACGCTTCAACCGATATTTCCACCTGATGGACGGTGACCGTCAGCGGCATGCCCTTCTCCGCTCTGACTTCGAGGCACCCGCGGATGGCCGGGCATTCGGCGACGAAGACGCCATCATCGTCACTGTTGATTGTCACGGCAAATTTCACAAAAACCCGATTCTAACCGGGTCCGGAGCGCACGTTTTCAACGCTTTCTTGCCGGAGCGGGGGGAAAGAGCGTCCTCGTCAGGTCCTGCCCGGGTGTCGGCGTCCGGAGAATCCGCTTGGCCGTCGTCGCATTTGACGGCGGCCCGGGCGGGGCGTCGACCAACGCTCGGGCACGCGCGAAGACCTCCGAGGCGGGGATTTCCTTGGCGCTGCCTTCCCTGAGGTCCTGAAGCCGGCGCTCTGATTCCTGGACCCAGGCGGCCTCGCACTCGGCCTCGGGGAGCTCCTCCCCTTCTGGATCCAGGCTGACGATGAGCCTGTGGGCGAGCTCGGCTCTTTCCTTGCGGTCGAGCGAAAGCGCGGCGGCGAGGACGTCTTCGTTCGTCACGAGAAACATTTTATCCCTCGTTCTCCCGCTCTTTCTCGCTCGGCTCTCTCGGCCTGACCCCTGGGTGCATGGCGTCGTGGATCTTCGCGAGCTTGTCGATCGTCACCTGGGTGTAGATCGACGGCCCTTAGCCGCCCGCGCGCCACGCGCGCTCCGGTCGCTCGACGGCGTTTAGCGTAGCGCCCGCGTTAGGCTAAGGGTCGCGGGGTAACCTCGCGGAGCGAAGCACAGCGGGACATGAAGGTGCCGGGGCCGAGAAAGCTGGATACTTAGTCGGATTTCAGAGGTTGGAGCTGCTTGGTGGCCTTGGATGGAACGACCTCGAGATCGCCCTCCGTGAAACCCATGGCGGTTGTGCCCGGCTTAAGGATCGCCTCCAAGTCGCAGGCGAAAATCGGCTGGCCCTCGAGCTGTCCAATCCAGTCGGAGGTGCTGGCGCTGCTATTTCTTGACTGATCGTAATGATCCCTTCTCACTTCTGCCACGATTCCTCCCCTCGAAGTTGTTTTTTTTGGATCTCGGTAAAGCCGCTGGTCTGAGTAATGACCGCGACATCGACGGCCCCCCCGACTCCGCGGACGCCGATGATCCAGTGCTGCATTACGATCGTCATTCGAATAAGAAAAATCGCCAAGTCGACGCAGTCTTGAAGCGGTAAGAAGGCGAATGGAATCTGAGTCTGGAGGTTTCCCTTTAAATGTGCTTCCAAAGCATCGCGTTTCGCGTCGTCGAGGCTCAGGAATGCCTGCGCCATCCCGGGAAGCCTTCCATCGAATCCTCCGACGAGCCTATCGGCGAACTCTCTCTGCCCGCCCCAGACCATGCCGAAATCGCCCGCTGAACCGCACCTCTCTACGGGCGTCGGGTTATTCGGAATGAAGATCTCGAACAGCTTCCCATATACCCCGCCAAAGTCGTAGCCACCAACCAGAAAAATCATGTCCTGCCCCGGCCCGGTTGGCATGTTTTGCGATGTCCACTTTCCCATGAAAAAGTCTGACAGAACTTTCGCGTATTCAGCCACTGTCATTCTTTTCCCTGGAAACTCTTTGTTAACTATCTCTTCCAACTCTGGCAAGTAGCTATGCGCTGTTCGGGGCTCACGGATGCCAATTGCGGCCGCGCCGTATGTGACCGCGCCGATATGCGGCTGACTCTTGACGTGCAGCAACTTTGTCGCGTTATCGTAGGTACACGGAAGAAGTACTGTCGGCGGCGATGGCGTGCCGGGGAGGACAGGCTGCGCCTGCGGTAACGTGGCCGTCAGGGTGACTCGGCTGTCGGCAGCCAAGATGACCCCCTCAGGGCTCTTGAATGCTATTCCCAGTGACATTTCTCTTGAAGCTCCTCCGGAAAAGATAACACTCTAATGCCGCTATCGCATCCATCGAGGCCTCCTCGTTCGGGCGATTAAGGGCGCCGTTCGTGGTGCAGGGATTTGGAGAACGAGCCTCGGGGCGCGCGAACCGGCGCGCAACCAGTAGACGCTGGTGTCGTAGCTCACACATGAAGTCGACGGCGAGACTCGGGTTCCCGATGTGCCTCGGCTAGAGTGTCATTCATGTGCCGGACCGCTCGGCGCGCCCTGACCCTTTCCGTCGCCGTGCTCGCGGCGCTCCTGTCCGGCTGCGCCTCGTTCGATCCGCCGGTCGGTTTCGCCATGAGCCCCGAGCGGTGGAACGCGGGCGTGGCGCGGCGCGGGGTCGATCCCGCCGAGGCGCCGAACCCGATGGAGATGACGCCCGCGATGCGGGTCGCGGCGCGGG
>OCTA010002088.1_pt1 | contig 18296 bp, 8 predicted proteins | sample 1538991 | NCBI WGS metagenome assembly OCTA01 (sample SAMEA3539302, study PRJEB22396) | soil metagenome | biome: tundra; feature: field; material: soil | place: USA | collected 2010-05 | depth 0.15 m | reverse complement strand
CAACTCGATCACGTGTCAGCTTCTTCATGAATCGCTTCAGGAAGCTCGGCTACATTGATTACAACGGCGCCATTCGGGTTCACAAGTCGCTGCTCAACGCGGTTTTGCACGACAAGCTACCGGAGGAGAATGCATCACGACCCAAACTCCTCGACCCGCCACCCAGTCCAGCAAGAACCGCCAAACGAGCCAAGCTCGTGTGAGCAGCGGATTACTCGCATCGAATTGCATGTTGACAGAGCCGGGCGCAAGGCAACGCATCCCATGTCCAGCTGGCCCGAGCGCCCTTCTGTCAGCGATTAGAGGTTGCGCATGAAAGCAAATGGACACTTTGGACACCTTCACAACAGGATGCAGCCAAGCATGGGGCATGCTGTTGTTCAATCGCGGAAGTTACGCGTCCTCGGCGGGGCGTCTCTTTTGCAGTTCGCGGGTCTTAGCCTGCTGGCAGGTTCGCTGCTGCCTGTTGGCGTGTGTGCGCGGGCGCAGGAGCCGACGAAGCATCAGGAAAAGCTATACGACGATGAGTCCGGATTTTTGGGTGATTCCTATTCCAAGCTCCAGCCTGATCCGGGGGACGGCGATTGGCTGACTTATTTCAAGACGAGAGACGTTTTGAAGAATTCGGACACGTTCCTCCTCGAGCCGGTAAAAGTTTACCTCGTTCCTGAGGCTCAACAGCGTGGCATTGAGCCTGAGCAGTTGGACAAGCTGTCGCAGTACTTCACGAAAGCTATCCAGGACGAACTCGGGGCCGGACACTACAAACTCGTGACTGAGCCTGGGCCCGGCGTGATGGTGTTGCGATTCGCGATCACCAACGTGCAGCCCAACGGCGGCAAGAAGAATATGGTCGTCACGGGAGCCACGGACGCCGCTTTGTATGGGGTAGCCCCTCCGGGTGCGAGCTTGTTAGTGCCGAGGCTGAGCGTGGGCAGGGTTTCGATTGAAGGGGAGATGGTGGATTCGGTGTCCCGCGAGGTAGATATGGCGTTCATGACCAGCAAGAGCGGCAGAAGGTTCTTCAGCGGGCTCAAGGCGTTTCAAAAGTGGGGAGATATCGACGCCGCTTTTCGCGGGTGGGCGAAGAACTTTCGCAAGAGGTTGGATAAGGCGCACCAGTCGTAGGGGTGCGGGGTAGGGATGGCCTACCTTTTATTCCTTGTCGTGCCGAGCCACCTCCAGAGATAGGTCCGGCAGGGTGCCAGCGGACATTACGGCCAGCCGCTCGAGTGAAAAAACATCAGCTTGACCTCTTCGACAACTATCCCGTTGCCCTGATCGATGGCAAGCGAGTTCTGCAGGATACCGGTTCTCCATTCAGCATCGGCAATGGGGACCGGTTTGAGATCGCAGGGCAGCCTTTCAGGTTCCAGGGTGAAATGGGAGTCACCACCGACAAATTGTCGCAGTGAATGAACACACAGATCGACGCCCTGCTCGGGAGTGACGTGCTCTCCAAGTTCGTGGTCGCGCATGCTTGGTGGCGCAGCACTGTAACCTTCTCGCCTCACGGAAGCAGCCTGGCGGGTGAGGATCTTCCGGTGGAACAGTTGATGGGAACACCCGTGCTCAAGTTCCTTACGGCAAACGGCAAGACCAAGGCACTCTTCGATAACGGAAGGTTGTGGTCGAATTTCTAACGGTCAAATCATCGTGAATGCCGACCGATCATTATTTACCGCGGGTTGTTACTGTGTGGCCAAACCGTACGCTGGGTGGTCAACTGTTCGTAAATCCCCAATGCACTCGTCGAGGCAAGATAGGTCCTGTGAAGTCGGCTTGTGGCAAGGTTTTCCCGAGGGCTTGGCATTGTTCCGCGCGGACTACGGGCAAGCCGGAAGCTGACTCTCCACCGCCGGATTCAGGCTTGATCGGGCTCTTGGACCTCAAAAGCTCTGGGGCAGAGCAGGAAAGTTCTAAAATCGTCCTCTAGCGCCGACCATTAAAATCAATAACTCACAGCCGTTTCATTTCGAATGAGAATTCTAATGTAGCTGAAAAGGTGCCGGTCAGAACCTCCAAGTTCAGCAAGTGGGAATTCTGAAGAGCCAAGTCACTAGCGAAATCAAGATAATTGCTGGGGATACCGATATCGATTGGTTGCTGAATCGTTCGGCCCAGGCGTGGTCGTACACACCGAGCCCCTGCGCAAAGTGCTATGAACCTTCTGAGCGCTTGCTTGTGTCCCAGTGAAGTTGGTTCGCCAAGGATTTCGCGCCATACTCACCGGCCATTGAGGGTGACGGGGAAGGCAACCGCACTCCTCAAGCTGGGAGAGCTATCGGCCCATCTTGGACAGCATTGATTCGCGGCACAGCTCTATTGTGCCGAGTTTTGCGCGCGGGAGCGCGGATAGAACCGGTCGTCAACTTCACACTGTGATATCATTCGCGGCAGCTTTCAACGCGCCTTCCGGAGCACTCTGCAAATCATGACAAAGATTCGGCCATACTTCGCCCTTATGGGTCTTTTTGTGCTGGTTTGTCTGGCTGAGTCAAAAGTGGCCGCCGGGCAGATGAAGCCAGCTCCGCCCGACTCGCAAGTTGGTCTCTCGACCTTTGGCTATTCAGGCCTGTCTCCGCTCAACCGGTTCACGGAGAGATTCAATCTGAGCCTGAACTTTGTTGATTCCGATCACCTGTTGTTCACCTTCAATGCACACAGTGCGCAGGGGCTGCTGGAGCGCCGTCCGGACTGCGCGCCCACGAACTCCTGCCACCAGATTCGTGCTATTGTGATCGATCTTCGCAACAACGAGGTGACTGCAAAAGCAGACTGGTACCTATACGACTATCGAAGATACTTGTGGTCTCTGGGGAATGGGCGTTTTCTCGTGCGCCGGTCGAACAGTATCTTCCTGGTCGATTCTGACCTGCAGGAGAAGCTTTTGTATTCGTCCCCAGACGACTTGCTTTGGAGCGGAATCACTGTGGATCGGAAGCAACTGATTCTCGAGTCACGGGTTCAGGCGAACACAAACAAGGAACAACATGAACAAAATCCAAATAGGGTAAAGATTGAGTTCCGCGATGTAGATTCGCTCGCGGTACAGAAAACCTCTATAGCACCCGCAGTCTTCGAAATGGCGCCGCTAAGTTCGGGCTATGCCGATTCCATCCATAATCCCGTGCGCCAGACGTGGCTGGTTCGATTTGGAAACAGTGAGAGCCAACGCAGGGATCTGATGCAGGTGCGATCTCCTTGCAAGCCGGATCTGCTGTTTCCGACCGACAAAACCCTGTTGGTTGGGCGGTGCTCACCGAACGACGATGCTTACAGCGTCAGCCTCTTCACTCTCGGCGGGCATCCGCTTTGGCGGCAGCGATGGAGTCAACACCAGTTTGATCCCGCGGTTCTCAGCAGTGACGATGGGAGCCGAATTGTAGCCGGTACGGTCACCCCCATTCGCGATGAGCAGGAGTCTACACCGAGCGACGACAAGGCAGGCTGGCCGGATGTGGAACAGGACATCCGGGTATTGGAAGCGGCGACTGGAAAGGAGGTTCTGGAGACAGAAGCGAAGACCGCGTTTCTGAAGAATGAGAATTATTCCCTGTCGCCGGACGGGCGTCGGTTTGCAGTAGTCGACGGAACTAAGCTCTATCTCTACGATCTGCCGCAGATGACCACCGAGGAGCGGGCAAGATACGTGGCCATGAATGCGGATGCGCCGGATCTGAATGCACCAACCGCGTCCTCAGCCGACGAGACCGCTGACGATTCTCCGGAGCAAAACTCCGAAACCGCTGAAAAGGAGCCAGGAAGCGTTCTCGCGGCCCCGGTTCGAACGGGAAACCGCGCCCCAATGGAGCTCCCGAATGTATCCAACCAGGACGCGAAACCGGGAGGCTCGGAATCGCCGAGCTCGAAGGCGCATGACGCCGGTCAGACTCAAAATCTGACTACGTTCTCGGCCCGGGTGGAAGAGGTGACCGTCGATGCCGTGGTAACGGACTCCAAGGAACACCCGGTTAAAGGCCTGTCGAAAGACGATTTCCAGCTACAAGAAAACGGAGTGCCGCAGCAACTTGCTTCTTTCCGCGAATACGGCAATAGCGCCGTCGAGCCTTCAAGCCCCGTGGCAAGCGCTCCGCTACCACCGAACGTATTCAACAACAACGACAATACAACGGCAGATCAACCCATGGTTGTTATTCTGCTGGACTTCCTCAACACCGAAGTAGCGGATCAGCAGGACGCCATTCAACACCTCGCGAAGTTTATGCGAACCAAGCCGGAAGGAACGAAATTCGCTCTCTTTCTCCTGACCGAACGCCTGGAAATGCTGCAAGGCTTCACGGCGGATGAGAATCTTCTTCTCGCTACTCTTGGGAGCAAGCGCGCACGGCCAAGGATTTCTTCCGAGCTCCAGAAGATGGATCTAGGAAGCATTCTCGAGGGCTACAAGGAGCAGGCCCAATTCAATCCCGACCTGGAGCACGATGTACAAAACTTCACAAATGAACAGGCGGACCTCAGTGCGACGCAACTGCAACGGCGCGCAATCATCACCACCGACGGCTTCGCCGCGCTGGCGCGCTATCTCAACGCGACCCCGGGAAGAAAGAGCCTGATCTGGCTGTCGGGATCCTTTCCCCTTTCGTTTGTCGCCAATGAGAATCAAAACGTCGATACCGCGAACCTGACGCCGGTCCAGAACACGTATTCCGACCTTGTTCGGAAGACCACCAATCTATTGGCGGAGTCGCACATCGCAGTGTATCCGGTAAACGCGCGCGGGTTGATGGTGGATGTTCTTCCTGGCATGGACGAGAATCCGACTCCCTCCGCGCCAGGGATGCCTGGATCCGGGGCTCCGGCGATTGCGCACGTATCGACAGGGGGTACGAATCAGGCGAGCTCCATTGCGGCGCCGAGCGCCCTGGACCAGAGATTGGATGAACAGAGAAAGGACCGTCTCACGGCAAATGCGGCCATGGTTCAGATCGCGAGCGAGACCGGTGGGAAAGCATTCCAAAACACAAACGACCTGACGCAAGCGATGCAAACGGCGGCGGAACTGAGCTTGCACTACTACCTGCTCTCGTATTCGCCCAAAAAGCAGACGCACGACGGCGCTTTCAGGAGCATCAAAGTATCGCTCGACAAGAAGGGATACCACGTGGCGCACCGGCGTGGTTACTATGCCGTCGACCAGCAAACGGCGTCTGCTAAGTCGGACTTGAAAAATGCAATGAGTTCGGCCGCGATGGAGCAGGGACTACCGCACGCACGACAGATGGTTTTCGCCGCTCGGGTTGTCCCCGTGGGCAAGCCACGCAAAACTGCGAACCCTGCTTCAGCAGGTAGACCGGAAGCGAAAGAACCTCTCATTGAATTGCAACGGTATTCCGTCGACTATGCGATTGCAGCTCCCGAACTGCGATTCAGGGCCAAGGGCGCGAACCATACCACGGATCTGGTCTTGATGGCGGTGGCCTTCGGGGAGAAAGGCGCCGTGCTGAGCCAATATGCCTCGGAGGCGGCAACAACTTTGAACGCCGCGGCCTACAAGGACACGCAGATCGGCGGCTTACGCACGCATCAGGAATTTGAAGTGCCGGCAGCGGCGACATTCCTGCGACTCGGAATAGTGGATGTGTTGAGTGGGCACCTGGGAACGCTGGAACTGCCACTGCCTTTGACAGCTCCCCCGGAAGAGGTGAGGCTCGCGACGCGACACCTCCCGCCGGTAGAACCAAACTGATTGCCGGACACCAAAAAGACGCTTACCTCCTATACAGGCCAGCCTTGGACATTGGAGGGGTTCCCACACTTGGGTTCCCAAATGAAAACGACTGGAAGCTACCCATAAGAATCCGAATGGTCTGTGCGACTGAAGCACCACACTCAAGATTCATAAGCTGTTGATTCTACATGATATCGTCCGTTCGGGACCACGGGGGCGGAGGTTCAAATCCTATCTCCCCGACCATTCTTTCTCTGCAAGCGTCCCGAGTTCCCCTCTGGTCTACGCTCATTTTGACGTCGACGATGTCGTCATGGGTGATGAGCAGGAAGCGGGAACCTAACGGCCGGTTCGCCGTTGGCGGACTTTGTCGGAGAAGCGGCGGATCGCAAAGCTGACATTCGAGCCCGGTGCGAGCGTTGCGCTGGTGGCACGTGCTCATGGGCTGAACGCGAACCAGGTGTTCAAGTGGCGGCGCGCTTTCGAACGCGGTGAGTTGTTTGATTCCGCGACAGCATCTACAGCTTTGCTTCCGGTCACCGTAGCTGCTCCAAGTGAATATTGCCAGCCATGAAAGGCGGTTGTATGATCTAGCCACGAAAAGAGTTGGATGGAAATCTCTCTTTGATCGGTGGTCATGCCTCTGGATCCCACGGCCCAACACGCTGAGGCGGAACGCGCCGAATTGGAGCGCGCCGTTGAAGCGCTAGCCAGGTGGCCACGATTGTCACACCTGCTCCAGTACATGGGGGAGAGGCTTTTTTCTGGCGAACTCGACCAGATCAACGAATACAACATCGCAACCGAGGTCCTAGGGCGGTCCAAGACCGTTTTCAACGCGGCGGATGACGCGATCGCGAGGGTCGAGACTCACCGGCTCCGAAAGCGCCTGGCGACGTTCTACGAGACGGAGGGGAGAGATTGTCCGATCCAGATCACTCTTCCGGCGGGAAGCTATGTTCCGGTGTTCGTCCACATGCCTGAACGAATACCTTTGCCTGCTTCACCTGAGAACGCATCCACAGCTCCCGCTACCGCATCTGGACCAGAACGTCAATACCAGGCCGAGAGGCCCTTTCTCTGGCTTACTCGCCACTGGAAATATTCGATAACCGGCGCTTGCCTTGTACTCGCGTTGGTGGGAGCTTATCTGTATTTTCATGTGGGAGCGACCCGTATGCGGTCAACGCCCGTCAGCAGCCAGTCACCGTTGGGGGTATCGGCGCCTCGGCCCTCCGAAGAGTCGCCTGCCCCAATTCGGATACTGGCGGGATACAGCGGTCCGCCCAGAACAGATAGCGCCGGGAGATTATGGAGTCCCGATCGATATTTCTCCGGCGGGGGCAGTGTGCAGCGCCCGCCGGGACCCATCGCCAGAACCAGTGATCCGTTCATTTTCGAACATTCACGCACTGGCGATTTTTTTTACGCCATTCCGCTGAGGCCAGGTTCCTATGAATTGCATCTGTTCTTTTCGGCACCCAACGAAACTGTCTCCACGTTCGACGTAGCTATTAATGGCGAATCTGTGCTGGAGGGATTCGACGTTAACAAAGACGCGATGGGGTCAGGCATCGCCGACGAGCGTGTCTTCCGCAACATCTCTCCCGGGTCGGATGGAATTCTTCGACTTCAATTTTCCGGTGCTATGGCACCACCTTCACTGAATGCCATTGAGATTCTTCCTTCCGAGTCCCGTGCCCAACTTCCCATTCGATTGATCATGCATTCTACTCCGCTGACCGACAACAAGGGACAGTTCTGGAGTCCGGACAACTACTTCATGAACGGGCAGCTTGCCAGTCAGACGAGTCTGCTCGCGGATACTCCCGATCCGGACCTCTTTGCCGGAGAGCGATTTGGGCATTTCACTTACGCGATACCTGTAGATTCGCGCGGCACATATACACTTATCCTCCATTTTGCCGAGCTCTACTTCGGCCCCGGAGCGTCGGGAAACGGCGGAGCAGGCAGCCGGGTATTCAAGATCATTTGCAACGGGCAAACGCTACTGGACAATTTCGATATCTTCAGGGAAGCTGGGAGCCTCCATGAAGTCGCGAAAACCTTCCGTCATCTGAAGCCCACAGCGCAAGGGAAACTGAATCTCACCTTTGAACCCATCGCGAACAATGCGACTGTTTCCGGAATAGAAGTTTTGGACGAAGCCCAGTGAAGCGCCCTTTTCATTTCTGCTAGTCGCTTCGGTACGCCAGAGCGCCTTGCAACGACTGCAGACGAAGTTCGAAGGCCTCCGCTGACCCAGACGAGCAACAAATGAGCCGGTATGTTGCTCTAGCTAATCGGCAATTTCGGCACCAACTAGTCCAGGCAACCATCGCAATGGGCCTCTCCACCGATTGATGGAGTTCGGGATAGAACTTTCGAATGCATCCATCTCGTCGGTATTCCGGGCTAATTGAGCTCCGTGTAACAAATACTTTCAGTTTCGTACATCACGTGTTTTCAATGATGTACAACCATTAAACGTTTCCGTACAAGATTGAACTTCACTTGTGTCTTTACAGCGCGCAGCATTCGTGTCAATTCAACACACTGAAATGATGTGGCGCGAAGAGCTACGGCGGGGGATACAGAGGCGTGGGCAGACTACGAAAACGTTAATGCTGTGGCTGGATCGACCCCCTCCGGAGAAGAAGCGCCAGGCACACTAAATCAAGGGATTCATGGGAGCTTGTGAAAAATGGAGAAAACGATGATTCCTGTTTGTCACTCTAGGATGGCCAGAGGCATTCCGGCGGGCTACCGGGCCTGCCTGATTGCCGCCGCGTTTGGGATAATGCTGCTAGGGTCTTCAGCAGCATTCGCACAATCAATTTTCGGGAGTCTATCAGGCACCGTTATGGACCCAACCGGAGCTGTGGTCCCCGGCGCCAAAATCAACGTTCAAAACGACGCCACCAAGGTGACCCAGCAGTACGTCACCAACAAAGACGGGTATTTTTCGGCTACGCAGTTGCCGGTCGGCACGTATAGCGTGTCGGTGACAGCCAAAGGGTTCGAGAATTGGAACGGCACGGGAATCGTCCTGAACGGCTCGGACGAAAGGACCGTCTCAATTAGCCTTAAAGTCGGCACAGAAAGTCAAACGGTCGAGGTGAGCGCCAGCGCCGGCCAGATCGACATCATCGACTCCGGGGCGAAGAACGAAACCATCACCTCCGAAGACCTGGAGAAACAGCCTCTGATCGGCCGTAACGCTACGGAGATCCTCCGGATCATTCCCGGCGCCGCTCAGATCACACAAGGCGGCACCAACCGGCCGGCTTCCGACGGCCAGATTATTGGTATTAACGGTTTCACGGTGAACGGCAGCGCCGGCGGCATGGCGGCCGTGAGCATCAATGGACAGTCTGGCACGGGACTCTCGATCAACCAGGACGGTCAGAACGTCGAGGATCCGGGCGCGCCTGGCTCCGCCACCCCGGTCAATCCCAACCCCGATATGATCTCCGAGATCCAGATTATGACCTCGAACTACGGGGCCGACAACGCCAAGGGCCCGGTGGTGATCAACACCCTCAGCAAATCGGGCGGTTCGTCGTTCCACGGCGATTTCCACTTCTTTGCCCGCAACTCGGCTCTGAACGCGGAGGAATCCAACAACAAGCTGCAAGAGGTACAGAACGGCTACAACAAGGGCTATCTCGCGATTCCGAACCATTTCTACTATCCCGGATTCACCGTGGGCGGCCCGGTGATCATCCCGCACACCCGTTTCAACGCCAAGGGCACTAAGTTCTTCTTCCACGAGGCCTTCGAGGACTACCGCCAGTTGATCGACGGCGGCATCAACGACGCTTTTGTGCCAACCGCGAACATGATCAAAACCGGCGACTTCAGTCCTATGAACAACTGGGGCTCTCCTGCCTGGGCCGGGGCCACTCAACCGAATTTTACTATTGCCGGACGGTACGGAGTCACGAGCGTTCCGCAGCAGCCGACCGATACCGCACTGCTCGCCGAGCGCCCTGGATGCACCATTACCAACGGCACCATGAACGCAGCTTGCATCGATAAAAATGCGCAGTTGTGGCTGCAGGACAGCCTCCCCGCGGCGAACCTCTCCGTTCCGAATTCGTCCGGGTGGAACTACGTCATGCCGGTGCAGGAGTCTCAGAACTCCACGCAAAACATGGCGAAACTCGACATGAACTTCAGCGAAAACACCAAGGCCTACATAAGCTGGAGCCGGCAGCGGGAATCGTCCATCCAACCCCTGGGCTTGTGGGTGGGTTCGGGAGATTGGGTCGTTCCTTCCCCTAGCCAGGACCTCAGCGCCAACACTTCCGATCTCTACACGCTCAACTTCCTGCACATCTTTTCGCCGTCTTTGACGGTGGAAGGCCGCGTCGGCTACAGCCACATGGATATGCCGGGCGCGCCTCAGTCTCCGAACAAGGTTCTGCGCGACCAGATGAACTTCCCGCTTAAGGGCGTCTACGGCAATCCGAATGCGCCGGTTGCCACCAGTTGGAGCGGCTCGATTCCGAATATCGGCGATGTCGGACACGACTATCACCCGACCTTCTACGCCGAGAAGGGAATCCCAAGCACAGGAACCGACCTTACCAAGGTCTACAAAACCCATACCCTGAAGTTCGGATTCCTCTGGGAGACCATCTACAACGCGCAGGACGCCTGGAGCCAGTACCAGGGCGACTTCGCATACGGCTTCTGGAGCCGGCAGTACACGCAAAACAACTATGCCGACATCCTGATGGGCGCCAGCCAGGGCTATTTCGAGCAGGCGCTTCCGCCGGTCGCGCACATGGCGCAGAAGTCAGCCTCCTTCTATGCCACCGATCACTTCAAACTGACCAGTCGCGTGACCCTCGATTACGGCCTGCGTTTCGAGCACTTTGGCTCGCCGTTCGTCGACAACAAATATGGAATCGCTGTCTTTGACCCATCGAAGTATGGCGCGCAGGCAACTGCCAACACCGAGAACCCGGGTGTTTCGTGGCACAACATCAATTCCGCCACTCCCATCTCCGGTGCAACCGAAAGCTTCCTGGATTACTCGCCTCGCATCGGCGCCTCCATCGACGTCTACGGCGACGGCAAGACCGTCGTGCGTGGGGGCTGGGGAATGTACCGCTACGCGGTCAACCTGCAGGACGACCATTTGGGCGGAGCCAACACCGGGCTCGGGTCGGTCGGCTGGAACGCTCCGGGTACTGCCACAACCTGGGAAGACATCGATCTGTTCAAGAACAACGGCGGAACGACCACTTCATGCGCGGCCGACCAGCCGGGAGGGATTGATTACGCGGCGGCGACATCGACTTCGCCAGCTCACCCCAATGGCAATTGTTCGCCCGCCGTCGTTTTTGGCGTCGCGACGAACATGGCCAACAGCTCCATTTCCGTGCTGGACGCGAGGGACCAGGATCAGCCGTACACCGTTACCTACAGCCTCAACATCGACCAGGAGTTCACGCACAAGCTCATGGCCGAATTCTCGTACGTCGGCAACTACTCCGCCAAGGGCCAAAGTAACATCAACATGAATTCGGTACCGATCGGAGCCATGACCGCCGCCACGGTGGATTCGAAATGTTCGGATCTTGATACGGGCATCGTGAATCCAGAAAACACGCGCCTCAACGATGCAGCCTGCCAGCAGCGGTTCCGTCCTTACCCCTATTACCAGGGCATCGGCGTGAACGAGAGCGACCAGATTTCCCAGTACGATTCTCTTCAGGCCAAGCTGACGCACAGCTCCAGTTGGGCCACGGTCAACATCAACTACGCGTGGTCCAAGAACCTTGGAAACCCGACAACCTCGGGCGGCTTCAAGGACTGGGGCGAGCACGAGTACTGGACGATTCTCAACATCAACCGAAAGCATGTCTTCAACGCGTCTTACGTCTTTTCAACGCCGAAGTGGCACCTCGGCAACCGGCTACTGGGCGGCGTCGTCAACGGCTACCAGCTCTCCGGAATCACCCAGCTCCAGTCCGGCGCGCAGTTGTCGGCGGCGGCTTCCAGCTATTACTACAACATCCAGAACGGCCCGAACGGTGTCTATAGTGTCGGTACGCCGGATGTAACGGTAGCTCCGGTGCTCACCTGCGATCCGAATATTGGATTGCAGAAACACCAGTTTGCCAACCCAAATTGCTTCGCTTACCCGGTGCAAGGCACGGGGATCGGCAATACCCGTATGCCTGGCCTCCACGGTCCCATGTACTGGAACAGCGATCTGGCGGCGCAAAAGAGCTTCGCGATTACCGAGCACCAGAAGCTCGAACTCCGCTTTACCGCGAAAGACTTCCTGAACCACGATCTGCTGTCGTTCAATTCGGGAGATCCCAACCTCACGCTGAGTTTCGATAACACAGCTTCGCATACGCTGACCAACGCCAGCACTTTTGGCTATGCGACTACCAACTTCGGCCATCGCATTCTGGAACTGTCGGCCAAGTACGAATTCTAACCGCTAATCCTTGTCCCTGGGGTGACCGTTCCGGTCACCCCAGGTATTCTTCTCTTATGTCTCCTCTAGTTCCGGGGCTCTTGATCTCCGTCATGCTGGCGGCCTCCGCTGCTGCGGCTCCGGTAAGCTTCGAGACGATCGCCCGCCAAGCCGAGGCGGCCCGAGCTCAGGATCGCGTGCCCGATGCGATCCGCTTGTACCGCGAGGGCACGCATCTGCGCCCGTCCTGGAACGACGGCTGGTGGTATCTGGGCAGCCTGCTCTACGACCAGGACCGCTTTTCTGAAGCGGCCGATGCTTTCCAGCACCTTTTGGCCAATCCCTCCCACCGCGGCCCGGCGCACGCTTTTCTCGCTCTCTGCGAATACGAAACAGACAAGTACAACGACGCGCTGGCGCAATTTCGCGCGTGGGCCGGCGCGGGCTGGGCAGGAACTCGCGAGCTTCGCGATGTCGCCGACTATCATTTCGCACTTCTGCTCACACGCAACGGCAAGTTTGTCGAGTCGCTCTACCTGATTGCTCCGCTGGCGCAGCGTTTCGGCGATAATCCGGAGATTGTTGAGGCGATGGGACTGGCGTCGTTGCGCATGAGCTATCTTCCCGAGAACTACCCTCCCGAACTGCGCGAGCGCATCTGGCTCGCAGGGAAGGCCGCACTCTATGCGGCGCAATCTCCCAAGGACTTCGAGCGCGCGGATGAGTACGCCGCAAGGCTGGAATCGCGCTACGGAACGCAGCCGGAAATACATTACTTTCGGGGCATGCTGTACGGCTTTGAGGGAAAAAATGCGGAAGCCGAACGCGAGTATCGCGAGGAACTGAAGATCTCGCCGGACCATGTGCCTTGCTTGGTTGCGCTCGCGGGGTTCGATTTGGAGAAGAACGATCTCGCCGAGGCCGGCGCCTTGGCGCAGCGGGCAGTCGCCGTTGATTCCAACGACGCGGAGGCCCATCATCTGCTCGGGCGCGTTTTGCTGGCGAATGGCGATCTGCGCGCGAGCGCGAGCGAACTGGAGACTGCGAAGCAACTTGCCCCGGACAGCCCCCTCGTCCGATCACATTTGGCGATGGTCTACACCAAACTGGGACGACCGCAGGAAGCCAAGGTCGAGGCCGCCGCCTTTCTCGCTTTGAAGAACAAAGAAGAGGTGATGGCGTCGCCCGAAGAGAAACTCGGCGAAATCAACCGGGAGAGTGCCCATTGATTCGCAAAGTGCTGCTTGTCGCTTGTCTTGTCGCAGGTGTCTGCTCCGGATCGCCGGTTGCAGGCCAGGAACCCTCGGCTGTGTCCCGGCAGAGTTTCGATCAATTGCTTCAAGCTGCCGAAAAGGCGCGCGACGAGAGCCGCGACGGCGAAGCCATCCAGCTGTTCCGGCGCGCTCTCTCGGAACAGCCGGAGTCGGAACAGGCCTTGTGGTATCTCGGTTCGATGCTCTACGAAAAGGAGCAATATGCTGAATCGCGCGATGTGCTGCGGCGCTTCGTGACGATTCGTTCGGATGCGGGTCCGGCATGGGCGCTGCTCGGGCTCAGCGAATTCCAATTGAGGGAGTACTCTCGCGCTTTGGACCATTTGCAGCGCGCCATGGCGCAGGGCATGGGAGACCGCAAAGAGTTGATCCAGTCGGTCTTCTATGACGTCGTGGTCTTGCTCACCCGCTTCGAGCGGTACGACGACAGCATCGTTATGCTCGAGAGGATGCTCGCGAATGGCGTGGCGGACCCCGCCCTTGCAGAGCCCAACGGGCTTGCCGCGCTACGCTTGCCGTTCCTGCCCACCGAGATTCCGCCGGACCGTCGCGAACTGGTTCATCTTGCCGGCCGGACCGAGTTGGACGTGCAAACGCAGCATTACGAAGACGCCGAATCGGAATTTAAGCAGCTGGTGACAAAGTATCCGAACGAGCCTGGCGTTCATTACCTCTATGGCGCCTATCTCATGCAATTGCATCCGAGTGAAAGTGTGGCCGAGTTCGAGCGCGAGCTGGAAATCTCGCCCTCCCATGTGCTCGCCCGGGTTCGGCTTGCGGAGCAACTGATCGCGCAGCGCGATTTCGATCGCGCTTTGACGCTCGCCCAGCAAGCTATCAAGCTTGACCCCAAACGCGCCTCGACTCATATGATTGCCGGAGAGGCATTACTGGCCAAGGGCAACGCCGGCGACGGCATCAAGGAACTGGAAACCGCGCGCGAGATCGATCCCACAGTCGTCAGGGCGCATTGGGATTTGCTTCGGGCCTATATCGCAGCTGGGCGGAAAGAAGATGCGGATCGGGAGAAGCAGGCGATTGAAAAACTGAGTGACCGCAATTCACAGAGCCGTCCGAGCGAGGCGGGAGACAGTCCGCACGATCAATCCGCGCCATAAAGGCCGCCGGTAAAGCTCCGGTTGCGAAACCGAAGATTTACAAAAAATCGAGTTGGGCTTAGCCACCAAGGGAGAGTTTCTTGCAACAGATGTCTAAAGGTACGGCGAGGATTGCGTCTGCGGCTTCGCCCATGATCACGCGGCGCGGTTTTGTTTATTTATGCTCCGCCGCGTCCAGTTGCTTCCTGCTGTCTCGAGAGGGGGCGTTTTCCCAGGAGCGCCCTTCGTCCCCCATCCATTTTTCGCCGCGTCCCATCGCGTTCACGCTCGACAGCAGTGAAAGTCCGCAGCGGCATGCGCCGGAGACCATGGCCGGGGGCGTGGCCGTCTTTGATTACGACCGCGACGGCAGACCTGACATCTTCTTCACCAACGGCGCTGACATCAACACCCTCAAGAAGGATTCGCCGAAGTACTGGAATCGCCTCTTCCATAACAATGGCGATGGGACGTTCACCGACGTTACAGAAAAAGCGGGTCTCAAGGGAACCGGGTTCGATGTAGGCGTGGCCATCGGCGACTACGACAACGACGGCTACGGCGACATCTTCGTAGCCGGCGTCTACCGGAACACGCTTTACCACAACAACGGCGATGGCACGTTTACCGACGTGACTGAAAAGGCAGGCCTCGCCCACCCCGATAAACAATTTGGGCCGCTCTGGTCGGTGGCCGCCGCATGGGTCGACATCAATAACGACGGGCTGCTCGATCTGTTCGTTGTCAATTACCTCTCTTGGGACGGCACGAAGGAGCCCGATTGCAAATACAATGGGAAGCCCGAGTATTGCCATCCGAAGTTCTATAAGGCATTGCCCAGCCAGCTCTTCCTGAACAACGGCAACGGCACGTTTACCGACATCTCGGAGCAGGCCGGAATCCGCGCACATCCTGGAAAGGGCATGTCGGTGGCAATCGCCGATTACGACAATGACGGCCTGCCCGACATCTTTGTCACTAACGACAAACTCTTCAACTTCCTCTATCACAACAAAGGCCACAACCAATTCGAGGAGGTTGGATTTGAACTCGGAGTCGCTTTGCCCGAACACGGCAACCTGATCTCCGGGATGGGGTGCGACTTCCGCGATTTGAATAACGACGGCTATCCTGATATCGCACTGGCGGCGCTTCAAAACGAAACCTTCCCCATTTATCAGAACGTCTCTGGAACTTCGTTTGAAGAGATCACCGCGCGCAGCGGCATGACTTTGCTCAGCGACTCCATGGCGGGCTACAGCGTGAACATTGCCGATTTTGACAATGACGGCTGGAAGGACATCTTCGTCAGCCGCGGAGACGTCGCTTCTCCCAACATGGAGGACCGCATGCACGTGGACCAGCCCAACACCGTGTTTCGCAACCTACGGGGGAAATGGGCCGCCCTTACCGAGGAGGCCGGCTTCACCGCGCTGCCTCCACGCAGGCATCGTGGCGCCGCGGTGGCTGACTTCAATGGAGATGGCAAGCTCGATCTTGTTGTTGCCGCGCTCAGCGCTCCCGCCGAGATCTGGATCAACGACAGCCCTGGCAATAATCACTGGCTTGAGCTTGCGCTTCAGGGAACAAAAAGCAATCGGGATGGCATTGGCGCCCGCATCAAGCTGACGGCGGGGGGAAAGGTGCAATTCAATCACATGACTACGGCAAGCGGCTATGCCTCCTCAAGCGCGGTGCCTGTTCACTTCGGCCTGGGAGAGGCGCGCGTCGCCGACGAAATCGAAATTCGCTGGCCCTCCGGAACAGTGCAGACGCTCAAGAACGTCGCAGCCGATCAGGTATTGCCAGTGAAAGAGCCTCGTTAGGGCCGCGAAGGTTTTCAATTCGCAGCTGGCCATAGCTCGACAAACGATAGGATGGACACGCGCAATAACCGAGTTCTGCCGGAAGAAGTCAAATACTTAATCTAACCGGAATGCCTACAGGAGCAAGATTCCATGATGGCGCCCCATTTGCCTAAACGTTCGATTCAGAAACTCCCGGTCAGCAATCATTTCAATCTTCGCGAAAAGGAAGTCGCTGTCCAACGGCAATCCTCAAGGCTCTTCTTTTACGCCATCATTAGCGTTCTTATTGGTGCTGTTGCCTCGGCTGGTGTACTGGCTGCTCAAGAGCCGCAGCCGAAGCAGAACACCGCGCAGGATTCGGGAATTGTCCTGCGGCAGACGGTACGGCGCGTGCGGGTAGATGTGGTTGTCACCGACGCGCAGGGGCGCCCGGTTGCGGGTTTGCAGGCGTCCGATTTTCATGTCGCTGAAGATCGCAAGCCGCAGTCGATTCGTCAGTTCGAATGGCATAGCGAGGAGAACGCGCAGCCTGCGCTTCCGAAGCGTCCGCCGCTGCCTGTGCACACGTTCATGAATGTGCCGGAGGCGCCGGAACACGGCCCCCTGATGGTTCTGCTCTACGACGCTCTCAACACTCCCGTGAACGACCAACTCTATGCACGCGCAGAGATGCTGGAGTTTCTGAAGAAGAGCGCCGGGCGGCGCATCGCCATCTTCTTCCTCGGGGACCGGCTTCGTCTTCTGCAAGGCTTTACTTCGGACACGAATCTGCTCGGACAGGCGGTGAATCAAACCAGCGGTCCATCGTCGAAGGGCTATTCGGCCGAATTGACAGGCTACCCGACGCCCCCACCAGCGGACGCCAAGCCCTCGGAGAGAAAGCTGCCTGCGGAAGAGCACTTCGAAACTAACAACGAGTACGCGAGGCGGGCTTATGCCAGCGAATTGCTGGATCATCGCGTCGACATTACCCTTGACGCCCTTGTGCAAATCGGCCGCTTTTTGTCCTATCTTCCCGGCCGCAAGAATCTGATCTGGTATTCGGGCTCGTTCCCCACCGGTATCATGCCAGACGTCGGTAGCGACAGGCCGTTCGACACGGTCCGCAACTACACCGAGCGCATGAAGAAAGCAACCAATTTGCTGAACGCTGCCGAGGTCTCGATCTATCCCATCGATGCGCGCGGGCTGCTGACGGACATCGCTTTCGAACGGAAGTCTGCCGAATTCGCGACCATGAATCTGATCGGCGAACAGACAGGCGGAAAGGCTTTCTATAACACCAACGGGCTGAAGGAGGCCTTGGAGACGGCAGCGGATGAAGGCGGTTCTTACTATTCGCTTCTCTATGCGCCGACCAACATGAAATTCGATGGATCGTTGCGCCGCATCTCGGTGCACCTCGGGCAGGGACACTACAATCTTGCCTATCGAAGAAGCTATTTTGCCAGCGACCGCGATGCTGGAGTAATCCCGCAGGCTGCGGCTGATGAAGAGAAGGCCGCTGCCGAATCGATGACGGCAGCCTCGCTGTTTGGCGCACCGCCGTCTCATCAACTCCTCTTCGCGGTTCACGTGGATGCAGTTGGTCCACCTGCGCCGGCAACGGCCGAGCAGATGGCGGCGCTTGTGCCCTACCAGGAACAAGCGGCCAAGGTCGAACACAGGAAGTTTGTTCCGCCCGCAACTCCGGCTTCGATGCAGCAGTACGTGATTCAGTATGGGGTGCTGGCCAAGCAACTTGTTCTTCCCAGGTCTGCAAGCGGCGTGTACCATTCGGGTCTTTCGATGGCGGCGTTGGCCTTCAGCGAAGACGGCGAGACTTTATGGGGCACAGAGACGCGGCTCAAAGACGATATTCCGTCTTCGAAGATCGACAGCATTCGCAAGGATGGTTTTCAGACAGCGCAGACGTTTTTTGTGCCGGAGGATACGGCAGTTCTCCGCTTCGTGGTTCGGGACGAACACAGCGGACGGATTGGA
>OCTA010002086.1_pt1 | contig 18298 bp, 12 predicted proteins | sample 1538991 | NCBI WGS metagenome assembly OCTA01 (sample SAMEA3539302, study PRJEB22396) | soil metagenome | biome: tundra; feature: field; material: soil | place: USA | collected 2010-05 | depth 0.15 m | reverse complement strand
ACCCCGATTCCGGCGGCGTGAACACGGACCGTGGCAAAGCGCTCGACGTGGAGTTTGAAGCGACGGAAAAGCTCTACGCCGATTTCGAGTTGACCTCGCGAAATCCGGGCGGTCACAGTTCCTTGCCCACTCCCGATAACGCGATCTACCACTTGGCGGATGCTCTTGGGCGCTTGGAGCATTCGCCGTTTCCGTTCGAGCTAAATGCCGTCACCCGGGCCTATTTCGAGCGCATGGCCAGCATCGAAAAAGGGCGGACTGCGGAAGACATGCGGGCCATTTTGCGCACCCCGCCCGATCCCGAAGCGATTGCCCGTTTGTCTGCCGACGCCCGCTTCAACTCGACCATGCGCACCACCTGTGTCGCCACCCGGCTGAGTGGAGGTCACGCCAACAACGCCCTCCCGCAAACCGCGCAGGCCGTCGTCAACTGCCGCATCTTGCCCGGCCACTCTCCCGAAGAAGTCAGGCAGGATCTGATTCGGATACTGGCTGATCCGAAGGTGACCATCGGTTTCATCGATCCCGCCACGGACAAGGTGTCCGATCAAGCGCCCGATAAGAAGGCGCTGCCGCCGCCTCCGCTGCGTCCCGATGTTCTAAAGCCGTTTGAAAAGATTGCCGCTGAGATGTGGCCCGGTGCGCCCGTCGTTCCCGACATGGAGACCGGCGCTTCCGACAGCATTTACACCATGGCGGCCGGTCTTCCCAGCTACGGGATCTCCGGCGTTGCGGTGGACCGCGACGACCTGCGGATGCACGGCAAAGACGAGCGTTTGCGGCTGTCTTCGTACTACGATGGCGTCGAGTTCTACTATCTTTATCTGAAGGCGCTGACGGCTCCCTGATTTTCGGTTACGCCCCAGTCAGTTCGGAGGCGTCGTATAGCGCCTGGAACTCGCGCCTGGTCTCTTGCCAGAACTGCTTGAAGCTGCGGCCGGCGGCGCGAAATACCGAGCTATGCTCCAGCCACACTATACCGGCGGTGCACAGCAGGAACAGGAGGTGAGCGTGTTTGACTACCCGCTGCGCAAATACCTTCCGTCCCAGCCGGAACTGGCTAATAGCAAAAGCCTGGAACCGCAAGTGCACGCCCTCCTCGCGCAAGATCAATTCGCAGATCTGCCGCAGCAGTTTGGAGCCGGTGGCATCTCGCAAAGCCGCGTAATAAGGTTTGGCGATCACTTCCGCCGTCGCTAATACCTGCAAGCACATCTCGGCGCCAGCCAAGCCTCGGATGGACCGAAACATTGCATGCACCCAATGCCGCTGCATACAACCCAGCCCTTCCAAGCCCAGAAACTGAGCCAGGATTCGGCTGTGGCGCTGTTCCTCGCGAATGAATAAGCGCAGCGCGGGCACAAATCCACGGTCTCCCCTGCTGGCGGCGAACTGTTGCGCTTTGAAGATCCGTCGGTCGCCGCTGGCGTTTTCGCCAAGTTGGAACTGCTGGATGGACCTCGCAACGGCTACCCTCTCCGCGCCCGAAAGCCGCTGCGCGTCGCTCCACGGCAGAACCGGCTCCGGTGCATTCTTGTAAAAGTATTCGATCCAGTCGTAGGACGTGCGTTCAGGCGATGGAGAAAGCCTTAGCATAGAGGCAGTATTCCACAGCTTCTTTATAATGTAAAGTACTTTTTGCAAGAGCCAACGTACGCCCTGTTAACGACGCGCCCTCTCTGCTAAATTGAACCCGTGAAGCTTTACGACATCGATCCCGGCCCGGACTCGCCAGAAGTCGTCCGGGCGATCATCGAAATACCCAAAAATTCCGCTAACAAATATGAGTACGACGGCGCTCTCGGCTTGTTTCGTCTGGACCGCGCGCTCTACTCTCCCATGCACTATCCCGGCGATTACGGCTTTATCCCGGGAACGCTCGCCGAAGACGGCGATCCCCTCGACGTCATAGTTTTAGTCGATGAGCCGAGTTTTACCGGCTGCATGATGGAAGTGCGCCCCGTCGGGGTGCTGCACATGTTCGATCAAACCGAGAACGACGAAAAAGTCCTGGCGGTGCCGAATCGCAATCCGCGTTTTGACAGCATACACACGATCGACCAGGTTTTCCCGCACACGCGCCGCGAGATTGAGTATTTCTTCTCGATCTATAAAGAGTTGCAGGGAGTGAAAACGCAAATCAAAGGTTGGGGAGGCCCGCGCGACGCTCGAAGACAGATCGGCGAAAGCCGCCGAACTTACCTGGTAAGCAAGGAAGACAAGGCCGCCGTCCTTCAGGACGCTCCCATTCCGGCGATTGACAACAAAGCCATCGCCGAAGAGCAGCGTCCCGCCGAAATATCCCACGAATAAAAACGCCCGGGCGGGACTAGCTGAAGGTGTCCCCGCCGCCTGAGTTGTCGTCGGAGCCGCTGTCGTCGGATTGCGAATCGTCAACATTCGCCGGATCGTCGGTGGCTTGGTAATCGTCCCGGCTGTCGCTAACGTCCCGGCCGCGATCACCGCCCTCATTATCGTCGTAGTAGTTATTGACGACGGTCTCTTCGACGGGAGCGCCATAGCCGCTCACTCCGCCTCCGCCGAACATGCCGCCTCCGCCTCCGCCTCCGCCAAAACCGGAATGCGAGAACAGGCTCTGTATGCCCTCAAACGCCAAGGCGCCCGCCGCGACCCCGGCTGCCGTCTGGGCCGCTCCGCGCAAGAAACTGGGCGCGCCCGAAGCTGCAGCGCCGGGTCCCGGCGCGGGGCTCTGCGCCGCATACTGGGGCGGGGGAGCCGCGTAGCCCGGGCCCGCTTGTCCATAACCCGCGCCCCGGGGCTGCTGCTGGCCCAAAAAGCCCGAAGAGCTCGACGCGATCTGTGCCCCGCCCGAAGATCGCAGTTCCTGGATCTGCTGCTGCGCTTGCTGCAGCGCAATATTTTGAATGATGACCGTTTGCGTCATCAGATACAGCGCATCCGGTCTTGAACCAATCTTCGTCCGAATGAAGTCTTCCGCTTCCGGATCTTTGGGCGGCGCCGGTGTTTGCGTGATCTTACCCGCCAGGTCGGCGAGCATTCTGCGTTCATCTGGTGTCATAGTTTCCTTTTGTGGAACCGACTAGTTAGACGTCATCCCGAAGCTCTTGGTTCAGTCTTCTTCCGGCAGCCCGTCACTTTTGCCGAATGCTTGCAACCCAGGGTCAGCCGTGACAGTGTAGGAATAGCCGAAGATGCAGACTCAAACGATCCCGTCCATCGACCAGGAAGTGAATCCCTGGGAGTCAGCCGCTCGCCGTTTCGATGAAGCCGCCGAACTTCTGAAACTCGACGACGGTATGCGCAAAGTTCTGCGCCAGCCCGCCATGGAGTTGACGGTAAACATACCCGTTGTTCTGGATGACGGCCGCATCGAGGTGTTTACCGGATACCGCGTCCAGCATTCGATTGCCAGGGGGCCGGCCAAGGGCGGCATTCGTTTTTCTCCCGACGTTTCGCTGGACGAAGTGCGCGCTCTGGCCGCCTGGATGACCTGGAAATGCGCGGTCGTAAACATACCTTTTGGCGGCGCGAAGGGCGGCGTAATCTGTGAACCGCAACTGCTGAGCGAAGGCGAACTGGAACGCATCACGCGCCGCTACACCGCCGAAATCTCCGAATTCATCGGACCCGAGCGCGATGTTCCCGCCCCAGACGTGAATACCAACGAACAGACCATGGCCTGGATCATGGACACCTATTCCATGCACCAGCGCCACACGGTGACGGCGGTAGTCACGGGCAAACCGCTTGAACTGGGTGGTTCGCGGGGCCGCCCCGAGGCGACCGGGCGCGGCTGCATGATCGTCACGCTCGAAGCGTTAAAGAAGTTTGGGCTGACGCCGGCAACCACGCGCGTCGTTATCCAGGGCTTTGGGAATGTCGGCGGGATGGCGGCGCGCCTGATGAGCCAGGTCGGCTTCAAAATCGTCTCCATCGCCGAGTATGACGGAGCCGTTTACAACCCGCATGGCCTAGACATTCAGGCGCTGATGGCCCACCGGCGCGATTTCGGCAGCATTACCGGTTTCGCGGAAGCCGAAGACATCGATAAAGACGAAGCCCTGTTGTTGAACTGCGACGTCCTGATTCCCGCCGCTCATGAAAACGTCATTACGTCCAGCAACGCCGGGCAAATCAAGGCCAAGATTCTCTGCGAAGGGGCCAACGGACCTACCACGTTCGTTGCCGACGCCATCCTGGCCGAAAACAAGGTCTTCGTCATTCCCGACATTCTGGCGAACGCAGGCGGCGTAACCGTCTCCTACTTCGAGTGGGTGCAAGACCGGCAAGGCTATTTCTGGACGGAGAAGGAAGTCAATGAGCGGCTCGAACAGATCATGGTGGACAGCTTTAACGACGTGATCGGGTTTGGCGCAAAGCATGGCGTCAACAACCGCACCGCCGCCTATATGCTGGCGGTGGATCGTGTGGCCTCCGCCATCAGACGCCGTGGACTTTATGCTTAGCGGGCTGCCCGCGGGCCGCCTGCAAGCGCAAACATAAGTGTCGATCAGCGAAGCTTCCACGCCCCTCATGCGGCAGTACCAGGCCGCCAAACAACAGGTCCCGAACGCTCTGCTTCTCTTCCGACTGGGCGATTTCTACGAGCTCTTTTTCGAAGATGCCGTGACCGCCGCCCGCGAACTGGAGATCACTCTCACGTCCCGCAACAAAGAACGCGGCGAATCGATTCCCATGTGCGGCGTTCCCTACCATGCCGCCGACGGCTACATTACCCGCTTAATCCAACGTGGCTACCGGGTAGCGATCTGCGAGCAGATGGAGCAGCCCAGCCCCGGGAAGAAGCTTGTCCGGCGCGAAGTAACCCGCGTGATCACACCGGGCACCGCTACCGATTCGAACCTGCTCCGCTCGCACGAAAACAACTACCTGGCGGCGGCCTTTACGAAAGCCGGGCGCTGCGGATTAGCTTACGTGGATCTATCGACGGGCGAGTTTCGAACCACCGAACTCGAGGCTTCGGAACTGGTCCCAGCCCTCGAAAACCTCAGCGTTCGCGAGGTTCTGCATCCGGAGGACCAGCCGGTTGGGGCGTCCTGCCTGGAAACGCCTCTGGATGCCTGGGTCTTTGGCGCGGATTACGCGGGCCGGCAGGTGCTGGAGAACTTCCGGCTCCTCTCGCTCGATGGCTGCGGGCTGAACGACAAGCCGCTGGCGACAGCCGCGGCAGGCGCAGTGCTTCACTACTTGCGCGATACGCAAAAATCCGCGCTGGCGCACCTGAACCGTCCCGCCTTCTATCAGCGCCACGACCATATGGTGCTGGATTCGACTACCGTTCGCAACCTGGAGCTGCTCGAACCCCTTTTTGCAGGCGAGAGCCGGGCGGCGACTCTCATCCACGTGCTTGACGAGACCTGCACGGGAATGGGTGGACGCTTACTTCGGCGCAGGCTGCTAAACCCGTCGTGCAACCGGCCTGAAATCGAAGCGCGGCTGGACGCCGTGGCCGAACTTAACGGGAAAGTGATGCTGCGCGCCGAACTGCGTAAAGCGCTTGGGTCGGTGCAGGACCTGGAGCGGCTGCTGGCCAGGATCAGCCTGAACACGGCTTCGCCGCGAGATTTGTTGGCCCTCGGACGCTCGCTAGACCAGATTCCCAAAATCGCAAAACTGACCGTCCAGTTCGAAGCCCCATCGCTGCGGAACGAAATCGATCCGGTAAGCGATGTCCGGGAGAGAATCCTGACCACGATCTCGGACGAGCCGCCCGTCACTTTGGCTGACGGAGGAGCCATCCGCGATGGTGTCAGCGCGGAACTGGATGAACTGCGCGACATCAGCCGCAACAGCCGACAATACATTGCCGCTATCGAGACTCGCGAGCGCGCCGCGACGGGCATTCAATCCATGAAAGTCCGGTTCAATAACGTATTCGGCTATTATATCGAGGTGTCGAAAGCGAATCTGGCGCATGTGCCGCCGGCCTATGAAAGGAAGCAAACGCTAGCCAACGCGGAGCGCTTTACGACGCCTGAATTGAAGGAACTCGAAAGCAAAGTGCTGGACGCCGAAGACAAAATTCTGGCGCTGGAACGCGACATCTTCCAGGCGGTCCGGGAGTTCGCGGCGTCCGAGGCCATGCGCATCAAGTCCGCTGCCGAGCGCGTCGCGGAACTGGACGTGACTGCAACTCTCGCCCAGATTGCCGCCGCTAACCGCTACAAGCGTCCGCGCTTTTCGGATTCGGGTGAAATGCGAATCGACGCCGGGCGTCATCCTGTCATTGAGAAACTGTCCGAAAAGGAAGCCGCCCGCTTCATCCCAAACGATTTGTACTTGCACTTGTCGAAAGAGTATATTGCGGTCATCACTGGACCTAACATGGGTGGCAAATCCACCTATTTGCGGCAGGCCGCGCTCATTCTGATTCTGGCTCAGATCGGCTCGTTCGTGCCGGCGGACGCCGCGCTGCTCCCCGTTGTCGATCGCGTCTTCACACGCATTGGCGCGGCCGATAACCTGGCCCGGGGCCGTTCGACCTTTATGGTCGAGATGACTGAAACGGCAGCTATCCTGAACACCGCCACCGCTAATAGTTTCATAGTATTGGACGAGATTGGCCGCGGCACCTCGACCTACGATGGATTGGCGCTCGCTTGGTCCGTGGTCGAGTATATTCACGAGCACATTCGGGCCAGAACGCTGTTCGCAACTCACTACCATGAACTCACCGAACTGGCGGATCAACTTTCTGGAGTAAGAAATTTACATGTCGCAGTGAAGGAATCGGGCGACCATATCTTATTCATAAGAAAGGTCGAACCGGGACCGGCGGACCGTAGTTATGGCATCGAGGTGGCGCGTTTGGCAGGACTTCCCTTGCAAGTAATTGAGCGCGCGAGGTCAGTTTTATTGCATCATGAAGTAAGGGAACACTCGGTAAGCGAAGAGTTGACGCCGAGCGACGCAGAACAGCCCTTACAGATTAGACTTTTTGAGCCGATGGACCAACGGCTCGCCGATCGAATCCGGGCTTTGGACATAGATGAGCTACGGCCGGTCGAAGCATTACAGATTCTGCACAAGTTGCAGCAAGAGTTGCTAAAGAGATGAGAATAGCAGGCATCATGAGCGGGACCTCGCTCGACGGCATCGATGTGGCGATCATCGATATTACCGGTTCGGGCTTCAAGGCCAAGATCAACGTCTTGACCAGTCACTCCGTCCCTTATCCCAGGACTATCCGCGAGGCGCTTTTCGCAATTTCCAATGCGAACGCGCATACCGGAGATATTTCTCGATTGAACTTTCTGCTCGGAGAACTTTACGCCGAAGCATTAGAAGAGACGGCTGAGCGTGCCGCTATTGCGCTTAATACGATTAAGCTCATTGGCTGTCACGGCCAGACCATTTTCCACGAAGGCCAAGGATCGCAGTACCTAGGGAAGAAGGTTGCAAGCACCTTCCAGATCGGTGAGTCCAGCGTCATCAGCGAGCGCACCGGAATCGACGTGATCTCGAACTTCCGCGAGCGGGACGTTGCGGCCGGCGGAAAGGGCGCCCCGCTCGTTCCGTATCTCGACTATATGCTGATGCGGCATCGTGGACGGGGACGAGTCGCCGTGAATATCGGCGGCATCTCTAACCTGACCGCGATTCCTCCGAACACCAACACCGACCGTGTCATCGCTTTCGATACCGGTCCGGGAAACCTGGTTCTCGACCAACTGGTCACTCGCATCACCGACGGTCGGCAATGTTACGACCGCGACGGCGCAATTGCCGCCGCGGGTGTTATCGATCCGAAACTGCTGGCCAAATTACTCCGCGACAAGTATTTCCGTGCCAAGCCGCCAAAGACGGCGGGACGCGAGCAGTATGGCTCTGAATTCGTTTCGAAGCTTCTCGATACCGAACTCAGCAGCGAGGACTTGATTGCGACGGCAACCGCCCTGACGGCGGAAAGCATTGCCCTTGGACTGCGTAACTTCGTGCTGCCCGAGATGCGGGTCGATGAGGTTTTCGTGTCGGGCGGGGGAACGCACAACCCAACCTTAATGCGGATGCTTCGCAAGGCGCTCGATCCTAGTCCTGTGATGGAGACCACCGAAGTCGGACTAGACGTTGACGCCAAGGAAGCGATCGCGTTCGCGGTTATGGCCTACGAGACAGCCCATTGCCGGCCTTCCAACGTTCCCACGGCTACGGGAGCCAAGCGCTCTGTTGTCTTGGGCAAGGTTACCCAAAACGGCAACTCCCGGAGTGGCGGTCCAGTGGAAATGAACGGTTCCGCGTCGTCGCCGGTGACGTCCAATGGCTCCGTTCGAAACGGATCGGTTACGGCTACTCACAAGGCTAAGACTCCGCGAACCGGCAGCGTTGGGCGGCCGGCCGTTGGGGCCAAGGTAAAAGCCGCGGTCCGCTAAGAGGAAACCGACTCACACAACGCCGGTCATCTTTACAACTGGGCTGTCCAGTCAAGGTGATCGGCGTTTTCTATGTAACGAGCAACTGTTCAAGACTCCGCTGGCAGTCCTGCGTTTCTTCGCCGGTCAGTTCAACGCAGACAATCACGAATCCGCCCCACATCGACTCCGCTCCAAATTCCGGAACTCCTTTTATCAACATCGGTCTATATTCCCCATCAAAACGCCTTAATCCGCAAAACATGCTGAACGGCTCTCGTTTTCGAACGGCCTCCCAGTAAACAGCCGAACACCTGACGCGGTCTTCCGAATGTATAGCGGTGAGCCAATCATCGTCACCATTACTGTCAAGCGTTCGCCCGACAAATCCGACCCAGTTCTCGCTCAGAAACGAACAGTAGCCATCGGGAGCAGTCCGCAGTATGAGCGCCGGCGCCGCGTCCAGGATTGACCGGAATCTCTCGTCGGCCTTGCGCGTCGCAAACTCGGATTGGATGGCTTCCGACGCCAGCATCGAAAGTTCCATATTGGTTGCCAACACGCGGGCGAGTTCACCCAAGGCAAACAGGTCGTCACTGGAAAAGTTGGGCCGGGGCGAGATGTCGGCGATAATCAAGAACCCGAGAAGCAGTCCGTCGGCAGTGCGCAGTGGGGCCGCCGCCGCGAAGCGCAGATCCCCAAAATCCGTGCCCTCCGGCAGACCGTCTAACGCATCCCTGACCACAAGCGGCTCACTAAGCAATCCGTCTAGCGGATAAGTCCTCAGGTATTTCCAATACTCCATTCCAGAGCCAATTCGGGTAAACACGAATCGCTCCTTTTCAACCAGCGCAATGTAGGAAACCGCGACGTGGAAAAGCAGTTGCACCATGGCGGCTAGCTCCTTCATGGAAGCGCGATTTTGTGTTTCGGGAATGCTGCGATGTTCTGGGCCGGTGGGGAATTCCGATGCTAGCGCCATAGTAACTCTAGTTAACTCATCGGCAGTTTCCCTGAGAAACATTAGCCTCATTCATGACTTCGTAGACAGAGTTTTAAGGCTGCCGACAAAATCGGGGGTCGTTATGTTATTTGTATTACATTGTGAGGTAATTGGGCCTGAAATCGGGGTGCATCCCCTAAACTTATTAGCCCCATGTACGCCCTGGGTGATGCTTTATCTGGAATAACTGAACCGAATTCCCGATAAGTACGAGGAGAGTTCAACGCGGCAATGCCATGATCTCATTTAAAAGATACCTCGAACCTACCGTCGAGAATTTGGAGACTCTGCTGAAAGTGCTGCAGATGCTGCTCCAAGGCATAGCAACGCACGTGGTTGACCAGGAAGGCGACCGCTACGTGCGCTTTCGGCGCGGCATTCAGACCATTTCCGAGTCTTTCCACCACTCTCTTCCGAAATCCGAGTTTTTCGCTTTGGCGGAAGCCGCCGTGCAGTCGTTAGACGAGTACAATCAGCAAGCAGGCGTTCAATCCAGCCAGCGCAAAGCCGAACTGGAAACTATGATCCAAATGCTCACGGAGGCTGTTGGTTCAATTAGCTCGGCGGGCGGCGAGAACATCGCAAGGCTGCAGGAAATCGAACAGCTGGTAAGATCCGCGAAAGAAGTGTCCGACATCAAAGTGGTCAAGGCGCATCTGGGCGACTGCCTCGATGGGATTCGGAGTGAAGCCATCCGTCAACGAACGGAGACCGAGAAGACGACGCGAGCGCTTATTCAGGAAATCGAAAAGTCGCGCCGCCGGGTGGATGCCTCGGAACATCCTAATCAAGATTCGGTGACGGGGCTGCCCTCCCGTGAAGCTGCCGAATCCGCATTGGCAGTGCGCTGCGCCTGCGATACTCCCGCTTATGTGGCGGTCATCATGGCCGATCGCCTACACTTCTACAACGCTCGTTTCGGGCGGGTAGTTGGAGACGACATTCTGCGTCACTTCGCGGACTATATAAGGAAATCTCTGCCGGCTCAGGATGAGTTGTTCCGCTGGACGGGACCTACGCTTGTGGCTGTCCTCGACCGTTATTGTGAATTAGAAGAAGCCCGGCTGGAACTGAAGCAGATTCTGGACAGAATACCCGATCGCGACGTTGAAACGAAAACCCGCAGCGCATTGCTATCGATGTCAAGCCGCTGGGCCGTGTTTCCGGTCACGCCGGCTCTCCAACTGGTGATCAGAAAAATCGATATGTTCGCTAACGTTCAGAGGACGGACGCTACCCGACCCGGCTCTCTTTTTCCGCATCGAGCGGATGCCGAATGAGAGCCGGGGCGGGGACATACTCGTGTCCGAGCCAGTGATCGAATCATTGGGGAACGAGCTTGACCGGACCTAGGATGCCGGCCGGAACAGGCTGCAGATTCTCAAAGCCTTGCGGCGTGAAACGCTCGCCATAGCGCGCATCCAGCAGCTTGTAATCGGGCAGCGGTGCGTCCGCCATCTCGTTGACGGCGAGATTGGCGACTACTATCTTGAGTTCGTTCGTTCCGGAGCGCAGCCAACGCTTCACGGCGATTGAGTAAGGCGGATGCCACACCGCCCCGGCGAGCTGGCCGTTAACGTAGACGAGCGCCGACTCGCGCACCGGGCTCTCAAGCAGCGCGCGCATGCCCGGCCCATGTCCTGATGGCGCGGCGACGGGTTCTCCCGGCCCGAAGTCGAGCGCGACATTCTCAGCCGATTCGAGAAAAGCGCTCGTCAACTCGATGGAGCGCTGGTAAGTGGCTTTCCCCGAGTAAAAGCGCGTCGCGGCATCGTCGGTCCAAGAGCGCAGTTGGGGCATATCTACGGAGCGATTCAGGCTCGCGAACGAAACCTTCCAATTGGCGCTGAGATCGAGGGGCGACCCGTGGGTGGGGCGAGTCGAAAGTGCGGCCTCGAATGGCGTGGATGGAGTGAAATAGAAGATGGCGGATTCGTAAGGCGCAAGCCGGAGCGGCAGGCGTGTCAGGCCGGATTCGGCAGTTGTCACGACCGGCTTCGTGCGGCCGCTAAACGGGTCCCAGGACTCGGCGGCCAGCCCGGAGACGCGGACTGCCGCATTCGTAACGATGGGTTGATTGGATGTGTTCGCCACAAAGTAAAGCTCGCCCGAGGATAGCTTCCGGTGAATGAAGCCGATGGCGGGAGCGGCGTCCGGTGAGACGGAGAAATCGGGAGTCGATAGGCTGGTGAGAGCGGATACTAGCAGACCGTCGTTGGCCACCAGGCGCGTGTTCTGGTGCGAATCGTCGAACAGTTGTTTCGCCAAATCCGCCACGCGCGGCGAGTCGATGCCGGCATTCCGAAAGCCGGGTGCAAGCGAAGGAAGGCGACGGGTGGCGATCAGGATGCCGCCTTGATCGCGGAAGGCCACCAACTTTCGCAGTGTAGCGACCGGCATGCGCTCAATACCCGGAAGGACCAAAATGCGATAGGGGACTCCAACGGAGGCAATCGCACGGTCGTCGATGAAATCGAAGTTGTATCCGGCGTCGAGAATCCGCGGGATCAGCGCCTGACCAAGGAGTTCACCCATGATGGTATCGGCGGCAACGCTCCCCGGCTTGAAATGTGCCCAGGCATCGTCGGTCGGCAGATAAACCGCCACGTCGTTCGCGGGTTTGCCTTGGCGCAGCAGGAAGCTGACACGCTGCAGATAGCGTGCAATTTCGGGCATGACCTGGAACCAGGGATTGTGGTCGTTGAATGCGGCGGCAGCATAAAAACGCCAGCCGGGCTCGCCGGCGGAGGGCGGCGAATAAGGCCAGCCGTGGCCGATCAGCTGGTTGATGCCTTGGATGAAGTGGAGATCGGCTTCGGCCTTCATGTCGAGCGGAGTGGCGCGGAAGGAGGGCGCGTGCAGCCAAGTCCAGGTCTCGGTCGAAGTGATGGGACGTCCGTAGAGATGGTTGGCCGACGAGGCCCAACGGGCGGCACTAAGGGAGCGCCAGAGTGGACCGGCTTCGCCTTCGGGCAGATCGACGAATGTGTTGCTCGACAAGATGGCGGGCGGCTCGCCGTAATTTTGCGAGCGGAAGAGTGTGCGATGGGCGTGGGCCCACCCACGAATGGGCGCGAGGTAATGCTCCTCGGCGAGTTCGGTGAGTGTTTGCCCCCAATCGTGGCGAATAGCGGGCGTGTCGGGAGTGGAATCGGCCGCCAGCGCAGGCAGGCAGGGAGTCAGATCGTAGCCGCGGCGCTTCGAAAATTCCTGCAGGAAGCTGGGTGTCCAATCGGAGTTGTACACTTCCAGACTGTCGCTAAAAACCGCGTACGGCGGGTGTTCGGGGAAGGCTTGGAGCAGGCGATCGCAGACCCGGGTGAGATGGTGTTCGATAGCCGAACGGTCGTAGTGATCGAGCACGAAGCCCTCCGCGCCGACGCTGGCCCGTTTGACTTGTTGGCCCGTCCGGCTGGAGATGAAGAACAGAACTTTGCGGGGCTCGTTTGGGCCGCCCGGAAGCGAGACGCATTTGCCGGCGCATCCGTTAGCGACTGTCGTCAGTTGTACGGGCCGAGCGGTCGCGGACGAAACGAAGGCGGCAATCAAAGACTCGCCGTTTTCAAGCGACGGAACAGGAACCGAACCGATTCCTTCAGTAACCGGCACCGCTTGGTAACGGAGGCGTCCAGCCGCTTCAGTCACCGGTGTGTGCGGGCCGCCGAAAGGCCAACCGCTGCCGAGGGCGATATCGACGCGCATTCCAAGATCGTGGGCTATCCTCGCGGCAAATTTCAGATCGTCTATGAAGACATCCGAAAGATACGGTGAATTCTGAAAATGGCGCGAGGGGTCGTCCAGTTCAAGCGGATAGACGGGTTGGATCTCCACGCCGCCTATGCCAGCGTCCTTCATGACGTGTAGTTCGCGTGCGAGTTCGGTTTTCGAAACAGCCGGCCCAAACCACCACCAGCGCATCATGACGCGGGCGTCGTCGGGCGGGTGATCGAAACCTTGGCGTAGAGGTTGCGCAGGATCGGGAGGCAGCGTTCCCCGGCACACGATGCCCATCAAAATGAGCGTCGCGCAGGCCAGCACGGAGCGGAGGGCGGAAGGCATCACGTTCTCCCGGATTCACAACGATACTTGCAGTGCGGGATCAAGATCATCGTCCGACGCCCGTCAGCCCGGCAACGCTTTTGGCATCGTTCAAAGATACTGGAGTTCCATTGAGGGTCTTGATGAGTGTGTGTGAAAAACTCCAGTTCTCGACGTCCGCGATCGTTCCGCCGGTCTTGGCGTCAATAGAGATGTTATCGAAGGAGAAGTCTTGCAGCGGGTCCGAAGAGTAACCGTTCACCTCGAAGGCCTGCCGCGCGCCGGTCGCGTTCAAGTTCGAAATTTCTACGTGGCGCACGTGCGGGCGGCCCTTGTCCGGTGCCACCGGTTCCGCGAGCCGCCGCCAAGAGTCGGGGATGTTCGACGTTCCCGCCGGGATCCGCGCGTAGCTGTAGGAAGGATTCCAATTCAGACCGACGTTCAACGCGACGGCTACGTTCTCGAGTGCGACATTATGCAGATTAATCCGTTCCACGGTTCCGCCTCTCGTCTTCGCAGACTTGATCAAGATGCCGTTTGGAACCGGTCCCAGCACGTGGAGTCCCGACACGTTCACATCGTGTATCCCGCCCGATGTTTCGCTGCCGATGGTGAAGCCCGCCGCGCCATCCCGCACCGTGCAGTCGCGGGACTCGACGTTCTCGGTGGGACGATTGACTCGCAGCCCATCCGCGTCCCGGCCGGCCTTCATACAAATTGCGTCGTCGTTGCACGAGATATCGCAATTCTGAATCAGCACGTGCGACGAGGAATCGACGTCGATGCCATCGGTGCTGGGACCGCGCCCCAGGATGTTGTTGCGAATAGTGATTCCGTCCACCGTCAAGTCGTGCGAGTAACAAAGGTGCACCGTCCGAAACCCGGACCGCTCCAAGGTCAGTCCGCTCAACACCACGTGCGAGGACTTATAGATTTGGATCAGACTGACGCGTTTGGCATCGTAATCGGCGGCCCAGCGCAGCCCTTTGGGCTCGTATTCCTTCCGCAGCCGCCAATACCGATCCCACCAATACGCGCCATTGCCGTCGATGGTTCCGGTGCCCGTAATTCGCACGTTCGATTCCTCGTACACGTTGATCAGCGCCGACGGCCAAGCCATCTCCAGACCCGCCACGCGCGTCGGTTTTTCGGGGTATGCAGCCGTATCCGGGACGCCGAGAATCGTCACATCCCGGTCCACCCTCAGTTCCATGCCCGACTTCAGAAACAGCGCGCCGGAAAGATAGATGCCGGGCTTGAACACGACTGTCGCGCGCGCCGTCGCCGCAGCGTCGATTGCCTTCTGAATCGCAACAGTGTCCACGCTAGCGCCATCGCCCTGCGCTCCATAATCCGCGGCGTTAACTTCGGCCCCTGCAGTGAGTGCCGGGGTCAGAAGAGCGGCTACTGCCAGTGCTCCGAACTTCTTGTTAAGATACAAGTCAACCTTCTTCGATGCCCCTTTCGGAGGGCCGTTACGCCCGATAGTATCAAGCGTTCAAAGTAGCGTGGCCACGCAGAGATCGTGGTTTCGATGATCGAGCGCGTCGCCACGCTTCCAGGCGAGTTGGCGGCACGCGATTGCATCGTTAACGTTCGCCGGCCCGACATTTCGATGGCACCGGCAAGATCGACAACAGTCTGGGCGATTTTCCGGCCGCGGTGCGCCAAGTGGCTAACGAAGACAAAGCGGCCTTGATCGATCTGCATGCGATCAGCAAAGTGCTGTATGAGGCGCTGGGTCCGGACGGCTTGGGGGAAGCTGTTCGCGGCCGACGGTCAGACCCACCACAGGGATTACGGCGGCTATGATTCTCCGCCGACGTCCCAGCTTTCGATCCCGGGCGTCCCGATCCATATGAGATATTCGACGTCCCAGTGGACCCAATTTTTCAGCGGAGAAACCCTACGGCAACTAGCCGTTCATGCCATCGCGCGTCGATGGACCCCGGCGCTACTTCGGCATCCAGAACGGCTCGGCGGTCGCAACGAAGACCACCGGCGTGGGGCCGACGAACGTTTTGAGCCACTCGGCGCAGTTCGCCATTCCCGCCTGCTCGGACGGGATGTGACCCATCAGGATTAGAGCTTTCCGCCTGCCTTCAGCCGCCGCGTCGGCGACGTACTCGATGGTCTCCCATTCCGGCACTTCGCCAATCACCAGCACTTGCACGTCATCCCGCCGCAGCGCCTTCAGATGTGTTTGCGTTCCCGCCGCCCCAGGAACGAAGGCGACTTGGGTCACATTCAGATCGGGATTTCCAACCACGCGGAGAACAGTGATGCCGATCTTTTCCTGAATCTCCTTAGCCAGCGCGCGCAACGTAGTTTGCGGCAAGACAAATAGATTCGGCATGCTCGCGCTCTGATAGTTTTGCCACTGCAACGCACTCACCATGCCGCTCAAAATTCCATCCGGTTGCCGCCTGTGCCAGTGATCGTGAAACCGCCAGACCACCAGGCGATGTTCTTTAATAAACGCTTCCTTCTCGCGCCAAACCGGGTCGTTCGCAGCTTCGAGAGACGCCGTTTTATCTTCGTGGCTGTAGAACGTCGGCTCGTGCGTGATGATGAAGTTGGCGTTCTGCGCGGCCGCGCGTTTAAGCACGTCGAAGGTCGCCATCATGGTGGTGGCAATCCCGGTGACCGGCGTATCGGGATCGCCCGCCTTAAACGTGTCCACCGTCTCGCTCTGCCAGGGCACTCCCACGTGCTGCTGGATCAGAGTCACAATCTGCCGGGCGGTTAGCGGGCTCGCCGGCTCTGCGCCGGTCAGATGCGCGGCCATAAGCAAAAATAAAACAGCACAGGTTTTCAAACGTCCATCGTATCGCTGTACGATTTGATACTCGTCCCGAGACGTGTATAGTGCATAGAGCATTTATGAAAAGCCGCCGCGACGCGCTCCGAATACTCGCTTTCACATCCGCCGCGCTGCCCGCTGTCGAAGCGAGTGCGCAGGAGAGCAAGGAAGTGGAAACACAGCCTGGACACATGCACACCGGAGCGGCAATCCAAGTTCCCGTACCATCCAAACCGACTTTCCTCCAGCCCTCGGAATTTGAGACTATTGAAGCGTTCAGCGAACGTATTATTCCACGCTCCGATACGCCGGGAGCAAAGGACGCCGGTGTGGCGCTTCTCATCGACAAAGCCATCGTGGCGGACCCCACCCTCATGCAACCCTATCGGGCGGGGATCGCGGACCTGAATGCGCTGGCGATCGATTCGTATGGCGCGGAATTCGGCGGTTTGCCGGAGCAGCGGCAGATCGTTCTTCTTACGTCGATAAGTCTCGAACCCGCCACGGCGCTCGGCAAGTTTTTCGCGATGGTAAAGGGCATGACGGTGGATGCGTATTACAAAACCGAAGCGGGCTTGAAGACGGAGCTTGGCTGGCACGGCAACACGTACCTGGCGAGTTTCCCTGGCTGCGACCATCCGGAGCACTGGAGTTAGCCATGCAGGTCCAGGCGAGTCCGGAAATTCACGAGATCATACTCATTGGAAGCGGGGCGGCGGGCGGCATGGCTGCCTGGAATCTCACTCGGCAGGGCGTGAATGTAACCATGCTTGACGCTGGACACAAGTTCAACCGGTCTGAGTTCTGGACGCACGTGAAGCCGTGGGAGTGGCAGCAGCGCTTGGACGCCGGCCATAAGCCGCCGCCCATCGTTCTCGATCCCGTCGAGCAGCCTTACATCACCCCTCTGGGGCAGAACTTCGCCCTTACGCGCGTGTGGGGACGAGGTGGCAAGACGAACATCTGGGGCCGGGTCAGCCTGCGGTATTCCGATCTGGATTTCGCAGGGCCGGAGCGCGACGGCTGGGAAATCCCGTGGCCGATCCGCTACCAGGACATTGCGCCTTATTACGACAAGGTGGATCAGTTGATTGGGATTTGCGGCGGCGACGACGACCAGGATTCGCTGCCCGGCAGCCGTTTCTTTCTGCCTCCGCCACCACTTCGCTGCGGCGAGCACTTGATCAGACGCGCCGCACGCAGCATTGGGATCGACACGGTCCCGATACGCCGCGCCGTTTTGACGCGCGATTACAATGGCCACACCAAGTGCCACTATTGCGGCGCCTGCGGCAGCGGCTGCGATGTGGGCGCATTCTTCAACGCCTCCGACTACCTGATTGAGCCCGCCTTGAAAACCGCGAAGCTGAGCGTCGTGAACAATGCCGTGGTAGCGCGAATCCTTGTCGATGCCGGCGGCTTGGCGAACAGAGTTCAATACTTCGACCGCTACACGAAGGAAGAGCGCCGTCTGTCCGGCAAGCGCGTTATCGTGGCCGCTTCTTGCATCGACTCGGCGCGCATTCTCCTCAACTCCACCTCGCCGCAATATCCGAATGGGATTGGCAACTCTTCGGATGTGATTGGGCGCTATCTCTCCGAGCAGATCCGGCTGACGGTGCGCGGCTTCGCGCCGGAATTGATTGGCGGCAAAGTTCAGAACGACGACGGCATTGGCGGCGCGCACATGTACATGCCCCGGTTCAATCACCGCGACGGCCGCAAGCGCGATTACATTCGCGGCTTCGGGTGCCAGTTCTGGTTCACCGGCGCGCAGACCGATCTTTCCTGGGCCAGGAATTTGCCGGGCTTTGGTCTCGACCTTAAGAAGGCGGTGAAGGAGCGCTATCCGGCGGTACTGGCGCTGCATCCATTTGGCGAAGCGATACCGAAAGCGGAAAATCGCATCACCGTGAAGGGCTCGCCGCTGGACCAGTACGGCGTGCCAATCGCGCGCATCAGTTACGAGATCGGCGAGAATGAGCGGCGCATGGCCAAGGACATGCAAGACACCATGCTTGAAATTCTGCGCGCGGCGAAAGCGGAAATCGTGCCGTTCCAGGATGGCCATCTCGAACCGAACGGCAGCGCTATCCACGAACA